>Ga0208670_100058_pt1 | contig 41308 bp, 60 predicted proteins | sample 24BtaG_FD_184098 | JGI IMG/M metagenome (GOLD analysis project Ga0208670, IMG submission 184098) | Marine viral communities from Cariaco Basin, Caribbean Sea - 24B_WHOI_OMZ_CsCl (SPAdes) (version 2) | ecosystem: Environmental > Aquatic > Marine > Oceanic | place: Caribbean Sea: Cariaco Basin...
TTCGCTTTATCTCTGCACTGGAAGCTGTGTCATCTCTCCATCCAAGGCGTGGCTTGTACGGTTCGCGCCCCAAATATCCACGCCGTTGACGCACCTTGTAGTCGCTAATTCCGTACTTCAATGACAGATCTTTGTCTGTTGCAGTTACCCCAAGCTCTTTGTCGATCTCAGACCAATCGAAATTCTCGTAATCAACACCATTCTGTTTTGCCGTTACACCAGCCGCTTTCAAGATTTTCCTGATCGATGGAATGGACAAACCATAATTCTGTGCAAGCTGTGTCTTCGTCATTTTGGTGGCATCGATCACCACCTCTCGCTTAATTTTTTCCGGTATTCGTCTGTAAGCTGGCGAGCGCCTCAAGTGCCTTCTCCCTGCATTTCAGGCATCGCCAGTGACCATGCCGTTCCTTCCTTGTTTTACCCTGGCTCCAGTAATACGGAACCACATCAACTGCTAATAACCTTTCTTTCCCGCACTTGAGGCATTGCTTTAATCGGGGCGCAGTTTTCTTCCTGCGAGCTTCTCCATGTCTGCCCATGCCTTGTTCGCGTTAGCCTCATCAAACGGGGGTGGTGGCAGATAAGTCGTTACCCTTCGGGGGTTGTCTGCCTTCAGAATCTCAAGCAACTGGCCCACGCTCGGCGGGAAGTTTGGGTAGTTGTCAATCGCCTTGCTTGCAGCCCGCATAACCTGATCGAATGAGTAGCCCCTGAGTTTCTCCTGCCAGATAGGAATAGCGTCCGCCTTGTGCGCCCAGGAGTGCCCGTAAGCGGCCTGAAGAGTCGCAAACAAAATGCCGACATCATTGGTCTGAAGCACGAATATCCTCCGCCAGTTGCTCCGCGTAAGAGAGCTTTTTCTTTGGTGACAGCTTTTCAGGAAACAGCCCCCGCCAGCCGTTTGAGATGGAGCGCTCGACGCAAGCAAGCTGGTCTTCAGGGGACAGGTGGCGCAGTTTGTTCCGCGCCATCTTTCTGCCGCGCTCCGTAAGTTTCGGCGCTCTCAACTCCTTGCGGTGCTGCTCGTATTCCTGCCACGCTTGCTCGTTAATAATGTTTATATCTGTATCTGTATCTGTATCTGTATGTGCAAACTGGCGTGACGAGCGCGTGACAGGTGCGTGACATTCTTTAAAATCAATAACTTGCGAGTCTCTTTTTCGCTTCTTGCGTTGCCTTTCCGCTGCCTTCTCTCTTTTGTCTGCCCGTCTTGCCACGTTCCGGTAGTACTCGTAGTTCACGATTCGCCAGCCAAATTCCCTGCTCTCGTTCAGCAGGACTATCCGCTTGCCATCCTCATCTGGACTGCGTGAATGCGGATCTGACTGTTGCAGAACCTTGAGTCCTTTGCGGATAATCTCTAGCGGGATTGAGGTTTTGCCGGATAGGGCTTGCGGGCTAATGTCGATAAGACCGTCTTCGTCGGCCAAGACAATGAGCGCCTGGAAGGTCACGATGGCTTCGTAGTGTCCGTACAAAGAACCCTCGTATATTGATTCAAATATCTTCCCGTACATTATTCCAAAATCCCCGCAGCGCACTCGTGAACCTCCAGCGGATCAACGAGAGGCCATCTTTTCCTGCATTGCAGGTGAGCATTTGAATAAAGTTCAGTGGCCTGTGCCTGAGAAGATAAAGTCCTGGTATCTGCCGCCTCTCTTATTTTTGTATTCAGCGACAGAACCAGGAAAGAAGCCCCCAAGCAAATAACCAAAACCACGGACTTCCCCAATATCATTTTTGACATATGTAAAAAATGTATTGACACACGATTGCCCGGTATATACCTTTTCTTAATCTTCACTACACTTTTAGTAGTGTTCGCAGCAGAAAAAATAACGAGGAATCCCTGCCGCGAAACCAGAGATTACTTTAGGTGATCCCCCACTTCAAGCGAAAAGGGCAGGATATGCCCAAGAGAGGTATCGCAAAATGGATTTCTATATCCGAAAAAATAATGAAAATTACTATAGATACGTGCATACTCAGCCTATGGACTCAAACACCTTTGAGCGTATAGCGTCCGTCATTGGGCATCCTGGCGAACAGGTTCTCCAGCGAGATGTCATCAACGCTTTTGCCCCAAAATTTAAGGTTTCCCAATCCACCGTCTCAAAATGGGCTTCAGGCGAGCGCATGAGTGTCGAAAAGGCCATCTGGTTTGCACATCAGTATAAAGTCAGTGGCTGGTGGCTTTTGACCGGCGAAGGACCGATGCGGCCTGACTACGAGTCTGACAGTGAGGACACAGCAATTGTGGAGATTCTAAGCAGACTTGACAAAACGACGAAAGAGGAACTTCTCCGGTTTGCCCTTTTTCGCGCATCTCAAGAAGAATATCCAAGCTCCTAATCAGGTCTTTTCTTAAATAGGCGCAACCCTTGTGCCAGAAAAATTTGTCCATGTGCATTTTTTACCTTATCATCCCGGCATATGAGCAAAAGTAGTCTAAAAAGACTATACATTGTATGGAATATGCAAATAAACACCCAAAATAGCGTTTTTAGTATGCCAAACGGGATACAAGAAAAATGACAACCGCGCAGAGCAACAACGAATTTCATGGGATTTCAATCCGCGATCTGATGGTCATGGACAGGGTCAACGTCGCCATGTGGATGAACAATTTTCATTATCTCAATGCGCGGGAGATGTCCATTACCATGCAAATTCACGAAATGGCCGTGAGCGAAATAATGACCGGTGAGGCTGCCCCCTTCTCCGTGTCGGAGATTCTGCAACTCGTGGAGAGCAGAGACACGGATCGGCGCAGCGAGGACTCACCCTGGACATGGAAAATGGTCAAAAAAACTTTTGATCGGATGATTGAGCGAGATCACATCATGCGGATTGAGAACCCCGATCCGAGGAAGAAGAAAAAAGAATACCGGGTCACCGACCGATTCAGGGAGATCATCCGCGAGTACTACGCTCAATATGCACAAACGGTGCATCTGATCAGCGCGAGGATGCAAATGCGGAGCGCAGCAGCGGTTTTTGAAGAGATTGCCGCCGACAACCCGGATCTCGTCGATCAGCTTACTTTGGGAGATCAGGATGAATAACAAACGGCTGTCAGATAATGAAAAGAACGACTGGACAATGATTGGCGTTATGACGAGTCAGCAGGTCGATTTTATGTTCAGTAATTTTCATGCGCTCAGTTGGCGAGCTTTCATAATCACAGGATATACTCATTGGGCAGCGATGGAAGAATTGATGTCCGACGATGAGGTAGTCGCTCACTTCACTGTTAGCGATTGCAAGAAAGCGTTGGAACTCAGATGGCCCGAACACGATTGGCCGTGGAAATTTGTGTCGAAAACATTTAAGACTTTGGTCGCTGACGGCAAGCTGACGCGGGAAAAAAAGCAAAACGGAAGTCGTGATGTGCTTTTCCGTGTCACAGAAAAGTACAAAAATGATTGCAGAATCTATTATCGAACGATGAAGCGAACGGCTGATTATTTGCTCGCAACGCGACAATATCAAAAATCAATACAACAGCGGCAGGTTGCCAGAAATAATTTCGACAATCAGTGGAATAAAATTCAAGCCGCGCATCAACTCGGCTCATTCGTGAATCACGGAATCCCAGTAACAAGAGATGACATGTTTAATTTTCGGGCACTTTTTTCGGAAACAGAAAACCGCTAGGCAAAAATCGGGCTGACATTTTCGACATAGCAAGCCCCTTTTCACACCCCCCCCCAAAATAACTCCTAAGACTTATATCGCCTGAAGTCATTGCCTTTCGGGAGAAATATTACTTTTTTTATTGTCCTTGAGTATTATCTGTAGTAATATCGCATTAACGCAAGTGGAGCGTGTATGCGATACGCAGTTTTTATTAAGAATCACAAATTTAAGCCAGGTTCCAAGGCCAGCGAAATCACCTACTGGACCGGGGCGTTCAATCCCAGCGGATTTCCAAAGGTTTCAACTGACAAAAGGTGGAGTGCGAAATTTAAGACAGCGCGAGAAGCGTATGCAGAAGCCGGTCAATACAAGTCGCTGTGGACGTTCCGGGTGGGTAAGTTGTGAGCGATGAAGATGACGGATCACGAAAAAAGGTTCTTGAGTGCCTTCGTTGCGGCGAGCCGTTTTGGGAAGACGAAGCTGAATTAATAAGGGAGCCGCATGGAGAACTCACGCAAGTCTGCCCGCATTGCGGAGCATATGACTTTTTTGAATGACACATTGAAAGATATTGGAGAAACAACAGTGGATATGACGCAGTACGCGGGAAAGGAGAGCCAGTACTTGAAGGCTGGTGATCTGAAAGGTGGGAATCCGACAGTAAAGGTTGAGTCGGTAGAGCTTGTTGAGTTTGAGAAGGACGGCAAGAAAGACATCAAGCCAGCCCTGAAGCTCGTGGGCAAGGAAAAGAAACTCACCCTGAACGCGACCAATACAGAAAAGCTGATTCGCTCATTTGGTCCGCGGTCAGAAGATTGGGTCGGGAAGTCCGTCATGTTGGGCACCCAGTACTACCCCGCCTTCGACAAAGAAGGCTTGGTCGTTACCCCGATGGCAGACGAGCCAAGCGACGACATCCCCTTTTAGGTGGATATGACGCGATACACGGAACACGGACGTTCCGATTTCAAGCTAAGGAAGCTCACGGACGCAATCAAACGAAATAAGGACATTCTCGGACACGTTTTTCTTTTTTTAGCTGAGGAGCCACCTAATGCGAGCGCAGCCCAGGAAGCCTTTGAAGAAATACACCCAGATGACCAAATCTGTCTCTGGTCGGTATCGCCTACGGCTGGTGGAATCTGGGAGCGTTGGGAGCGAGATGCCCTTAAACACGGGCGGCTGGACGCGACGAACTCGTACTCCGTGTGGCAGACCCGATCTCTACATCCGTAGGGTGAAATGACACAGCTATCCCTGGTCAGGCGCGGCAACAAATTCCGAGTCGTTTCATTCGGAAGCTGCGACAAGCTCACCTACAAGAGTCACGCAAAAGCGAAACGCGGTGCCATACGTGGCACAGGAAGGCTCTATCCGTATCAGTGCAGACACTGTGGAAGCTGGCATCTAACCAGCCAAAAACAATGAAACGATTACTCGTTGCGCTTGTAACTATTGTTTTTGTTTATTTCCTCTTCCTCGGTTTTGCGATTGCGGTGATTTTTTGATGGAGAACTCAATGAACAATTTTGAACCACATTTTAACGGCGCTGAATACAGCCCTGCGAGAGATTGGACCCGCCTGACTACACAGCTAGGCAGAGTGTATAGCTGCATGAATGACGGGCGATGGAGGTCGCTTGATGAGATTGCCAGGGCCACGGGTGATCCCCATGCGAGTGTTTCGGCCCAGCTTCGCAACCTTCGCAAGGAAAGATTCGGCGGACACACGGTGGAGAAGAAGCACATCAAGCGCGGTCACTTTGTCTACCGGCTGGCGGCGGAACAATGATAAAGCGCGAAACGGTTTTATCTGGCGCGAAGCATCCCGGTACCTCTTAGAAAATCACCTTTTGAGGAGCATGAAAAATGAGCGAATTAGCAAGCGTTACAACTGAGCCAGAACCGGATCGTTACGGCACAATCCAAATCAAATCTTGTGCAAATGGATGGGTTGTGCGCGAGCCAGGAAGTATCCAGCCGGGTGAGTGGGTGGTTTTCACCTCCTTGTGGGACTTGAAGAACTGGATCACAGACCACTTGGTGGATAACACCTAATATGCGTTTTCTGAGCGTGTGCAGTGGGATCGAAGCGGCGACTGTCGCCTGGGAGCCGCTTGGATGGGAGGCCGTCGGTTTTTCGGAGATCGAAAAGTTCCCGTCGAATTTGCTCGCACACTATTACCCGGACGTTCCCAATTTTGGAGATATGACAAAGTATGAAAGATGGCCCGAAGCAGATATCGATGTTCTCGTCGGAGGAACGCCCTGCCAAAGTTTCTCGGTGGCTGGACTTCGCAAAGGACTCAAAGACCCGCGAGGAAACCTCGCACTCACATACCTTGCAATTGCTGAACGATACCGCCCCCGTTGGCTGGTATGGGAAAACGTCCCCGGCGTACTGTCCTCTAACGAAGGACGAGATTTTGGCTCCTTCCTCGGGGGCTTGGGCAAACTCGGGTATGGGTTCTCGTACCGGGTTCTTGACGCTCAGTACTTCGGAGTTCCACAGCGCCGCCGCCGTGTGTTCGTTGTCGGATGTATTGGAGACTGGCGAAGTGCAGCAAAAGTACTTTTTGAGCCAGAAAGCCTGCAAAGGAATCCTCCGCCGAGCAGGAAAACGCGGGAAGAAGTTACCGCCAGCCCTAGATGCCGCCCTCCGGGCAGTGGCGGAATCAACAATCAGTTAATTCCAGAAACTGTTGGCGCACTGACAGACGGCGCACACAACGGGGGGGGGCTTAACGGGCAGGACGCCTATAGTGGACGAATTTTTGCCACACATCGCAAACCCGTTGACAGCGAGAATGCACAAGGGAATCAATTCGACGCTGGACGAAGGTCAGACGGCGATAGTTACTACCGGAGCCGCCTTCGATGTAGCTGATGAAGCAGGGCCGCAGTCAGCGAGTCAGGTGCAGGCCGTCGCCCTCGCCCAGAACCAGCGTGACGAAGTCCGCTTGATGGACAAGGCGGGAGCTCTGGCGGCTGAACCGGGAATGAAGCAACAGACTTACATTTTATCTGGCGGCAGCAAGCGAAAAGATCGACCCGGCGGTGGCTTCTACGTCGAGGAATCTAGCGTCTCCAAACCCATCGATACGGATGGCGTTAATCCGACAGCCAACCAGGGCGGTGTTGCCGTCGCCTTTGGCCTTCCTGGGAACTGGATTGGCCGCAAACCGGAGAATGGTGGCAACGCGACTGAGTTTCCTGAAGAGCGTTCACCCAGTTTAACTGCGACTGACAGGCATGGTGTCGTAAAAGCCTTCACCGCAAGCGAGCAGTCGAACAGCTATGCGTGGGAGCGCGACGTTTATCCAACCCTTGATGCCCAAGTTCCAAACGATACGAGCAACATTCAAAAGGGGGTCCGTAGCGACATGGCCGTGCGCCGCCTTACGCCGCTTGAATGCGAGAGGTTGCAAGGATTTCCAGATGGATACACCGACATTCCAGGCGCGTCCGATTCTGCGCGATACAAGGCACTCGGTAATTCGATGGCCGTCCCAGTGATGCGATGGATTGGTGAGCGAATTGATGCGGTGCATAAAGGAGAAGATTCTGCCTCATTTGACCAGTAGTATTACCAATAGTGGAGTGATATTATCGTGAGTGCTACCAGTGACCTCAGTTTGTTTATCGGGCTGACCGAGCGACTACATCCGAAAGTCAGGAAGTCTAGGCTCTGGCGAGAGGCTAGGGATCGGTTGCTGGAATCGGTTTTGAAAGCGGACCACAAAGCCGATTTATGGCAAAATGAAAACGCCTGTGAGGGTCCGATGGAGGAATTATTATGTCCAGAGGATCAATGTGGGGAAGATTTGACAGATATAGTCGAAAGACTTTCGGGCAAGCGGCTGCAAAGTACTTGCGTGACGCAGAAGACATCAGAGGTGTCAAAAACCCCGGAAACCTTGCGCGTTGTGTCTACCACCTCTCCCTCTACATAGCGAACAAGCCAATCATCGAAATTGATGAAAAGGCTATACGCAAATTCAAGGAAGATCGATTTGAGGGGAAAGGGAAATTCTCCAGGCCCGCTTCTGCGGGTACGGTAAACAAGGACTTGCGGACACTGAGGGCCGTCTTGAATTACGCCTGTAGGGTGGAAAGATGGATACCAGCGGTGCCGCTCATCAGGGATGTGAAGGGACCGGTCAAGGTCGCTCACCCGCTCTCTCTCGTAGAGAAGAACCGGGTGTTTGGCGCGTTACCGGAACATTGGAGAAATGGCGCTGCAAAATTTGCGCTTTATACAGGGGTAAGAAAGTCAGAGCTTACGTCACTCAGGTGGGAATACATGCAGCCGTTTGATGGTCGCTATATTTTTATCCTGCCAGAAACGAAGAACGGCAAGCAGCGGGCGGTGATCTGCAACTCAAAGGCTACTGAAGCGGTGGAATATATGCGGAGGTGGCAAGCAGAGAACAAGCCCAATAGCTTGGTGTTCCCAAGTCGGCTGACTGGTGGCGAGATGAAAAACGTCCTCGGAGTATGGCGAATAGCTTGGCGCGATGCCGGGATGCCTGACGGTGCGGGCGTATTGAAGGGGTGGAATACCCTTCGACACACCTATGCAACCTGGCTGATGGCGGCTGGTGTCGCTGACGAGCTTCGTGACAAGCTCATGGGACACCATTCATCAGACATCCGATACAACTACTCCCAACCCGCCCTGGAGCGCCTCTTTGAGGCTTCAGAGCTAGTAACGGATGATAAGCTGATTGGCGGTGCAACGATACTAAAAGCTGTTCCATTGGCTAATTAGGACGCCTCCTGCTTTATACCCTGTACTGTAAAAATGGCTTAACCATGCGGGTTTGAGGCCTCTGTCTCCTCCCTCTCACGGGGATAACCATAGGTTAAGCTATTGATTTAATTGAGGAAAAACAGCACTTCTCAATTAAAAAAGGGAACAAAATTAGGGCTTTTTTTTAACTACGGAAATGGACCCTCACAGGCAAAATTCCCGGTCCTTTTGCAGTATCTCAATGTACTGTCGTAGCGACAGTATTTCCTGCTCTTTGGCGATCAATTCCGCTCGGAGATGGTCGTTGTCTAGTTCCAGCGTTTGGATGTAATCAGTCGTTACCTGATCGTTCGCTCTCATACTCCCGCTCCTTCAACAACTGAAGATAGTGGATAGCCTTGTCTATATCCTCCGGTCCATTTTTGATCTTGTGGCGGCAGATATACTTGATTGCGTTTCCCTCACACCAGCCCAATCCATTTCCCTCAATGAAATCGATCGGCTGGATAGCCATGCTTTTGTAGTGATCTCCACCGATTTGTGTATCAGATGGAAGGTCAGACCACGTTTTCATGCGGCCCTCGTCGTTGGTTTTGGGACGTTTGCCACGGCCAACCTGCCCTTCAGCGGAGAGCCACAGCTTTTACATTTGTAGCGTTGGTACGGAACAATGGTGCGGCGCTCCAGCCCGTTCTTTTTCACATCTGTTGATCCGCACTTGGCGCAGATCAGGCCGTCATCAATCCAGTGCCCCCAATTCGGGTGCTGCTTCACCCACGGGAGAAGCTGGTTGTATACGTCCTCAAGTAAGGTGACGTCCTTCTTGTTGTAACGCTCCATGACCTTCCAGGCTTTTGGACATCCGTCCATGCAGTCATGCCAGAGTTGAAGACCCATGTGCTTGACCTTGCCGCCAAGTCCTAAGTATTGGGCAACGTAGTCAAGCTTATTGGACGGTAGCCTGAACCGTTGCCGCGCAGTCTTTAGGAGATCTATCTCTGAGTAGGAGGAAGGAGGAGGAAGGTTGTCGTAGAGGAATTCGTGATTGAGGGTGGGGATATCAAACTTGGTGCCGTTGTAGTGGATAACGGCATCGGCCTCTTCAAGCAGGTCGTATATCTCCCGGATCATCTTCTTACGGGTGGTTCTTTGGACGGAACCAAAAAAAACCTTTCGTTGTCCGTACCATTTCGCGGCCCAGCACAACGTGTAGCCCTGCTCAATTACGTTGTCTGGGTTTATGTTCTGGTTCCACAGACCCCAGGAATATACCTTGTGGGGGGCTGTTTCAATATCTAACAAAAGTATCTTCAAGAACTAGATCACTCTGTAACGTCCCTGACGGACAGGATTGTCTTCCTGCTAAGTATCCTCGCTTGGCTCCTTCGACTGCCCCGGCTTGCCACGCCTGATCCCAGGTTGACCACCTGATAACAAGCGCAAGTACAACAAGGACCGCAGCCGAGAAGGAGACACGCAATGCGTGGAGCCACTTTTCAAACGTCCTCTTCTTAGCCAATTTTCTTCACCCTCCGTATCATTCCAGAAGGAATCACTAAGAGTTCTGAATAGGCTTCGTTGTCCCTTGATTGCGCGACCACGCATACCCGCTCGTCCTGTTTTAACAAGTACCCCAAAGAGTGTGTCGGATGGGGCTTCAGCTTCTTGGCTTCGGCCTCAGTAAAATCCGCCTGGCTATGCCAAGCATCATCCCAGTAAACTTCTACTTTCTGCGCCACAGCCTAATTCCAAAGGTTGCGCCATAGATCGACAAGATTAGGAATCTGTACCAGTCTGGAGTCATCTCCAGGTGCCGAAACCCTGTCTCGACATAGGGCTGGGTAAAAGGAATGAAGACCAGCACAAGTGGGATCGTTAGGACGATAATGACAAGTTCGTCCTTCCACCCTGAGTTTCTGATCGATTCCAGTTCCCATGCGTGGTCCCGGCCTTCCGATTCGGAAGCTCTCCGTGTCTTGGCTTCCTCCCAGGCTTGTTTTCCCCGGAGCTTCTCCATCTCAATGAGATGCTTCTGCTCCTCTTTATCCATGTAGTAGTCGGCTACTTTTGGGGCGACCTTTTGTAGCAACGCCCCAACAATACCACTCCACATTATATGAAACTACTTATTATAATTCCAGCAAACAGGGAGACAGCACTAATAATTAAAGCGGGTGTCCGGTAGTGTTGCCAAACCACTTTGAGTTCGTCCGAAATCTTTGCCTTATCCATCCTTGAATATCCTCGCTAGTTCCTTTGCTCTGCCCGGTGTCTGCTCTGCCCACCTGGAGTCGAGCATCTCATCGGCGGCAGAATCCCAATCAGACCTGTCAATTGCCCCCAAGAAGCGACGAAATTTCTTCACGCCCCCGTACCCCATCTGAAAGCACATCTCTACTAAAACACCCCTCCTGACAGGGCTGAGAAGCATATATTGGGGGAAGCTACGGGCGGCTAGTTCAGCCCGCTTAAAGTCGGTATCGAACATGACATCCAGTTCGTAATCCGTGAAGGGAACAGCCTCCAGGTTGCGGCCATATCCCACGGTGAGGATGCCTTCAGAATCTCTGTAGGGTCGGTTTCTTTTCCCTTCGTGTCGCTTGATGCGCTCTTTTATTGCCATACGACATGATCTTTAATCGAAGACCAAACCATTTTGATGAGCGCCACTAAACCAGTAGTAATGACCAAAGCAGCGCCAACCGCCCCTCTATATCTAGCAAGCTCTGTTTTAATTTCAGATACCTCGCTGCGAATTTCGTGGACTTCTTCTTCGATATTTCTGAGGCGTTTATCGTCTGACATTTGTGTGCCTTCTTGGGGGAATACTTTCCCATTAGTCCGCTAAATTGGTTTCTCGGTCATAGGTAAAAGTAAAGGGGTTCAGGACAATCTTCCCTGATGAGTTCATGTTGCCCTTCGTAATCAGGTGGAACTCAATCGTGCCTGACCCGGCACCTGTACCGTTTAGTCGGCCAAAGCCCATCTCGACGGTTGAGGACGTTCCGATATAAACAAAGCCCACGTTTTGAATATGCTCAAATCCAAGCGACCCGTTGGTGTCTCGCAGGAGAGAGGTGGGAAAGTCATTGATATAAATTGAATTGATTGAGGTGGATGCGCTCACCGTTGTGGTGGAATTCATCGTCAGGGTGACAACACCGTTATTGATTACCCCCTCAAAGAATGCTGATGAATCAGATTGGGTGCTACCGTCGCTGCCCGTCAGAAGACTCTGGAAGCTAATCCGGGTGCGGGGGTTAAGCAGGTTCCACTGTGAATTGTCGTAGTAAGCCTCAAAAACTGCTGACTGTGAGGCAACGACCTGATTGCCCCCGGTAAACAGGGGTGCGGTAAGTCCATTAATAATAATGGTGCCGGTAGACCCAGAGACGATGAAGTTATTCGATGATGACTTGGCATGAATCCGCATACCGTCTTGCAGGGCGGCGGGGAATACGTCTGTCGAAGCACTAAACACCCCACCAGAGGGTGAATGCCCAACCAGCCAAATACCTGTTTGCTGGGTGTTCTGATCCGCCCTCAGATACTCCTGTGCGGACGTAGCAGCCCCCACACCCGTATGCTTGTTACCCCCCATTGGTAAGTTACCAGACGCTGCGTTTTGACCGTCCCTGGTCACACAGTTTTCTAAGCCCGCCTTGTATTCGTCAAATTCCGCATCAAAACGAGAGGCTTGCGCCTGAATTCCCGCTGACGCATCAGCCGAAAAGTTATGTACTCGTGAAAATGTTCCGCCTGACCAGCCCATTATTCGTCAACCTCCAGCAAATTTTCCAAACTGCTTATAGCCAATGTTCCGGTGAGTACACCCATAATGGCTACGTTTCTTTCAAAGTTGGGCCTCATGCTTCTTAGTGCCTTTAGTGCTGCTGCTTTATTCGGGTCCATAATTGCTTCCGCCGCTTGTACAAGCGCCTTCTCCATATTCATTTCTGTAATAAGGCTCTTCGTAGAGTCCAAAGGAGAAACCACGAACATGCCTACTCTTGCCAGGCCACTCTTGAGGCTTTCCATGATGGCCTGAAACCCCTGCGTATCACTCGCAGACAGGGGAGTTCTTGCCACCATGTCAAGAGCCTCCATTGTCGAGTCAAATAACCGCATTCGCTCTGCCCCCTCTCTGCCACCTCCAAACGCTTCACGCAACACAGCCCTTTGTCGCGGTGTGGCGGCAATAGACTTCCTGAACCTATTGGCTAGTGAGGCCGCATCCCCGGTCATTGTGTTTGTTAGCGCCGTATCAGATACGTTCTTTAGATATTGAGCTACCAGCCCATCCCATGCCCCGGCAAATTCGGGAAACCTTCTCTCAACCTGCTGAATAGCAAGGCGAGCCAATCGCATGTTCTTCGGTGACTGGATCAAAGAGCCGGAAAACAGCTTGGCTGATGCGCTGGCTGCTTTTTCGTTTGTCACCTTTGACAAAGCACCAACAATCGAATCCTCAAGCGGCTGAACAAGTTCCCGTGTTAGCTGTCGGTATATCCCCTGCACACGGGCAAACTCTGGAGACACTTCCTCCAGGGTCTCTCTGAGCATCTTATTTGTTTCTACAAGGTAGTTTAGGGTTCGACCAGACACAGAAGTATCTCCGCGTCTCGCCCCGTCAATCATCGCGTCTATGGCGATCATTGAGCTATGCAGCCCCTCAAGAGACGTATCCAGTACCGCCTTTTTGTTCACCTTCTTTTTCGCATTTAACAGCTTGCGGGCACTCTTGAGCGCCTTCAAAACCGGACCTTTTGCCACCCTGATCTGCTCGTCCAGGTAACTGGCTACAGCCGATATGTCTATTGAGGGCGCTGAATCATAGGCCTCTTTATACAGATCTGAGGTTGCTTCTCGTCGCATTTGCTTTGCGAGAGCGATAGATGCCTGGGCTGCGTTTATCCCTGTGGTCCCTAGTGCCTCTAGTGTTGCCGTATCCCCTCCAGCCACAAGCTTTACAATTCTTTCAACAGCCCCCTCAACCTGGCCTCTTTGCATGTCATCAAAGGCAGAAATCAAATCTTGGGCTTGCCCCGGATTCTTTGAAATAAAGATCTTCAGCCTACGAAGCTGCGTACCGCCAACAAGCTGGGCCAGGTCAACCCTAATTCCCGTCTCATTGAATATGCGCTCCTGAGTTTCTTTAACAACTGATTCGTCAATCTCATCGATGTTTCTCAGCGCCCTAGTTCTCAGTGCGGCTCCAGCCAAATCAAACAGCTTTCCGAAAGTTGCATCAATTGCAAACTCTTTCCCAGACGCAAGTGCGAATTCACCTGTTGTCATGGTTTCCCCGAACAGGGCACCCCGGAGTATATTCTTGACACCCTCACCCGCTGCCGCGCCAAGCGCACCACCAACGATAGGAGTGCCACCAACACCCCCAGCAATACCGCCAACGATGTTAAGCCCAGCATCTCCGAGAAACCTGCTAACCCCTGCGCGTATCCCGGCACCTGGATTCTTGAGCTTGCCCTGTTCATCGACATACAAAATCTTTCCATCAACCTCGCTGAACCTTCTTCGTGAAACTTCAAGAGGGGTGTCTGGAAAAACTATTTTTGCGTAAATATCAATGTCGCTTTGCGTGTCTTCTGCAAGTCCTGCGCCGAGGTTGGCGACGAATCCTGCGCTATCCGGGGTCACTGGCTCCCCAGCCGCAATCGCTTGGTCAACCGGACTAAGGTCTTTCATTTCCTCGGAATTAGCAGCCTTAGTCGCTAAGTCAACGAAATCTATATCGGGTGTTTGATTTTGCTCTGGTTCAACTTCTTGCTCCAGAGCCGCTTGCACAAAATCAATCTGTGGCATTACAACTCCAGAACGGTGTTACCAATCGTAAGAATTCTTCTAGTCCTGTCTTGAGCAAATTGTTTCGCTTCCTCTTCCGACTGGCCGCTTGCTATTGCAGCGTCATACCATTGACCTGCCGCCCGATTCAGAGAACTCTTAAATGCTTTGTCATTCAGAGTGGACAGCCCCGCAATATTATCTATACCAACCACACCCAATTCCTTGGCGAGCTTGGCGCGGGCAACAGCTAACTTCGTTTGTTTGTATCTCTGCCGCAGCTTTGCAAAAAACACGGTAGGAACGTCACCCTCTGGATCAGGAAATCCCTTCAGCAACCTTACAGCCTCTTCGGGAGAAACAGCCGCACCAGACAGCGTATTGATATACACGTTAAGTCCTTCCGCAGCAGTCGCCATGAATGTGGCTCTGTCAGTTAAAAACTCTTTTTGGGTATCGCTGAGGTCGGCACCTAAATAGTCTCCTTTCTCCAGTAAGAATGCTTGTAGATCACCCTTAAAGTTCAAGAAGTCTTCGTCAAAGTCCTCAATAAGGGGTTCAAGAATTGCAAGCTCCGCATTTGAATTGAGTAATACTTCTTCTAGCTTGTTAGTTGTGGGCTTTGTATTTTCTTCCCCAGGAAGTGTGTTATAGATGTTCGTAGTTGAACCTGGTTTTGTTCTCGGACCCTCCGAAACCCTCACCCATTTTTGATTTGCGGCATCCCATTCCTCAGTTACATTCATATCACCCGATTGCCGCGTTCTGGTTGTTGGGGCTTTCGGAACCGGGTCTGGCGCAAAAGCCCGCTGAATCATCTGTCCAGAAATTGCGCTTGCCACAGGATTGTCAACAGGAAGCTGGCCCAATGCCTGGGCCATAGATATGTTGTTCTGCGGCTCTCTTCCTAGTGTTGGTTGCCCGAACATGTTTGTTCCAGATCCGTCCGTTATTGGGTTCCCCATGAAGTCCATGTCTGGGCCACCACCTAACTTTGAAAGCACTTGAGCTACATTAGCTTGCTCTGTCTTTTTGGATGCAGCCTCTTGCTCTTGCATCCTGTTAATCTGCGACTGACGAACACCTTGGGCCAACAACTTGGCAAGCAACTCGCCACCAGACCTGATGTTAGGTTGAGGCTGTACCTGTTGTTGTAGGAGTGTTTGTAATAGTTGCGATCGACGCGGTGCTGTTAATTCCATTATCGAAGTCCGTTTCTCGGTGTCATCCCAAATCTCTGTACATTCCGAACCCTGCCCTTCATTGGAGCAGGTCTTTGCGGTGCGCCATACTTAGCGGGCGGAATTTGTCCACCAGCATCGAACCGCTGTTGAGGGAGGCGCTGATCCCTAAAGCCAACCCAGGGCTGCTTGTTGCCCATGTTATTAAAGCCAGTCGTTTTAGGACCGACCTCTAAACGTGACGGTCCCGCCATGCCTGTCGGCGTGGAAAGGCGTTGTGCTAATGGATTTGCGTAACCTGTAAACTGAGGCATTATTTATTCCTAACCAAAGATTCCTTCCCAATTACCCAGCGCAGCAGAGCCAAGTCCAAATAGACCTCCCATGAGGCCGGACCCTGCTTGCTGTGCCATTTGTGCATTGTGCATATTCGCTTGATTACTAAGCCCGTATGCCCCGGTTACGTCAGCTTGTGCAGGTCCAAAGAATGAATTCAGACCCGGTTGGGCGACCTGATTAAGACCCAGGAGAGCGGCTAGTTCGTTAAACTGTCTCGCCCTGTTAGCTTCTCGTATATTGGCATCGGTCAGTTGTGTGCCGATATCGAACTGTCCCTGTGCCCTGCCTTCAGCACCGCCCCTTTGAATGGCATCTAAAGCAAGTGCCTGAAACGCTTCGTCTCGGTTTTGATTAAACAAACCGAGTTCTGACATCGCAGCCTCACCCAACTCAGGGTCGGTTGCCATCAAGCCGCGATTGGCGAGGCTCTGTCGAAGCCTGTCTTCCTGGCGATCGAATTGCCTATTCAGCAGTTCAGAGCCTCTATCAAAGATGGCGCTTTCAAACCCTGCTCTGTCGAAGTCACCAACGCCATCAAGACCAGCAGCAAGGTCAGGCAGACCAGACTCAAAGCCTTCCTGCCTTCCAAGCGCAAGATCCAAAAGCTGTGCGTCAGATTGCAACTGCCGATCCAGATTAGCCTGAACCTCTGGTGCAAACGTCATGTTAGCTATATTTCGATTTGGCCCGCTAAACGTCAGAGACCCCAGAGGGGTGTACTGATTGATGCGGTTAAATTCCGCATCTGTTTGCGCGATTGCTCGCGGATCAGGAGCCTCTACTGTTGTCGATCCTTTTGCGCCCATTAAAAGCCTTCCTTAGCCATTCTTGGTGATCTTCCTTTGTTAAGCCATATACAATGACATCGCCCTTGTATGTGGCCTTTCTTAATTTTCCTTCGTACTTAAATCCGATCCCCTCATCGAACTTCCTTGCTCGCTTGTTACTTTTCTGGACGAATGCAGTAACCCTGTTGCAGCCGAGGTCTTCAAACGCCCATTCTCCGAGAGACGCAATATTTCCCTTCGTAGCCCAACGTGGATTTTTTGATGCGAATGCCATAGTGACATTTGGTTTAGCGTAGTGATAAGCAACAACAACGCAAGCCAGTTCATCCCCGACCTCAAAGCCAACCGTGTTGAATAACGGCTCCCCATATCGGTCAAAACCGAATGTCTCAAGGTCATCCCCCAGTACTTCACATGCCCACTTCGCTAAAATTACGTTTTGTGCTGAATTAAGCGGTACTAATGTCACCTAAGTATTCCTCCAGGCTCGGATATGTAATCCGTCCCCAACCACGAAACATCAATGGTGGAGGTAGCCTGGAGATATAACTGCACGTAAGTTCCCCGTCCGGCACCCCTCTGCCATTCGTCTCTTGTATTGTCCTCGCCCGCCCATGAAAACGGCCAGTCCAACGGAAGCGTTGAACCACCCGGAGCAGACAAGGTAATGCTTTGCAGGAACTCTCTCTTGCCATAGTCATAGGCAAGCCCCGTAACAGAGGTGAAAGTTCCATTTGATAAAAGTCTAGGGCGATACGCCGTGACTATCTTTTCTGAGTTAGTGCGAAGTGGGGAGGGGGCTGTACGGGCAACGCAAACTATGGCTGACCCGCCATCAGACGTACCTGCGTATTTATTCACAGTGCCGTCTGTGCCGCCGAAGTACAGGGAACCCCCAAACTCTCCCCAGACCCTCGCATTGATGCCAGTGAACCTTGTGGCCGCACCGGTCTTTACATTGATAACGTGCTGTACCGACGCAGACGGTCCAGTAGGCACATTAATAATCATTAATCCTTCGTTAGGAGAATAGTGCGTTTGCCATCCGTCCAATGATCCGTAACTAGCCGCTGCATCCCTCGCTGCTCCAGATAGCTTAGAATCTCTTCCGCCTCCTTGAGTGATAAATTGGTCAGGAAGATATATGTAGTCTCGCTCTGTTGCGACGAAGAGCTTCCCGTAGATTGAAGCCACGGCCCTTGAATCAACGACCCGTCCGACATAAAACCGTCCTACAATTGAGAAGTCTGTGCCTGGGTCTGATCCCTGGTAAACCAGCACCTCACCTTCTGAGGTGAAGATGACGAGAAAGTCATCCGGCCCGCTTCCGCCATCCACCGTCCACGCTCCGAGAGCGACAACGTGACCACCACGTTCTGCGATCCCCGCCAATGGAAACTTGGTAATGCTACCTGTTGAAGCAAAGAGTTCCGTGTACCAGAAGGCAAGCTCGTTACTTGCAGCATAAAATACCCGGTTCTTGAAGACCTGCGCGGTGAAGAATCGGTCATATGAAACGCCCCCTCCGCCAAAGGACGCAGCAGACACGGTAGATCCGTCATAGACCTGCGGGAAGTCTGCACCATTAACGAAGACGAGTTGGTTGTTGAAAGATGCTGTATCCCATCTATCACTTGCGTATCCGCTTCCGCGAGACGTAGCAGTACCACTGGTAACGTCATAGATCTGACCACCACCGCAAGCCAACAGTTGATTGGCTCCTGCCGTAGTCACAAACGAAGCGATGGTGTCCACGTTTCCGCTGCCCACGCTGGATGCGTGTTGGACGTAACCTTTTCGGAACTTGACCGTGTTGGAATCAGGTAACCAGTTATCGAACACTTCTGCATCATTGGCAGGCATGTTCGCTAGGTCATCGCGTGTATTCCAACCGCCAATTGGAGCAGGAGTTGATGCGCGATTTGTTGACCTGAATCTCTGTCTTGCTACAGCCGCCCTAGAGACCAACGCCCGTCTCCGGTATGTTTGGATACCTCATGGTGCGACCACCGTCCATCTGAATCCTGTGGGTGCCACCATCCTGGGCCTTGTAAATGCTCAAAGCCCGATCGAACTCGTTCTTCTCTTCAAAGTAAGTCTGACCCAACGAATTGAGCCAACGCCACTTCAGGTCAAGCTCAAGCAGATCGTCAGGCAGCAGGAAGGTGTCGGTGTCTACCGTGAAATCGGCTTTGGTATCCCCGTTAGCGGCAGCGGCGAAGTGCGAAGACAGGTACTCAAACGCCACACCGATTCTGACCTTCGTTCCGTCCCGGCACTCATAAGAGCATTGAGTTGCGGACGGAGTTGGGTCAACAAACAGTTCTTTCGCACCCTCAACGCCCTTGATGCGCCATCGCTTATAGATAGCGGTCTTGATAAGCCCCGATTTAAATTCCTGCCAAATTTGAGGTCCGACATTATCCATCGGGCGAGATTCAACACGGTCCCACATCGTTCCATTGATGAAACGTGAGAAATCATCAGGCAGGTCATAAGAAGGCTTGTCCTTTACGAGGACAAATTCATGCTCCTTTGTGAGGACCGCCCAGGGGTATTCTTCAGCCAGCCTTTTTGCGCTTCTTTTTGCGAGCGCCAGTACTGTTACTGCGTCCTGATTTCCGTTGCCCACCAGAGTCGATGGATTCGGAAACCCCGTCTCCTTCAGCACGTTTTGTGCCATTGTCAGTATTGTCGCCAACAAGTTTCTCCAATTCTGCTATGCGATCAAGAAGCTCAGAAACGTCACCGTTATTCTCCCGGTAGACAAGAAACTCCTGTGCCTTCCTTTTAGTCGCAAATGCCTTACCCCCCAGGATGTTGTTAATCTCCTGATCAGGGATGCTTATAAATTCTTCGACTGTTTTAATCATCCTGCGAGACAGATTCTGAATGTCCGCAGGGGTGAACCCCGGAAAAGACTTAATCGGCGTTCCATCCGTGGGAGCCTCTGTTTCGTCCCGGTACGCCTTCCAATATTCCGGCCATCGCTTCTCGTCTTCCGGGCGCTTGGGTCGATCCTGAATGTTCTTTGGGTCTCCGATATTGTGGATCTTGACCCACACCTGATCGACGGATGTAACCTCACCCTCCAGGTCTTTCTGATCTACTGCTTTTATGTAAAAGACCGGGCGACCTCCGTCCTGGTCTTTCTTATCCGCAAAGGCAATCGCCTCTTCAACTGATGCAAACATCTAAAACCCTCCAACTACTTTTGTATCCAAAACTGAATTGGCTTCCGCGTGGTACTCGTACCACTCTTCAGAGAACTGGCAATCGACGTACTTATCAAAGTACGGACCCCCAAGGGTGTAATGCACTAAATCTGGGTCACCGTATTGAGAGGCATCAATGTCCTCTCCAACCAAGTAATTCCAAGACTTAGGCAGATTGCCAACTTTGCTGGCCCACTCAAACTGATGTAAGTGAAGCCCGCCAGCCGTGTTCACGTAATGCTTGGTCAATCTTTTGCACTTCTCGTTATTGAAAAGCATCACAGATGACCAATTTTTCTTTTCGTATATGGTCTGTTCTGCGCCAAGGAACTTATCGCCCTGTTTAGGCTTATACTTGTGCTTAACGACCTGTACGTCTGACTCTCCATCAGCACAGTCAAACAGATCCTTGATGTCGCCCCTTACGAGCATGTCGCAGTCAATGAAAAGACTGTGGCCCTCAAAGTTGGAGAGGTAAGGCACCAGGAAACGGGTAAAGGCAAACTCTGTGGAAGCCTTGTAATCCGTATTTCTGAAGTTTTCGATGTGCCGTATGTTTAGCGGCGTGATGCTCACCGGAACCGATGAGTTTTTGATTATGCTGTATGCACAGACCTGATAGGCGGCAATCTCCCGTCTATCGAATCCGATAAATACCCTGAGCATTTTCCGGCCTCCCTGACCATTTCCCCAACCAAATCCCTGAAGGTGGTGGTTGGCTCCCACCCCAAAATTTCTCTAGCCTTTGTAGCGTTCCCGCATAGGTGGTTTACCTCTGCTGGTCGATAGAACTTTGGGTCTATCGTCACAACGGGTTCTGTCCCACTCTCTTGCTTGGCCGCAGTTAGGAAGTCTTTCACACTGTGTGCCGTACCTGTCGCAACCACAAAATCGTCCGGCTGGTGTTGAAGCATCAACCACATCGCCTTCACGTAATCCCTTGCGTGACCCCAATCCCTCTTCGCCTCTAGGTTTCCGAGTCGGAGGTGTTCGTCCCAGACTCCATAGGCGATTTTTTGGGTGACGAACTCTTTTCCTCTGAGGGGAGATTCATGGTTGAAGAGGATTCCGCAGGAGACTTGAATGCCATAGGATTCTCTATAATTGCGGCATAAAGAATGCGCCAGAAGTTTGCCGCATCCATAGGGGGATCTTGGGATGAACGCTGTGGTTTCCGATTGGCGCGGCGTTGCATTTCCAAACATCTCGCTTGTTGATGCTTGGTAAAGTCGTATATCTTTGCCACGTATAGCCTCTAGTATTCTCAATACACCCATGCCATTTACATCGCAGGTGTATGTGGGTAACTCAAATGAATCGGCTACAAAACTTTGTGCCGCGAGGTTGTAAATTTCATCTGGCTTGATGCGGTCAATCGTTCGCTTGACGTTCTCGTATTCACCGAGTTCAAACGGCACCATCTCTGGCGATACATTGAGATACGCGAGCCTCTCAGTCCTCGGAGATGCGCCACGTCGATATGCACCGAAGACTTCATAGCCATAGTCCGTTAATAGTCTAGCGAGGTAAGCCCCGTCCTGGCCTGTGATGCCAGTGATTAACGCCCTCATAAACAACCCGCCCAGCGGCTCATGCGTTCACCCGCAAAAGGGACACGCTACCGCCATTTACCAGTCGGTCTTTGGGGCCGATCCTCTCTCCCTTGTTTTCAAGGAAGTTACAGCCCATCCCCTCTATCGCTGGACTGTAAAAGTCATCAAGGATGATGGTTCCGCCTTGCTGAATATTCTCTGATACCCACTTAAAGTCGTTCTCGATCGTTTCGACAGAATGGCCTCCGTCAATAAAACAAAAGTCAAACGGCTCTACCTCGGTATTCCAGAGAGTCTCATTTGTATTCCCTTTGATAAGGGCGAACTTGTTAACCCCGGACTGTTCAAGGGAATGAGCAACTTCCGCCATCTCAAAGTGGTTCTTGACGTTGAACTCTTTCTCATCATCGTCAGGAGTGGCATCTTCAAACAGATCAAAGCCCGTGTAATAACAGTCACTCACGGCCATGAATTCTAAGGCTCTGCGACCGTTCCAGGTTCCAATCTCTACTACGTGATGAGGCTTCTCATCGCGCACTATCTCAAGTAGCGTCTGATAGCGGTTCATCCTTCCCTCCTGAACTTACGCGCACCTTTATCGTGTTCGACATATTTTTTTAGCGGTGAACGGGAAAACACATCCACCATTCCCTCGACTTCAGGCGTTAAGTTACGCGCCTGTAATCCCTGCCTGGCCTCATCAAAGGCAATGCAGTCAATCCAGAACTTCAGCCCAAAAATTAGGCGCTGGTCGTATAGCGCCCGGTAGCGTTCCTTGAACTTCGGGAAGTCATCGTGGTGGGTGTCAAAAATGAGAAACCCGGTCTCGGTGTAAGTGCCCTTTCTCCCCAGATATGCACAGAAGTGATCTTTAACCAGCTTCTTTAAAAATTTAGTTTGCATATCAGCGGTAAAAACACAGTCCGCATCAAACCAGGCCACGTATCGCTCACCAGACTCAAAAGCGTCTAACTGTGCATAGACCTTGTGACAGAATTTTTGAGCGTTAAAAAGATACGTTTGAGGCTCTAAGTGAGCAGTGTCTTTATAAAAAGACTCCCACCCAGGAACATCATGCAGCTTCTTCGTCTCTACCGAAGTAATCTCGTCCTCGGTATATACCCTCACGGGAAGCCCTAAGTGCGCGTTTTGCGAACTGAGCATCCTCTTCCCGTACTGGTGGAACCCTTCCTTCCCCAAACTCGTCACTAACAGCATAATAGCCAGCCCATCCCTTCTTAGCGTTTGATTCAAAGATCGTCTGAATCAGTCCCTTCCCATATGCTTTGAAGCGTGACCCCTCAAGCATCTGTACTACGTCTTGTATCTCGTTAGCCTGTGCAGCCATCGCGGGGTCTGCATAGAACGTCTTGCCTTCACATTCCAATTGCAGGATTTGTTCTGTGTCAGAACCCCACCGTTCTCCGGTGATCTTTCTTAACTGGTTGTTACCGTCGCCCTGGAGACACGAGTCAAACCCAAACAGGTGAAACGTCCTGAAGCCCATCATCCAGGCTAAGACCGTTCCCCTTGAGCCTGACGTAGAGCCACCACCAATCTGCACCTTGCCCTCAAGTAATTCGGCAGACGAAGTGGCAAGCAAATGCCAGAGGATCACTGACTGATCCTCAAGGTAATCAAACAACTCCGGGTGACACTGTGAAGCGATGAGATACGCGGGGCGATTAGGCTCACCCTTTTTTAGCTTCTTTCTGAAACACCTCACGATGTGATCTTGCGGATCTACCGCGAGTGCGGCGTGAGGAATTATCTTGTTCTGTATGAGATAGTCATGTGCGCCCTTGATAGCAAGGATGAACACACCCCTCTCTTTCATCTTTCGTATTTTCTTGATCTGACCCTTCACTGATGGCCCAGAGCCGACAATACAAATTTCTTTATCGTGCGGCGGGGATGGTCCGAACTCATCTAGGTCTCGCTCTAAAGCTGACTTGATGTGGTCTAAACGTCCCTGTGCATCAACAACGCATCGCGCTTGAATTTTCAGCGGCTGCATATTCCCTCCTGAAAGAAAGAGGGGGCCGAAGCCCCCTCCATATTGGTTACGACGAGACAGTAAGCGTTGACTTACTTACCCAGCCGTACTCACCTGACGCGATTGCGTACAATGCGGTGAGTTCACCACCAGCCGAAGCTGACGCGGTGAAAGCTGCTGCCAGTTCTACACCAGTACCAGAAGCGATTGCTTCATTGGCATAGACATAGATCAGCGTCGTGTTATCTGCGGCGGCAACCGTGGTACCCAACCGGTGAGCCGGACTTGTATCCGACCCAGAGCGTTCAATACCCACTTTGCCGTCTGTAGCGTAATTAGCCATAACGATCTCCTATTAGGTATATACAACGCCTTGCAAAAAGCGGTTAGAACAACAGAGGTTGCCTGCAAACAGAATGGGGACAACCAATGCGTCCTGATTGACCGGCTGTCGCCGTTCAAACGGAACAAAGTTCGTCTCCGCATGTACCTTGAACTTCAGATAGTCTGTGTTCAGGAAGTACATGTGATTTGCCGGAATGCCTGAGTTAGCCGGATTCGGACCACCTTCCATTACTACATCAGCAGTAACGAATTTCAGGGAGTTAAAGCCCTGGACACCTTCAGAGGCATCTGTGATGCGCTGACGATCCGTCAGGTTATCCCAGAAGACCTTGTAAAGCGTCTGGTCCGATACGATCAGGTCACAACCGTCTGTACCACGGGTGGTTTCAAGCCACATGTTCTTCATTTCTGCATCAAGAAGAGCAGCAGAAGAATCAATACCGGCAACGTCACCAGAAGTCTGGTTCCCCCACCACGTATATGTGCTTGCATCAATACCACCAACGGTCCCAGCACCACCGTCAGCAACGATGGACTGAAGTCCACCAATCTGCTTACCGTTGGAGCCAGTACCATCCGAGTAGATGCCAACCGAAGTTTGGTTAGCCATCGTTTTCTCGGCGTTCTTAATACGCGATTCGAGAAGAGCAATAATCTGTTCTGGTCCCGCGTTCTGAATACGAGTTTCAAGACCACTCGCAGTCACGTTTACAGCAGACTGCTTCCAGTTGTACTCGGCAGCGGTGAAGACATCAGACGGGGAAACGTCGAGGACTTCATAGCCAGAGTAATACTGGAATGTGGCATTTTCGGCGTATTCAAGTTCCTCAACAATTGTCCGACCACCAGGAACCAGTTGACTGTTTCCCTTGGACTTCATACGCGACAAAAGAGCGTTATGCTGACTGATGTTGTCAGCAAGTGCCTTTGAACGCCTACGCAGCGTGGTAGTGACAATTTCTGTGAGGTTTGGACTTGTAAAAGCCATAGTTCACATCCTTATGCACTATGTTGTCGATATGCTTCGCGCAGGGTATCTCCAAGCGTCAGAGCGTCCTCACCCTCATCGGGATTGGCCTTACCATTAGCTTTTACGCTCCTGGCTGCTCGTTTCGCCTGTTTCACTTTTCGGGCTTTTTCTGCGTCCGATTGAACTTGCTTGTCAGCCGCTACAGCTTTCAATTGGCTCTCACGGAACTCAGGCACAGTCCACACCACTTCGTTGTAAGCCTCTTCCAGGGTTCTTCCTTCGTTGACCAAAGGTGCCATCTTGGTTTTGACTTGCTGAAAATGCGGGTGCTTTAGCCCACCACTATCGTCCTTAGCAGATGCGAAGTTATCGATCTGCGTCTGGGCGGCATTGGTGTTCTGCTGCTGCATCCCATAGGTGGTCTGTGTTACTTGCCCTTTAAGGTCTGAGATTTCCTGCCTCAGCGCCTTGATTTCGGGATCAACGAAATCTTCATCATTAGTCTCAGGCACGAATTGATTTTTTACTTGATCCAACACACCGTAACTCTGAGCAATCTGTAGAATGCCTTGTACCGGATTCGCGTCCAGTTGGTGCTGTGCAGCAAACAAAGTCCGAATAGCCTGTTCTGCCGTCACGCCCCTCTGGGCCAGCGCATCTTTCCAAGGTTCTAGTGCTTCAGTAATCGCAGCAATGCCTTGTGCCTTTTCCTGAAAGCCCGTTTGAAATTCCTTGTCCCTTTGCAACAGAATGTCCTGCGCTTCGGGGGTCAGTTCTCCAAACTGGTCTTTCAATTCAGAAGACCAATGCTCTGGTGCTTGGAATACCGTTTCCGGCTCCTCGCTTTCCTCGCTGTCTTCTTCAACCGCTTCAACTTGCGTCTCTACGATTTCTGGTGCGGCCTCTTCCTGAGATACCGCTTGTTCGTCCGTTACAGTTTCGGTCTCTGCTTCAGACAATTCATTCATGGACGCTGTTAGCGCGTCCGCAATTGATTCTGTTGTTTCTTGTTCCATTCCCTCACCATTCCCTTGTTGGATTGTCAGGCGCTTTTCCGTCATGCCTGAAGAAATACTCTTTCTCGTTTCCGACTTGCGTTAAGTTGTGTTGACGCAAATATTCACGCTCCTTTGAGCGAGAACTAATTACCCTGCCCGCTTCCGGTCCCACAGCTTGATATGCCTCAATGTCGGGCATGATGTGGTGGAACTTGGCCTGGGGTTTTTGTTTCTGGTTCCACGGCTTGCTTGAGTAGTCCTCTTTAAACTCTACTTTCTCAAAGTTGCCCTTGAACTTTTCGCTAATTGACCGGTGTCTGTCGCCCTTGCTCACGAGTCGCATCCTCTTTGGCTTGCGACATCGAAGCAGCGTTAGCTAAATCCATTCGGTGCTTCTCGTTTGCCTGTCGCATCTCTTGTACGTGTTCTTCCTGGTCTTGAGACATCTCTTGCTGATGCTTCTGCGCCTCAAACTGCATCTCAATTTCTTTCAAACGTGCATTGAGCATTGCTTCCTGCTGTTTGAACTGAAGATCCGCCTGAGCCTTCTGGGTCTCCAGTTGGGCTTCAAATTGCGCCTTCTGCTGCTCCATTTGGGCAGCTTGTTCAGCTTGTTGCTGGGCGGGGTCTGGTTGAGGCGGCTGGTTGGCGGCTTGCTCTAAAAGATCATCCAATTTCCTGCCGAAACGGAACTTCCTCAAATAATCAGCCAAAATTCCCATCGCAACCGGCTGGGGCATCATTCCGCCCTGAACCATCGGCCCGATCGACGCAATGTATGAGGAGATTGCTTGCATTGCCTCTGCAAGACCTTGCTTCTCTCTTTCCTCGTCCACCGCAATCGTTGACTCTGTTTCAATGTCGATATTGAAAATTCGCAGCGCATCATTCTTGATTAGCTCTACTGCGGCATCGAAATACTGGTTATCAGCCTCTAATCCAACCATCAGCTTTAACGTCTGAGGGTCAAACTGTTCAGCAATGATCTCGGCTTTTATACGGTAAATATCTCGGAAATGATTCTGGACCGCTTGCTGCTTAGTAAGTAACCGTCTACTTCCAAGATTAGCTTTAAGCTGCTGTGCGCGGGCCGTCTCTCTGGGATCTGTTGCTCCCCGCTGTATATCCGATACGCCAGTAAGCTCAAAAATCTCCTGAATCTTAATTGCCCGCTGTTGCTCAAGGATTTGTAGAACTTTTGCAAACTGCTCAATAGGCACCCACGAAATAAGCCCATCCAACCCTCCTTTGTCGATCATCGCCATCCAGTCTTCCACGGCAACGAGTTCGTTATCGTCAGCCGTTAGAATCTGGTCAAGCTCTGATTTCTTTTCTCCCGCATACGCACCACGGGCTTTAATAGCTCTCGTGACCTTCGCAATACGGGCAGTAATCTCATCCAATTCATCAGCCTGGTCCTGCCACAGGCAAAACTCAGGTGTGGGGATCATCCGATCATTGTCTTCAACCGCATACATCGGTGGCGGCATGTCAAAGAAGGTTTCAAGACTTAACGGGTCTTGGTTTTCCTCCAAAGACTTCTCATGGCCCTCTGCAATGAAGATTTGTTTGCGTGTTCGCTTATCCCAGATCTCCCAGACGATGATCTTGTCCTTCATCGCCTTCGATCGCATATCCTTCTCTTCGGAACTGGATTTATCGACGTTTACACCTTCAAACGCCTTGCCGAACTCGTTGAGACCTTCATCCTTCGTATAAGGGGCACCAAAAGCGACCCAATTGACGTTTTTCCACTCATCGGCGGGGTCCATGCGGAACCACTTCCACGGAACCCTCTCGGCCCGGACCTCTTCGTAAACCAACTCTTCAACAGATTCGCTTACGAACGCGCCCTCATCGTCTACGTCGAATTCTTCAACAGCAGCCCCGTCAGGACGGACAAACATCGTCTCACCGCCCTCTTCCTGCATCTGAAGGGGGATGCGCTTGTCTCTTTTCTCAAATGTGGGGATATAACGGACTCTGGACACACCCCTGCCAGGCAACAGAACATCATTAACGACCTGTTTGCCGTACGAGATGAAATCATAGGTGTCTAAAGAGAATTCCAACGCCCTTTCAAGGATTTTTGCCGCAAAACGGGCAACAGGGTCATCCTTTTTATATCTCTGGCGTACTTCAGGGCGGGGAACGGCTGAAATCAGCGAGGGCCGCTGGGTCTCAGTGGTCGACCACAAGATATTGAACTTGTTATGGTCATCAAAGGAGTCTTCCCGCTCATCACGGTAGCGTTCAAGGACTTTCACTCCCTTCTTGCGCCATAAACCCTCTTCTTCGTTCGCCTTTTCAAGCTGCTCAAGCCAATACTTGCTCATTAAAGTCCTAAATCCCTTTCAAATTGCTGCAATTCCTTTCGCAGCGGCTCACCGAACATCGCAGAATCCCTATACCAATTTTTCATCGTGGGTATATCCGGGTCTTGAGCCTGTAAAAATCCACCAATCACCTGATCGAATCTTGAGCGGCGATGCCAACTCTCGAAAGTGTCATCCTCCTCAGTCCGGTTATCCTTTTTATCCCTTTGGTAAGCGTCCCTGGCGTTTTCTAGATATACGGGATCTGAAAGCGCAGCCTTTTCAAGCCTGTCGAATAACTGCGGCTCCATGTACTTTAGGTTGTGAAGCGACTCTCCAAAAATCATCTTATCCCTGTACGCAGGGCTGACATCATAGTTCTTAAATTTTTTATCGTTGATGTAGACCTTTGGGCGAGAAAACGTCCGCCAATTATCTTGAAATTTCGTTTCCCCCCACCTCGCATCATTTCGATCAAAAAACGCACTTGAAACTTCAGGAGACATAACATCTACGCTGTCAAGCAACCTTTGCCGAAGGGACTTCCTGTCAACAAGTGCTTTCGCTAAATCTTGGCTCAAATCCGTATCCTTTCACCCCGTTTCCTTGACAGTTCCTTTTGGACTTCTCCAAACGTCAGGGGCTTAGTTAATATCCTTGAATCAACCTTCTTAGGCTTCTGCCTGATCATGGGACGGGACATACACGCATAACGGGTCTCGTCAGCGATATGATCCTCACCACCTCGGTTGGTTTGTGTAATGTCTTCAGGACGCTTGGAATCCGCTTCAATAGCGGGAATGGTCCTTATGAATTCGTGACAGGTATCAAAAACATACAAATACCCATCTTTAATCCGGCGATACATCTCCTGCCAGCCCAACTCCCTTTGGTTGTCGGCCTTTCTGAACACAACGCCAGTTTTTAAAACTCTTTCGGCCTGGGAGATGCCCGAATCGGCCCTCCACATAGAGGGGTCGGCAACGGAATAGTTGATCTTTTCTGATTCGTCCTGTCTTTCTATGATTCCCTCGCCCACTTCCGTACCAGATAAGCGAAGTCCTTTAGAAGGTTGGGCTATGCCGTTTTTGTATGAAACTCCATACCATTCCCTGTACCGGACTAATGCACCCACTGGTATTCTTCTAACGTCTCCGCTGACATCAGTGACAGGTTCTCCATCAGAAACTGCCCACCATCCAACTGAGAATGGAGTAGCATGACCCCAGTCACAGGAACGGAATCGGGTCCAGTGACGCGGAATTTTAAACGGTTTGATAACGTGTTCTCGGCCATCGAAACAATCAAAGAATGCTCCAGGCACAACATTCCAATCACCATCCCTAAGCTGTCTTTGCTGATGCTCTGGAAGGTTACCGAATTGTGCTGCATATCCAGAGTCAAGATAGGCGTTATCCCGCATACTCGCCGGAATGTACAAAGTAGACCATCCCCTATCATTCTCATCTTCTGGATTCTTGAGCGTAATGTCATAAAAAAGCGTCTCTGGTGGAGCCGGATCAATAAACTTCTGCTTTAAGTAATGGTGCGAAATACCTCCGGGGTTTGCAGACAAACAATAGCGGGGCAATCTGTCCTTATAAGCGTCTAGCTCAGACCCCCAATCCTCCATTACCTTGTTGTACTTACCCAACCTCACACGGGAGATAATGTAGTCCAACATATAAGGGGTAAGCTGCCCCGCCTCATCTACATAAGCAGCGTGTACCTCCCAACCCTGGATGTCCTCACAGTCTCGATCGTACTCAAGGGACTTAAAGATAAGCACCGACCCATTGTGAAACTGAAAATGCTTGTGGGTTTCGTTATAGATGCCTATCTCAGAAGGTAGCTCCTTCTTAATCTCCATAATGTGATTACGGAGCAACTGAGGCTGAGTTCGACGGAAAATAACCGCAGTCAGGCCCGGACAATTAAGACAGAAATCAATCGCGTCCCACCTGAGCGCCGCAGACTTGCCCCCACCAGCAGCCCCGCCATATAAAATCTGACGGGCGCGGGCAGAATGAAATACCTTCTGTCTGGGCTGCGGAACATAATCGAACTCAATATCAGTAGGCAACGCACTCTTCGCACACAGTACCGCTCAGGTCTTTCTTTAGGTGCGCCTCACGAATCCCCGTGAATTGTTCGTTATTCCAGACGGTCATCCAGTCATCATCATGAAGATTGCCAACCTGAAATCTCCCGTCAGCGTCAAAGCAGCACAAGGACACAACCCCGTCTGCCCTTACATGGCCCTCAGTAAAAGCCGACCAGCAAGGCAAGGGGCTGACCAGGCCGCCTATTCGTCCCTGGTTTCCAGCGGTGGGTTTATACCCCAACTCCGCCTCTCGCTCGGTAGCAACCGATCCCATCGAATACAGCGGTAGCCAGTAGTGTTCATCAACAAAAGGCTCAACTCGCTCCTTGACAAGAGTCTCCATTCTCTCTTGCTGGTCTCCATCATATTTGATTGATGACGCGTATAGCCTGGTCTTGTACTTGCACCTGTCTCGTATCTCTTTCGTTCTCCTGAGATTAACAAGTGCTTGCTCATAGAGCTTCGGCTTAACCCCCATCACCTCCTCAAACTGCTCATCATCAGAGGCGTTAATTGAAAACTTGAGCGAATCCAAACCAGCATTCATCAGGGCATGAATCACCCGCTCACCAGCCAAAGATCCATTCGTGGTAAGGAATACATAGGGCATCCCCAAATCCCACTTCAGCCACTGAACCGCTTGAACAGCTAACTCAGGGGCCATAAGGCTCTCACCCAAGTAAAAAATACCTATTTCCTCAACACCCGCCTCATGCATTTGAGCGGTTATCTTCTTGAAGAAATCAATACCCATGTCCTCTGAAACCTTGGGCTGCTCATCTCGCATCCTCAAAGCACAGAAACCACACCGATAATTGCACCGCCCAGTCAATTCAATTTTGACCGACTTCGGGCAGGGGGGTTTAGCAGTTAAATATTCCGCAGGTATATGCGTAATATTGTCGATCTTGTCCGTAATAGTCACTCTAGCCCTCTCCTTGTGACGGCTCACAAAAAACACACCGGCTAATTCAACCAATGCATCACAATAAAGTCGGGGACCAGCCTGGGGAGGGGACAGGCCGCTCTTCCGAGTAAAGTCCCCTATGCCCTAAGGCAATTCCATCCTTGGAAATAATGTCATCCTGACACCCTCACGTTCACTTTCACATACTCCCCACCATGTAAGTTCTTACATACCCCCGTCGATACCGTTACCCGATCACCACCTTCTCCACCTACACAAATCAGGTCGATCCCATCGTTGTCTATCCGTGGGTCACTCAAATGCTCGTACTCAAGAAGCGGAGCGCACCCTGACACAATCAATGATGATGCAAGCAAAATCTTTCTCATCGCTCTGCGACAAAAATCCATCCACCCCCTCCTAAGCCCCCCGCTAAAGGTAATATTACTAATCGTGTTTTTCCGTCGAATCCGGGGGTAGCACCCCACCCCCCAACCCCAGCTTTCGACGGATAACCGGCCCTTTTAAATCAAGGACTTGCGACCACGCCTCGGCCTCTTCCTCGGTTGGGTCATATCCAGCCAATTCCCAGTCATCCGCAGTGTCATCGTGACCAAGATCTTTGGTCATCCAAAGTCGCCCCTGCCCCATCCACATACCAGCCTTAACCATGCTGTCATGCCCCAAACAGCCCCGCCTTCCATAGTGCAAGTCCAGGGCCAGAGCCGTACCAAAACGCTCCCTGCATTTATTACAAATCCTCGCCATCACCCCTCCTGGTTGACGTATTTATTGTTTTTTTGTTGTGGGCGGGTGTTCGTATGCACCTACACCCGATAATGGGAAAGCATGCTTTTCGGGTTTTACTGTACGTATATACAGTTATGCGTATAATCGCTATTAAGTTAAAAACCGCATAGGTATAAGGTTTTTAGAGCCTAAATCACCCAAATTTGCGTTGGAATGCTCTAATTAGTGGCTAAATGAGAATTATTATCAATTGGTTGACAAAATCCGGGGTCTGTTTTCGCTGGCTCGGCGGGCCATTGCGTACAATCACATTCAATCACTAACTATCACACCCAATCACGCCCCACCCTAATCCATCCAGGGCGAGTACACGGCTCTCTAATCGATCTAACATCTGTCCCCTATACCTAAAGGTTGGTTACTACATGCTGGCTTGCTTAGGGCTGTGTATTGGCTGATGGGATGACTCCCCTTCGCGGATTTTCGCCCGATGAATCCGAATACCACTAAAAATAATTTTAAGTCACTGATTCTTAGCGAATTATATATTTGCATACTATATTACTTAAACGGATAATCTCTGCGACATCAACACGCGGAGATATCAGTGTACAAAGTAATCGACATCCGAACGAACAGGGTAGTTCATATCTGCCACAGTCACGCTCAGGCGTGGCTGATCATAGTAAAATCGCCCTGGCTGGCTTTGCAGTCCTACTGATCAATAACTACCTCATCGCGGTGGATATTGAGAATAATTCTCGGCCCCTTTTCTACAGTTTCTCCGAACTGCTCTTTAGTCTCAGGCGCTCTACTCAGTAAGAACTGAGCGGCCTTCCAATCCTTGGCGGTTGCAATCTTACGGTGCTGCCCGATTAAAAACGCCTCACGCGCTGCGGACATTTCCACCGAAAGTTCTGGTGTGTCGGCTACCCAGTTGTATAGCGTTTGGTCATTGATACCTACTGCTCGACATGCGGACGCTTTCTTGCCGGTTAGGGCGTACACATTAATCAATTCGGCAATATTGGCCTCACTTCTAAGCCCCAATGCACTGCCGGGCTTGGGTTCAGGTACGGGCAGTTCCTTGTCAACCTCACACTTGAGCCAACCATCCTTTTTAGCTCGCTTATGTACTGCTTGCCTACTTACTCCAACGATCGTCGCTATATCGTCATAAGTACAGCCAGGGCGGGTTTCATACTTCAGCCTACCCTTCTCCCACTCTGCTTCTGTAGCCACTATCCCGGCATGTCCACTTCAAACTTAAATGTGGAGCTAATCAGGCGTTTAGATCCGCCGAAATCAGCCTGTATCCACCCTTTCCAGGTTCCTGCTGCGGCCCCGGCGGATGTTGACCCTGAAAAGTCACCCGCATTTATGATGTACTCAAGCGTCTTGTTCGCTGAGAATACCCCACAAGCGGAGGTTGTGACGTTACTCGCCAGCACACTCACTGAGGCAGAATTTATAAAGTGTATCCCGCCACTGGGCGCTGAGAAATGAATCTGAATGCCCGTCGCGCTGGACATATCGAATCCCGTCTGTAAGAAGATGGTCTTGCCGTATTCTCCGACCCATAAATCGGCCATATTTACAGTCCTTGTACTGTCACCGATTTCGTTATCGGCGCATCCTTAATCCTTGAATAAATAACGTGTGAAAACACACCAGTTGCAAAAGTACCCGGCTTGCTGATGCTCCCGGTTGCGGCAATCATGGGGATAACCCCATCAACTGACGCTGCCCCTGTAATAACTCTTTTACCAGCAGCAGTGATAGCTGCTGTTGCTGCGGTTGCCGAACCTACGCTTACAATCGTGCGCTCACCAACGCCAGCCACCTGGCTGATCGAAACAGACGCGGAACCGACAGCTTTTGCTTCCCGCTCGCCAACACCTGAGACTTCGCCAGGATTCGCTTCGGGTGTTGCGTCAGCGCCTTTTACGGTGCGCTCACCAGCACCTGACATCTCGGCAGGACTCGCTGCCGGGGTTGCGTCACTGTCACTTACAGTGCGAACACCCGTACCGCTGACTGTTGAGATGATCGAATCTAAGGTGCTTGTACCGGTGACTTCGCGTTCACCGACACCCGTTATGGTCGGTAGAAGTCCGTCCGCACTGCCGCTGCCCGTTTTAGGTGGACTGGCTAACTCCCACGTAAAGGCGGCAATCGTGTTCTCATCGACCCCGCCATTACCCGGACTGTCGTTGTCCATAACGACAAGATCCAAATCAAGATCCGTGTTATGGGCGTGAGAACTTTTCTGGCCCCACAGCAGCAGGGCGCACTCGTCTGCACCATCGTGCTGCCCCTGTTCCGGGGCTGAATTCGCAGACGCATTGGTCTCGCCAATGATCTGTGTGCCACCCTGATCGATGGCATTCATCATCCGGGCTTGGGTTGAGGCGACATCCCAGGTCAGGTGAGAAAAGATGGCCCAGTCCCGCGCAGAGCCTGTGTTACTCGTATGAGTTAAAGTGTCAACGGTGTAATTCGTATCGTGGTTGTCGATACTTGTCGTACTTACGCCCTTCGCTTTTTGTTTGAACGCATGATCTTGAAAAGCGTTCATGTCAATCGCAAAGATTCGACTGTTCAGAAGATCTGGATTAGTGCCCTCTGAAGAATATTCAACCGCCGCCGTGACACTATCACCGCTCACCGTGTACGCGGTCATGGTGAGCATACAACTTACTTCGGTGGTATCGCGGGCTTCAAACCGCGTGAACGCTTTGTTGTTCCCGTCTACATCGATCTGGAACTCTACAGCATCGGAATTGCTGTTCATGTCCCAGCGCGTAAAGGCAAAGATCAGCCAGTCGCCCTCGCCAAGCGTTACCGAAGCGCCAGTCTCTGTGGAGGTTGAAATACTCGTATCGTCGGTATCAACCTCCGCGTACTTCCACTGGTCGGTGGTCAGATCGTCCAGGTCGATCATGCACAGCCAAGAGCCAGTAACATTACTGGACTCCGACCCGTCAGATTTCATCTGGATTTCGTAATCGTTAGCCGATGAAGCGGTAGTTACTTTGTCGAGAAATCCGTAGTGAACTCCGCTTGCACCACCGTTGCGTCTGGACTCCGCTCGCTGCTCACTATTGCCCAGCGCACCAACACCGTTCTCAGTGACGTTCATGTAGATCTGATTGTTACTCGTGCTAGACCCACCATGCAGGGCATGAGCTAAGAGTATGTAATTCGTACTCCCGTCCAGGGACGATCCCTGAATTTCATGCTCACCCGCAGAACCAACATGAGTAAACGATGTTGATGTCGTTGTATCGATTGAATTTGTTTCAACAATCGCATGTCCGATCTCTGCCATCAGATCAAACTCACGCGAACATGAAACGCATCAACAAGATAAACAGAATGCCTTGCACAGTCCTGAACGGGAGGATTATGAGTAACCGGATCGTCGTGAATTACGACCTCTATATTATTATCTTTATCATCAATCTTGACATGGCGGGCGATAACGTCGCTGCTCATATGTAGACCTGCTTGGCGACATACCACACCGCAGGGAAATCAACAGTATTACCTGTTGTGGGGATAACCGTTGAGCAAGCCCCCGTACCAGTCACCTGTCTGATCCCCTCACCAGTAGAGGTAACAATCGGTGATTGGGGGGAATTTGAGAGCGAAATTACCCTTTCCCCGCTGCCACTGGCTCTTGAGAATCTCGGAACCAGGGCGGCATCAATATTGACTTCCGGTGTGTCAGACCCTGCTATGTTTGTTCCCGCAGCGGCAGCAGTTAATTCAACGCCACCCTGCCAAACTATTTTTCTTTCCCCAACACCACTGACCGTTCTGTTCGCGGGCTTGAGATTATTCGTATCGGGGGCACCAGAGCCAGAAACCTGTGCAACAGGGGCATTAAGGGCACCAGACCCGGCACCAGAAACATCCTTAATAACAAGGCCCATAGCCAACAGGTTGTGGCTGATTCCGTCCCCGGTAATCGTTGTTGTGCCATCACCGCCCGCACCGTCAGCAGCGGCGGTACGATAAAAGTCTGAACCATCATCCCACGCTTCGGTAAGCGTGTCCCAGTTTCTGATGTCCCTGTTTCCAGACTCCCTGGCAACGATAGCCAAGATAATGTCATCAGCGTTTGAGGTGGTCGTAAGATCAACCTCGTCCGCGCTTGCCTCATAGATCATAGATGTGGCAACAGGAGAACTCTGATTTACATGTTTAAGCGTGATGTAGTTAAAATGTTGTTTGCTGAGTGCCGTATCATCTGAGTAATTAATGTAATTACCAGACATTGCCTGTAGCGTAGCTTGATCCCACCACCAGGCGTTAATGATTGAGTGTGCAGCAACCGTTGCGTTATCGATGCTATAAGACCCAGTGGCGGCTTGACCACCAACGGTCATAGTGTTGACCGTAAAAGAGCCAGCATTCTCAGCAGTTTGAACAACAACCAGCAGTCTGTTCGCTCCAGACCCAATCGTTATGGTTCCCGCAGGGTCCGAATTGATTAATGGTTGCCAGTCTTGGGCGACAGCGGTCATGAGCTAATCTCCCAGAACACAGCTTCCAGCGGACCCAGGTTATATGGGAAATTGACCGCTGATCCATCATTCTTGGTGTCATCACGGGCGATCCACAATGCATCGTCATTGTCATACGCCGCAGCCGAATCGTTACCGCTCCCTGCGGGGTGTGGCTGCCGAGGTCCGTACTTAAAGCCGGTCCAGATAGACGGTGAGGCAGCGATTAATCTGTCAGTAGCCCGCTGATTAACATACGTGGCGGGATTGAAGTGAGATAGCGTCTCGCCACCAGACAACAAGCCCGTTGCGTCAATATCCGCTTGAGTAATGATGTCTTCTGGGTCTCTCGCAGTCCAACCACCGGGTAAATGGGTGGGCACCCATAAGCCGAGACCCGCAGGTTCAGCAATGTTCATGGCACACAGCCAATTGCCGAATCTCCTAATGTAAATTCTTTCACCGGCATCGGCGGTAGCCCATGTCCACAATCCCACTGGCTGGTGACTTTTGCCGGAGGGTCCGCCCCCTGGGTCATATTGTCCTATCGGGGCGCAACCAGACCAGTTGGTGTTGAAATCTAACCAATACTCTTCAAGGGCAACAGGAAACGCCGGATGCCTCTCTCTAAGCTGAGAGGTCATCGGACAAGTTATTTCCTGAATCGTGGGGTGGTTGATGATGGCTTCCGGCCTGGTCATCTTCGTAACCGCAAGGAAAAACCTTAACCACGAAGCGTCAAGGGCATTTACATCGGAGTAATCATCACCCCAGATCGTGAACTCAAGCATAGGGCCGCGTGGTTTGTTCTGCGCCCAACCTCCAGGGTTGTCTCTGATGGAGGTTAAAAGGAAATGCGATGCTCGCATCCCCCTTTCCATTTGGGTTTTGCTTGCGTCGTAGCCATGCGCTTCGTCCAATTCCGTTGGAGGGAATACAAAGTCGTTCTCATGCTCTTCTTGTTGTAAGAAGTCAGCGCCCTTAGCTTGTCCATGTGGATTCGGCAATCCTCTGTTTCGCTTTTGGAGATGACTTGACGCTTGCGACCAGCCGAACACGGTGTTATGCCCTGTATGCAGAAGCATCTTCTGGTCTACAAGATCTCTATACTGAAGAAGTGCTGCGCCCCAATTTGCTTGCCCGAGAGAGAAGGCATCTTCGTTAAGACCGTCGCGGTCCCAGTCGGAGTTCACGCTTCCGCTGCGCTGGTCGTTGCAAACATAGCGCCATCCCGCAGCCGGAGTTAAGAGTTGAGTCTCGTGAGCAATCTCAGAGAGTGACTTTAGATAAATTTGACATCTTGCTCCGTCCTGCTTGTACCCGAGAATGTGCAGGCCCAAAAATCCCGCATCTCCCGGCGGAAAGAACCAGACGGCATCGACTTCAACGCATTCTTCAAATGACGAATCTTCAGCTAACGCGGTGCCGGTTGTGTCTAATTCTAAATCTTCCGACAACCGAACAATAATGGGTTGCTGGCTGTTGGATGAAATGATGCTGTCGATAAACCCTGTGCCGCCCGTGGATCTAATGCTTCGCAAAGCAGCCCCGCTCTTGGGAAACTGGATATCACTGCCATCGTGCATGAATCCCATAAAATGAGAGACATCGCCACCGCCAAAATTTTCACCGGTCAGGTTGGTTCCCGCTATCGCATCAACGACTATATCTGAGAGTCTTTCACGCACCGCCTCATTAGTCACCAGCGGTGTCCACCCGGCTTGTTTGCGTTTATTCGTAGTCGAAGTCTGGGAATTCGTGGAGAAAGAAAGCTCATCCAGAGCATCAAACGACAGCGCCACATCCTTGCGGTCAATGTTCGCGGTTGACTGCGCCCAATTAACCAGGCCGTAGTATTTTTCTGATTTTTTTACCCTAAAGCCGGGTGTGTTATGCAGAGGCGCTTGGTGAACAACGCACAATGCGAGGGGATTGGTATTATGTATGTCTGTCCAGTTAGCGATCCACCCTGCTCTTCCAGCGGGGTGCCACATCTGTTGCGGCTGAAAGCCTGCGAAGTGAGCGTTACGGACCCAGAGGTACAACGGGTCTTGTGGATCATAGGCTCTTCGTATATCACCGGTTGGCATCCCGCCCCAACAATTTCGGCTTAATACAAACCCATCAGCGGAAGCTGAAGCGGATAGCGCATCTGTACCGGATGCAGTCGCAGAAGCGCACTGGATCCTTACGGGAGGAGCGTGACGGGCCACACATTAGCTCGTTGGCTGGGTGTACGTCAGGCTTGAGATGCTGACCGTATCCGTAGCAGCAATGCTGACGGAGCTTAGGGTAATGTCGCCGCCACCGCCCGTGGCCGTGACAGATCCATCAAAGACAACCGTTCCGTCCTGGTCAACACACTGGAATGCAGCGGCTGTACCACCGGCTGCGTTGGTGTCATCAGCAATAGTACCAGCAGTCGCAACACCGTTTGATGCGGCACCAAAAGCGGTGCTGCCCGTGAAATTCAGCGTTGCAACTGTCGAAGCGTTGCCTGAAATATTTATGCGAAGCTGCGGATTAGCGTTGGAGGAACCTGCGTCCAACAAATCCACTACAGCATTAGCAGCCGCACTAGCTGCCGCGTTTGATAATGTGACTGCCATTTAAATCTTCCTTGATGTTTCCATTTTTGTCGAGGACAACTCCATGTCCCTTGATTTCTGCTTCAGGCCAGTTCTGGACAATGCTTATGCCAGAATCAGGCGTGTACTCTTCCCCATCCTCATGTATGTGACCAAGCGGCCATTTATTTTTACTCGTCATGCTTCGCTGGCTTCGTCCGGTAGCATCCCTGGACAAGCCCCCTCTCGTCGCCTAGTTGTTCATAAATTGGGTGTTCTTTGTGGGTATCCAAGCCAAACACCATAGCTTCATAGAAAGCTATTTCGTCTTCATCCATAAAAAAGGCCCGCCAAAGCGAGCCGTCCCTTTAATTAAATAAAACTTTCCCTCACTACTATATTACTGTAAGTAATGGTCGAAATCAAGGGCCGTGAATTCGCATCGCCCTCTTTACGGCTTTCGCAGCATCAGAATATTTGTATTTGAATTTCGTCAGCCCCCAGCCGATAAACCTGGCACGATCCCGGTCTGTCGATTTCCTGAAGCCCTTGCGTTCAAAGTCATAGACCGCGTATGGCATGTACTTCACAGTTATAACGTGTTTGTCCGCCGATGACAGGGTTAAGAATGCTCGCTGCACCCTAGCCAAATCCCCCGGCATATCGGGGCAAAGAATATTCGGTCCAGGTCTGCCCCTGTCTACATGTCCTTCAGTGGCGACTCTGTGCAGGATCGAAGTAGGTGCCCACCCGAACTCCAGGATAGAAAAGTGATAGTCCACCAACCTGTTAAGGTCATGGTCGATCTTCCTAGTCCCACGCGACAACGGGCAGAACTCCTGTTTGGCCCTCGGACCTTAGTCGCTCAAGGTGTCGCAATTGAGCAGTGTAATGCTGGTGCATCTCGATCCGCTCCCATTGCGGATACTTGAATGTTCTTTGTAACCGCTCTACCAACATATCGTGGCGAGCCTCACCAAGAACGCGAATCATTAACCTAACGTGCAGGGCTTGCGGCCCCTGGTCGATCTCGGCATGTGCAGGATGGCAGAGCGTGATGCAGTTATCAGGGTGCCATCGACCTGCCAAATAGCGGCGACCCCGGTAATGGGAACACTCAGCACCGCCGGATCTGAGGGAATAATTTTCACAGAACTTGCACTTTGGCATCTGGCAAATGTAGTCATCTCGCTCCCTGATGAGCTTGCTGAAGTTTGTGTCAATGGTCGCATTCTTGATGGTTTTTTTTGCCATCAGATGATTTGGCCCTTGTTCCTGGCTGAGTTGATTGAGCGCCAAACATCAATGATCAACTCGTTCCTGTGCCTCTCATTCTTGACCGCTCCGTGGTTGCCTATCGATTCGATGTACCTGACCTTGGCCTCCTTGTATTGCTCAGAGTTACCGGCTTTCGCTTCTTTTTGCAGGACGGTTCCATCACTCGCGGCGGCAATGGTCTTGAAGATCTCATCCATCGCCCGCTTCGCTGATTCAACCTCGGCCTTGTATTCCGCCTCCCTCACATCGGTTTCAGCAAGATACTGAAGAGCCTGCTCCACCCGCTCATACGGAATCATTGTCTTCCCTCCACATTTGAATCTTGTTGAAGAGCAAAAGGTAAATCGCCCACATCGCCAACCCAATAAAGGGAGTTGCCAAACCGAGTAAGAAACCTATGAGCATCGGATAAGCCTTAATGTGTGTCTCCACTTATTCGCAAAGTGGATGTACCTCCTTAACTCAGAAGAACGCTTCCAGGTATACATCAGATCCTCAAGCTCACAGTTTCGCTTTATCTCTGCACTGGAAGCTGTGTCATCTCTCCATCCAAGGCGTGGCTTGTACGGTTCGCGCCCCAAATATCCACGCCGTTGACGCACCTTGTAGTCGCTAATTCCGTACTTCAATGACAGGTCTTTGTCTGTTGCAGTTACCCCAAGCTCTTTGTCGATCTCAGACCAATCGAAGTTCTCGTAGTCAACACCATTCTGTTTTGCCGTTACACCAGCCGCTTTCAAGATTTTCCTGATCGATGGAATGGACAACCCATAATTCTGTGCAAGCTGTGTCTTCGTCATTTTGGTGGCATCCATCACCACCTCTCGCTTAATTGTTTCCGGTATTCGTCTGTAAGCTGGCGAGCGCCTCAAGTGCCTTCTCCCTGCATTTCAGGCATCGCCAGTGACCATGCCGTTCCTTCCTTGTTTTACCCTGGCTCCAGTAGTACGGAACCACATCAACTGCTAATAACCTTTCTTTCCCGCACTTGAGGCATTGCTTTAATCGGGGCGCAGTTTTCTTCCTGCGAGCTTCTCCATGTCTTCCCATGCCTTGTTCGCGTTAGCCTCATCAAACGGGGGTGGTGGCAGATACGTCGTAACCCGTGGCTTGTCTGCCTTCAGAATCTCAAGCAACTGGCCCACGCTCGGCGGGAAGTTTGGGTAGTTGTCAATCGCCTTGTTTGCGGCCCGCATAATCTGGTCGAATGAGTGGCCCTTCAACTTCTCCTGCCAGACCGGAATAGCGTCCGCCTTGTGCGCCCAGGAGTGGCCGTAAGCGGCCTGAAGAGTGG
>Ga0208670_100062_pt1 | contig 39640 bp, 34 predicted proteins | sample 24BtaG_FD_184098 | JGI IMG/M metagenome (GOLD analysis project Ga0208670, IMG submission 184098) | Marine viral communities from Cariaco Basin, Caribbean Sea - 24B_WHOI_OMZ_CsCl (SPAdes) (version 2) | ecosystem: Environmental > Aquatic > Marine > Oceanic | place: Caribbean Sea: Cariaco Basin...
TTTGCAAGGCTCAAGCATTTTCGTAGTATCGCTACTCGCTATGAAAAGTTAGCTCGTAATTTTAAGTCAATGCTTTATCTGGCATGTACTATCGTTCATTGTAAGATGAATTGAAGACACGCTCTAGATTCCTATTATATTTTTAATGTATTGAGTTATTTTTTATAAAATCCGTGTTGTTATATTCTGTATGGCAGCACGTTAAATTTATCTTTTAATATGTGTACAGATTTATTTTTTTAATCAGGCATATCTATCGTTTTATCTCCATCATACTCATACCAACCAATTCAATGTCATTTCTAATAAAATGACACCATTCTAGATGACTTCTGTATGTCAAAACCGACTTCCTCAATTTCTTCAATAGCAGCTCCTCATGCGCACAGCCACATCGGGCAAGCGGGCTTTACCCTTGTAGAAATAGTAGTGGTGGTCGTTATTCTATCCATATTTGCTGGCATGATGAGCTTATCGGTCGGTAGTAGTGAATCGCGCAAAAACCGTGCTTTTTATGAGCATTTAACGGACTCATTGAGCTATGTAAGGCTTTTATCGGCTGAGCGCATGCAGCCCATGGGTTTGAGCTTACAAGCTGATAAACAAGGTCAAGTCACGCCCGTCATTGTCACTCTATCTAATCCTTATGTTGCTTATCAAACTCAGGCTTCCACCTCTTCTAGTGGCGACAGTACGCCTAAGAACGCCATGGAGCTGTCAGCGGATTTGACGAGTATGTCAGCTGTTGCTGCAGATAAAGCACCCACACCAAGCTGGGAGCTTGAGCCAGAAGTTAGCTTGCCTGTATTGCCTACGGGTGTGAGCTTAAGCGTGCAAAGCCTAGATGCAGGTAATCGGTCAAACGCAGGCCAAACGCAAGCGCTGCAGCCGTGGTTTAGCGACCAAAACGTACCGCAAGTACTGTGGTTTGGCACAGGGCAGGCCACGCCGGTAACGATTGAGGTCCGCCATAATTCGCGTTTGGTGGGTGAGGTGATTACGATTATGCCTGATGGCAGTATGTCGATAGGGCAAGGGCGCTAACTTATGATAGATAATGATAAGGCCGAACATACCTATACAAACCCAAAGCCCGCTCTATCAAAGCATGAGCGCGGATTTACCCTGATTGAGGTCATGGTTGCCTTAGCGATTTTGGCGGTCGTTGCCGTTGCCGCGAGCCGAGCTAGTAGTGCGTATTTAAGCTCAGTCGATGTCTTGCGCACTCGTACGCTAGCACAGTTTGTCGCACAAAACGCAGCAGCGGACTTGCGTATTCAAGATACGTGGCTGACGGCCAACAAAACCCAAACTATCAATGCGCAAGGTCGCGATTGGCAAGTGACAATGACTGCCACAGATGCCATCACACCCGCATTAAAGCAGGTAAATATTACTGTTGCACCCATTATAGATGGACAGACACGCAGCGCAGTAACGGATATCAACGTGATGCTAAGTAACGCTGAGCAAGAGGTCGGCAGTTTGGATTTGAGCGGTCTAACGCCAGATGGAGGCAATCCATGAAATCAAATCATGGATTCACTTTGCTTGAGCTGATGGTGGCGATGGCGATATTTGCCATGCTAGCGGTTGCAGGCTGGCAAGTATTTGATGGCGTTAACCGTGCGCGTGAACGGGCGCAGTTTCATGCGGATAATTTAGCGGTTTTGCAATATGCCTATCTGCAGTTACAGCAAGATATGAACCAAATGATTCCTTATCAGGCAGTGGATACGCAAGGTGCTAATTCCTTAATTAATAACGCTCCAACCAACAATGCTGCAAATAATAATACTAATAATAGCAATCAAGAAAATGCACCAGCGCCTGAACCTTTTATGAGCCTAGACGGCGCACGTATCAGCTTTGTGCGTTTTGCCGACCTCGACCCACGTTATCAAAGCAGCGCGAGTGTGCAGCATATCGAATACATCTTTGCTGATGAGCGCTTAATTCGTCGTCAATATACCAGTCTTGCCGGTGGCAGTGACAGCATTAGTCTAGATAGTGTATTGCTTGAAGGTGTCACGGCTGGGCGCTGGCAAGCTTATTTACCTGAATTAAATGCCAAATTTCCCAATAAAGACAGCAGCAATATCAATAACAATACTTTAGCAGGGCAGACGGCAAATTCAGCTAATGCGCCCTCTGAAATTATGCTACTGCCAAAAGGGATTGTGCTCAACTTTACTTATCAGGATATGCCCATTACTTGGCAATGGGCACTGACGCCGCAACCAATCCCAAATATAAGTACAAATACCAGCAATAAAAATATTCCTAACAATCCTAATGCTAATAACCCTAATGGCAATGGTAACGATAGTAATAACAACAATAACGGCAACAGTAATGACAGCACCAATAACGATAATGCAGCCAATGGCAATGTAGTAGATAATAACTCAGGCAACGCTACTGAAAATGCCCCATTTGGTCAATGATAGAGACTGTTTATGCCAACTAAGCCAGCAATGAAGTCAATCATGCCTATAAAAGGTAACGCTCAACGTGGGGTCGCGCTGCTGACTATTTTGCTATTGGTGGTCAGTATTACTGTGGTTGCAGGGGCGATGCTTGCCAGCCAAAAGATTGCCATTAGGCGTAGCGGCTTATTGTTTGACCAAAACCAGCTCTTACAAGATATCAACGCAGGTCAGCAATTGGCCGTTACCTTGATTCGTGCTGATGCTAATCTAAATGACACTGATAGTACGCAAGATATCTGGGCAAAGCCTGTACCCCCTTATACCTTGGGGGCACATAGTATTGGCATTGAAATACGTGATGAAGCCAGTCGCTTTAATATTAATAATTTATATCATAATGGCGCCGTTGATACTGCTGCTGTGGCAGTGTTTCAACGGCTATTAACCCAATTGAATTTGGCGCCAGATATTGCTATTGCTGTTCTTGATTATCAAGATGGCGACAGCGAGGTCTATCAAGATGGCGGTGATGAAAGTGTGGTTTATGCTCAGCAGACTAATAGCGGTGTAGACAACATTTTACCCAATCAAGCGTTGGTCAGTATCGATCAATTAGCAGAAGTGAAGGGTATCAATGCGCAAGTATTAGCGGCACTGCGTCCCTATATCACAGCGATGCCGTATTATTTACCCATTAATATCAATACCGCCAGCCCCGTTTTGCTGGCCGCTTTGCTAGAGGGTGCGAGCAGTCAGCAAATGCAGAGCATCGTTGACTTACGAGCAAAGCAAGCATTTGGCTCTATTGATGATATCTGGCAGTTGCCGATATTAAGTAGTGTAAAAGCAGAGCAGCGCAAAGCGTTAACACCATTATTAGCGGTTGATAGCCAAGCTTTTATGGCGCTTATTACCGCTAGTGATAATGCAGATGGTGGTCAGGCAAGACAACGCTTTGCAACCATTGTTATTAGCAAAACGGCGGCTGAGGGTGAAATAGCAAATAGCAGCGATAATAATAGTAATAAAAACAGCAATAATGCTAATAACGCTGATAGTAATGCGAAAAACGCTCAAAATACTGACAATAAAAAGCCCAAAGAGGTACGCGTGGTGACGCAGCGACTTTGGGCTTTTAGGCCAGTTTTCTAATGGTTATAGATAGCCAATGCTAAATAACGTGCAAAAATTAAGCCCAATTAATCACTTAAACGGGTTTCTTCCGTAGATTTCCAGTTGTAAGCACCATAAAAAAGCATCTGTGCTTGCCGTGTACAATTATGCAGCATCAGCTGTTTTTTATCTTCAATATCAGCCAAGTCGACTTCATCATCATGGTCTTCGGTATAGCTCAGCTCTAGCCAATCAATAATCCAGGAAAAGAACATATTGACCCCAGCCTCAGCCAATAGTCTACGGTCATAAGTATTGATATGGGCAAAAGCAGGTTGTAGGGCTAAATCGTCTGCTAGACTCTGCCCGTGGTTTTTAATCAGCTCATTGATGGCTTTGCGTACCGCTTCTGAGCCGCCATAGCGTTCACTGACTAAAAATTGCCAATAGCACGGCTGCTCGCTGACCATATATAAAAACATCTGGATACTTTTAGCGATTTGACGCTCAAAGCTACGTTTGCGCCCAATTTGCAGGTTGTCACTTAAGGTGGCTAGCGTACCGCCCAACTCTTCGATAACCAAAGCACGACCGAGCGATTCCATGTCATCAAAATGGCGATAAAAGGCGGTCGGCACCACGCCAACCTCACGCGTGACTTGCCTGAGACTGATTGAGCTAAAAGATTGCCCCGTCATACATAAATCGAGCACCGCATTAAAAAAAGCGTGCCGTGTTTGAAGTTTCTTTTGTTCGCGACTACTCATAATATTTCAAAATTACCTGATAGATGTCTATCATACTCATTTCATTGCGAAAATACGAATGAAATAGACGGTTATCGTTGATTGTCCAGTTTTTAGAATTGGTTTTAGACTGAATTTTAAGCTCGGTTTCAAATTGCTTCTAGACTTCTTTTCAAACTTGCTGCTTAAACATGTTATTTAAACAATGGTGCCCCAATGTCCTTGTAGCTCTTGCGCCAATCGATACGCTTCATGGTCATTCATACCGGTTATAAAGTCTAAAACATTGAGCATATTATCATAGGTGTCATCGGATAAAACGCGACGATGCTGATCGAGATGCGGCTGCAGCAATTTTAGCAGACGCTGCTGCTCAAAGGACATTTGGGTTATGGAAGCACTGGTCTCATTTGTCCAAGCCAATGGCATAAAAGCATCGAGCAGGCGCTGCAGGCATTGATTGGCCATCAGCTCCATGCGTACTTTACTTGGGTGATTAAATATCTTTTCACGCGCCAATTGCTTAGCTTGGGTGATGCCGCTTTGTACGGTTGCATCACAATGGGCAAACAGGCTGCCTTGTAGCGTCCCTGCCAGCATAGCGTTACTATTGGCTACAAAAGCATCGGTGACGGCATTGACCAAACGCATCATTGCCCGTGCCCGCAGCGATGCCAAATGCTGCCTGACTGACACATGAGTGGGTAAATTAAGAGTGTCAGGGCGCTCGCCAATCAGCTCATAAAAAATAGCTGCAACCTCCGCATAGCTTAGCATATTCAAATTGATGCCATCCTCCAAATCTATCAGCGCATAGCAGATATCGTCTGCCGCTTCCAATAAATAAGCCAGCGGATGACGAGCAAAGCCATCGTGTTGCTCGGAGCGCGGCAGATGTAAACGTGCTGCTAACTCTTCTAACTGCGCCGCCTCACTATAAAAGCAGCCAAATTTTTGCATATTAGTGGTGGGACTGCCTTGATAAATGGAAGTGTCGTGATAAATAGAGCTGTCTTGATAAATAGGGTTGCTATGGGTTGCAAGCCAAGGGTATTTCATAAACGCGCCCAAAGTGGCGTAAGTCAAACGCATACCACCTAAATCAGGGTGGTGCTCATTGCGGGCAAGAATACGAAATCCCTGCGCATTACCTTCATAAGCCAGCAAATCCAACTGCTCATTGTTGTTTAAATTTTGCAAAACCTTTTGACGGTCAGGATGCATAAACCAGTCACGAATGGCGTACTCTCCGGCATGACCAAACGGTGGGTTGCCGATATCATGGGCAAGGCATGCCGCTTGTACAATGACGCCGACATCAGCGGGCGCGACGCCATTTGGTAAGCCACCATCTAATTTATCATGCAGCTTCTCTGCCGCCATAATGCCCAAGGAGCGCCCAATACAAGAAACTTCTAGCGAATGCGTTAAGCGCGTATGAATACCGAGTTGATTGGTCAGGGGATGGACTTGGGTTTTTTGGTTAAGCTGGCGAAAGGAGTGTGAAAACACCAGTCTGTCGTAATCTTTATGAAAGGAGGAGCGCGCGCTGTCCTCGGCAGGGGCTTTTTTATGACTCCCTAAACGCTGAGCATCAAATAATTTTGCCCAATGGTCACTGGAATTAAGCACTTGATTAACAGAAGCAGTCATAGGTTATAGTCCGTTATTTTTATCATTTTATTTTATCGTTGTTTTTAGAGAGGTTAATTATTTTAACGTTCTTCCCTTTATTATAATAAAAAAAGCCAGCTTTGAAGCTGGCTTTTGGTTGTTCTCTACTAAGACTGTGTAAACACGCAATCCGCTTGTACTTGTAAATATTAAATGTTGAACGTTAAACGTTAAAGCGGAAATGCATCACATCGCCATCTTGTACGATATAGGTTTTGCCTTCTAAGCGTGATTTACCTGCAGCAGCTGCCCCTTTTTCACCGTTGTATTCGATAAAGTCGTCATACGCAATGACTTCAGCGCGGATAAAACCACGTTCAAAGTCGGTATGAATCACCCCAGCGGCTTCAGGAGCGGTTGCGCCAACAGCGACTGTCCACGCGCGGACTTCTTTGACGCCAGCCGTAAAATACGTTTGCATATCAAGCAAATCATAACCGCCGCGAATCACTTGATCAAGGCCAGCTTCTTCCATATCCATTTCAGCTAGGAAGTCTTTTTTGTCATCTTCATCAAGCTGAGCAATTTCAGATTCGATTTGGTTACATAGCGCAATGACAATAGAATCTTCGCCAGTAGCGTAGTTACGCACTGCATCAAGATATGGATTATTCTCAAAACCATCCTCAGCAACGTTAGCGATATACATGGTTGGCTTTAGGGTAATCAGACCATAACTTCTGATCAGTTTTTGTTCGTCTTTGTCTAAATTGGCAGCGCGAGCCGCTTTACCTTCTGCTAATAAAGGCTCGATTTTTTTGAAAATATCGAGCATAGCAGAGGCGTCTTTATCACCGCCTTTGGCTTTTTTGCTTAAGTTGTGGATAGCGCGCTCAACGGCTTCTAAATCTGCCAATGCCAATTCGGTATTGATGGTTTCGATGTCATCGATAGGGCTGACGCGGCCGTCAACGTGGACGACGTTGTCATCATCAAAGCAGCGTACTACGTGAGCAATCGCATCGGTCTCGCGGATATTGGCTAAAAACTGGTTGCCCATACCTTCGCCTTTTGAGGCGCCCGCGACCAATCCTGCGATATCAACAAACTCCATGGTCGTTGGCAATACGCGCTCGGGCTTGACGATATCAGCCAGTTTTTTCAGGCGTGGATCTGGCACAGGTACGATACCTGTATTGGGATCTTTGGTACAAAATGGAAAGTTTTCAGCGGCGATACCCGCTTTGGTCAAGGCGTTAAACAGGGTGGATTTACCCACGTTTGGTAGACCGACGATGCCGCAATTAAAACCCATAACATGCTCTCAATATATTAATAAAATTAGGCAATAACAGACTTGGTACTTAGTCGTTATAAAGCTTAGTAAAATAGTAACTCAAAATTGGGCATATTGTAGCAAATTTCAGCCAAAATGGGTGATGTTGTTGTGCTTGCTGTATTAATTCTTATGGTCAATAACAATACTTAATGACGCCATTTAATATCAATACTCGTTATCAACGACCCTCAGAGTTTTGCCTATTATGATAAGCTACTACCTATAAATGATGATGCATGCTGCTGCGCTGTCATCAATAGCCAGCACGATAAACCATACCAAAGGCAATTGTTAATAATGACCACCATTTTTGCTACCCACCATTATAATTATCCGCAAAATTTCGTTGATATGAAACCCAAGCTGTCGCGGCTTGAGCAGGCGATTAAAAAGCTTGAGGCCAATTTGATAAATGCCGATAGTGAAATATTAGAGCAACGGCTTGCCAGTCATTTAGGGTTGCAAGTGGATTACGCCCGTGAGCTGAACCCTAACCAGTTGTTGGCTGCTACCACAACTGAGGGCAAGGTGTTGGTTATCGCCGGTGCAGGTTCTGGGAAAACCAAAACCCTGACCTACAGAACCAGCTATCTGATAGAAAATGGTGTAGCGCCAAAAGAGATTCTGCTATTAACCTTTACCCGTAAAGCGGCCAATGAGATTAAAAGTCGGGCTAGAACTTTGCTGGCTAGCCGTCTAGATGATAATAGTCACATAAACGGTAAGGCGTTAAATGATATCACTAGCGGCACTTTTCACTCATTTTGCAATATGTTATTGCGCCAATATTCTGGGCTACTTGGTATCAATCCGCGCTTTACTATTTTAGATACCGGCGACAGTGAAGACGCCATCGACTTAATTAATAAAGAAAAAAAGTATCCAACCAAAATAACCAATCAGGCATTTCCGCGCAAAAAAACCTTGCAAAATATCTTCTCAACCTCTAGAAATCGCCGCATTCATATTCGTGACTTAATCGAAAGCAGTTATCCTGATATCGCCGTGCATATTCCAGTTATTGAGCAATTGGCGGTCGACTTTCATGAGTATAAGCGCGCCAACCATTTATACGATTTTGATGACATCATCAGTCAAGTGGTGCGGCATCTAAAGCACAATGACACCTTTCGAAAGCTACTACAAAAGCAATATCGTTATGTCATGGTCGATGAATATCAAGACACCAATATTCCACAAAAAGAACTCATTGACCTCATCTGTGCGCCTATATCGGTGTCGCTGATGGTCGTTGGTGATGATAACCAAAGTATTTATGCCTTTCGCGGTGCCAATTATGAAAATATCTTATTATTTGGCGAAAGCTATCCCGAAGCAAAACTGATTAAATTGGAGCAAAATTATCGCAGTACGCCAGCGGTGCTTGATTATATTAACGCTTTATCGGCTCAAATCACGTTAGGCTATCAAAAGCAATTGTACTCGGGCGCCTCTATAGAAGGCATAAAGCCAGTTTTTCGCCGTTTAAGCGATGAAACCAAAGAAGCGAGATATATCGCTGATAAAATTATCGAATTAAAACCGGATTACGATTATCAAGATTTTGCCGTCTTGTGCCGCACGTCCTTTCAATCTAACTACGTTCAGCTTGAATTTATGGAACGCAATATTCCCTTTATTGTCGTAGGCGGCATCCGATTTATTGAAAGACGCCATATCAAGGACGTCTTGGCCTTTGTCAAAATACTTTATAACCCAAATGATACGATTGCATGGCACCGTATTTTAACCTTGTTTAAAGGGGTGGGAGCGGTAACGGCGACGCGTTTGACCCAAGCGATTAATGCCGATAGCAATGTAAATAACAATGTTAATAATAATGTTAACAACAACACTTTCGAGCCGCTACTATTACCGTCATTTGCGAAAAAAAGCCCACAGCTTAAATCATTGCATACGACTTTGACCAAAGCCAGTCAGGCAGAGTCAGTCGAAATGGTGATTGAGGGGATTCTAGAGTTTTATATTCCTGTCCTAAAAACGATTGAAGAGAATTGGCGTGAACGTAGTGAAGATTTTCGCGTGCTCAAAAATCTAGCGACAGAGTATGACAGTCTCGATAAATTCTTAGAAAATCTTGCCCTTGATCCGCCCAATGATTCAGTTGCTACCGAAGGCGAAACTGAAAAAGGCGAAGATAGTAATGATAAAGTTACCATTTCTACCATTCATAGTGCCAAAGGACTTGAATGGCCAGTGGTTTTCGTCAATTCTCTCGTCGATGGTATGACGCCGCACTATCGCTCGCTCAGTGATTTTGAAGAGTTAGAGGAGGAGCGTAAGCTGTTTTATGTTGCTTGTAGTCGTGCTAAGAGCAGATTGTTTTTAACCGCGCCAGAGTACTTCTCAAGCTATTCAGGATACTTTGATAAGCCCTCAAGATTTATCGCTGAGCTACCTGCTGATAAGTTAACGGTCGAGACTAATAAAAGGCTTTTAGAGACGCTAGCGAGTGAAGATCCGATTTGGTGGTGATTGCTTGTGATAAATGTAGGATATGCATCGCTCTTAACGCTAAAATAGTCATTAATTCTAAAAGGCAGCTAACTTCACAACGTTTAGCTGCCTCATTTTTGAAATCGTTTATTGTTTTTAATCTACTTACATCAGCACTATTTTTTCAATCATACTTCCATTATTCCTATCAAAAATACCTTCCATTGAAATCCATAACCAAAAGTATTTAATAGCAAAAATATTTATATCATAAGGGTTTAATCTGGCGCGCAATGCGTTACTATTACTCCCTTATCTGTTATTTCTCATATTTGACATTCTGTATTAAGACCTTAAAAAAGGACAAGTTATGCGCTATGAAGTGATCGTTATCGGTGCAGGGATGGTCGGCACCTCAGTTGCTTGGCATCTACAAAAAAATAACGCTCAAGTATTGCTGTTAGATAAAAAATTACCGGGCTCTGAGACTTCATACGGCAATGCGGGGTTGATTCAGCGTGAGGCGATTCATACCCATCCGTTTCCGCGCCATCTGACTGAAATGATACGCGTATTGCCGAACCAAGGGACTGATATTCGCTATCGAATTCCGGCGATTTTGCGCTATCATCAGGCGCTATTGCAGTACTGGAAATACTCGTCGCCGGCCTCTGTCAAAAAAATAGAAGCGGAATGGCAGACGCTGATTGAGCATTGTACCAGCGAGCACCAAACCATGATTGAAGCCTCTGGTGCGGATGAATTGATTACCCGTGATGGCTGGTTGCAGCTGCATCGCTCTGAAGAGACGTTTAAAGAAGCCATTGCTGCCGCTATTGACGCACGCAATCAGGGTGTTGAACATAACGTCTTGACGGTTGAAGCGTTAAAAGCCATGGAGCCTAGTGCCAATTTTGACGCGTTCGTTGGCGCGATTCATTGGCTCAACTCTTGGCAAGTGTCAAACCCAAGCTCACTTGTCAAAGCTTATGCCAAAAACTTCCAAGAAATGCAAGGTACCATCAAAGAAAGCAGCGTCAAAGAAATTGTACAAGAAGAAAACGGCTGGAAAGTCATTACCGACAATGACACTTATTACAGTGATAAATTGGTCATTGCCGCTGGGCCTTGGTCGAATGATTTAATCAAACCGCTTGGTTATGATTTGCCGTTGTTCCCGATGCGTGGCTATCATCAGCATTTTAAGGTCAATGAGAAAAATACCATTCATCATAGTATGTTTGATATGGATAAAGGCTTTGTCATGGGTCCAATGCAACAAGGTATCCGCATTACCACCGGTGCTGAGATGACCACGATGAATGCACCAAAGAACTTTGGCCAATTAAATACCGTGTTAAAACTTGCGCGCAAAATTCTACCGCTAGAAGATGCCGTTGAAAGTGAAGCATGGGCAGGCTCACGTCCTTGTATGCCTGATATGAAGCCGGTTATCGGTCCTGCGCCTAAGCATGACAAATTATGGTTTGCCTTTGGTCATAGCCATCAAGGCTTTACTTTAGGGCCAATGACCGGTCGTATCGTCGAAGAGATGATTCATGAAAAGCCGCTATTGGTCGATATTAAACCCTTTAGCGCCGATCGTTTTTCTCGCTAATTTCTTGCTAAGCGCTGTTTAATAAAACGTGAGCCATCTATATATTTAAACGCTCGTGTATTTAAGACCATTAAAAAATTAAGGATAATAATCCATGCAAAAGCTGCATAGTAACCAACGTATGAGTAAAATCGTAGTGCATAACCAGACCGTTTATTTATGTGGTCAAGTGGGCAATAGCGATGATGATATCAAAGCGCAAACATTGACATGTTTAGAGAAGATACAAGCACTGTTAGAGGAAGTGGGTAGCGATAAATCAAAGCTATTGTCAGTGACAGTCTGGATAAAAGATATGGCAGACTTTGCTGCAATGAATGAGGTGTGGGATAAATGGTTTGAAGGCGTGCAGCCACCCGCTCGTGCTTGCGGCGAGTCGGCGTTGGCACGTCCTGAACTATTGGTTGAGATGATTGCCATCGCTGCTGAGTAGACGTTGCCATTTCATTGGCTATATTAACTGCTTATTTTATTAGCTAAATACAGTATAAGGGTGTGATATCGATATCACGCCCTTTTCTATGAGCTATTCAGGCAAACTAGTCTATAATCAACACCATTAACGTATTTGACGAACTATCAAACAGGGTTATCCATCATGATTAATACCAAAATATATAAATCCATTTATGTGCTAGCAGAGAAACTGCTAGAAGCGGACAGTAAAAACGATCAAAAAACCTTTGATATGCTATATGCGCAGTTAAAGGATCTTTGTAACGAAAATGAAAAGAGCGATAAAGACCATCCTGAACAGTGGGAGACATTGGCTGACTTTACCGAAGATTTAGATGAAGCATTGGTTATCTATCAAAAAGCGTTAGATAAAGCCGCGGCGATTAATTCAAAAGACCATTTGGCATCAATTGCATTTTCTATGGCTGAGCTGCAAATCGAATTGGGTCAAACAGAGGCGGCTATCGAAAACCTACAAAATGCTAAAATTAGCGCCAATAAAATCGAAGACAGAGAATTTAAAGTTGAGATAAATGAGTTGTTGGCGAAATTATTAGCAGAGTAGTTTTCGTTATTGTCCTTCTTTATTGAGCAAAGCGTATTGTATTATCCAAAAAGTCGCGTGTGCCGATATCAGTATTTTATGTTATAAAATGCTGATATTGCTCTTAGTGCCCTGTCCATACGGCAGGACGCTTTTCGATAAAGGCATCAATCCCTTCACTCACATCATCTGCCATCATATTGCAGCTCATCACCTCGCTAGCATACTCATAAGCATCTGCCAATGCCAATGCCATATCCAACTGGTTATAGAACATGGTTTTGCCGGTGGTCAAAGCGACTGAGGATTTGGCGGTAATGCTATCTATTAAAGACTGCAAAGTCGTATCTAATTGCTCTGCGCTTGCCACACGGTTGATCAGTCCTTGGTGCAGTGCAGTATGAGCATCGATAAATTCACCGGTGATGAGCATCTCAAATGCTTGCTTACGAGAGAGGTTGCGACTGACTGCTACTGCAGGGGTGGAACAAAACAGCCCTACGCTGATACCAGAAGTGGCAAATTTGGCATTGTCCGAGGCGACAGCTAAATCACAGGCTGCCACCAGCTGACAGCCAGCAGCAGTAGCGATGCCCTCTACTTTAGCTATTACCACTTGTGGCATGCGATTGATGGTCAGCATCATCTGGCTGCACTGTTCAAATAAGGCGCGCTGAAATGCCTTTTCTGGATTGGCGCGCATCTCTTTTAGATTATGACCGGCACAAAAGGCCTTACCGTTTGCGGCAATGACGACCACGCGAATACTGCTATCTTGGGCGATGCTGTCCAGCTCTGTTTGCATAGCAGATAACATATCTACTGATAGCGCGTTAAATTGTTTTGGACAATTGAGTGTCAACGTCACAACACTGCCTAAGTTTTCTCTAATAACCAAAGGCTCGCTGGGATTCATTGAGGAGCAGGGGTCTGATGGCTTGAGATTATGGTTATTCATTTATCGTCCTTGATAACTGCTAATTAATAAACACTAGCTAAATTTAGAATAAAATACAAACGAGACTTAAATCATAACCCAAATAGTAGCATGCCTAACTCCTTAAGTGACTCCCTTATGCAACAGCTCAGTATTGTTGAGATAGCTCACATAGAAATAGCGCTCTTAGATGATAAGAGCACCATTTAACGGTAATACGGTTAAAAATGGCTATGAGAAAATATAAAGTAGCTCTATAACTACTATTTTATGCGTTGACCCAATTCTATCGCCGCCGCAATATTGGCAGCGGTGATTTCAATATTATGATAAGCGTTTTTAAAGACATTATCGATGGACTCTAGCTTTTGGATACTGGGCATAATAACGTCAAACTGACTGGTTTGAGCAGGTTGTAGCCCATCAACGCTGCCGCAAATCGCAATCACTGGCGTATGGCTGGCTTTGGCAATGTGGCTAATACCGCCCGCTACTTTGCCCATAGCAGACTGCGCATCAAGCTTGCCTTCACCAGTGATGACCAAATCTGCATCGGCAATGTGTTGTGATAAGTTGGTAACTTTTGCCACTGTATCAAAGCCTGATGTTAACTCAGCTTGGCAAAAGCTCATTAACGCATAGCCAAGCCCACCTGCTGCGCCAGCACCTGCTATGTCTTGGTAATTCTGATAGCCATGTTGCTCACATACACTCGCAAAATGCGTTAGCGCTTGGTCCAAATCATTAACTTGCTGCGGGCTGGCGCCTTTTTGAGGGCCAAATATTGCACTGGCACCCAACTCGCCACATAAAGGGTTGGTGACATCACAGGCTACTTCAAATACTGTCTCCAGCACACTAGTGTGGAAGCTTGTAGCATCTAATCGTTGCAAGTTGGCAAGCGCGCCGCCGTCTTGGGCTAACGTATTGTCGTCACTATCATGAAACGTCATGCCAAGCGCCATTAGCATACCAAGTCCCGCATCATTGGTGGCGCTACCACCCAAACCGATAATGATGCGTTTAACGCCTTCATCTAAAGCATCCGCAATAAGTTCGCCAACTCCGTAGCTACTCGTAATTAACGGATTTCTTTCTTCAGTCGTCAATAAATGCAGACCGCAGGCTTGAGCAATTTCAATTACGGCTGTCTCATTTTCTAATAGCAGATATTTAGCATTGATTGGTCGCATTAAGGGGTCATGGACTCGCACTTCTTTCCAGCGCCCACCTAGTACATAAGATAATACTGCAGAAGTTCCTTCACCGCCATCTGCTATGGGTAGCAGCTTATAGTCAGCGTCAGGAAATACTTGACTGAATCCAGACTGGATAGCGTGGCAGACATCCAATGCCTCTACACTTTCTTTAAACGAGTCAGGGGCGATTAAAATTTTCATGAAATACTCTACGATTATGCAAGTTGGAATTGTGCAATTAAGCTAATCATATCATTATAAATTGGATAATCTGCTACCATAGTCTCCTGTTTCATTTATAACCTTTAGGATGATTGCCTTGACCACCTTTACCGCGCCTACTATTCCCAATATCGAAAATAATGAGCTGCGCCAGCAGTTGCAGCAAATCATCGACCAAAAAACCAAGCCGCTTGGCGCCCTTGGACGTTTAGAGACGCTCGCTGTGCAGTTAGGTATGATTCAAGGGACACTCACGCCGCATATTAATCAGCCACAGATTCGAGTGTTTGCCGCCGATCACGGTCTAACCAAGCATGGCACATCCGCGTATCCTAGTGCGGTCCCTGCGCAGATGGTTTATAACTTTTTGCAAGGCGGCGCTGCTATCAATGTCTTAGCCCGTCAGCATAACATTGAGCTAAAAGTAGTCGATGCTGGTGTCGATGCCGACTTTGCCAACTCTCCTTTTAAAGACCATGCGCAATTGCTCGATTATAAAGTCCGTCACGGTAGCCGTGATGCGCTAACCGAGCCTGCGATGAGCGCAGCAGAATGTTTAGCTGCCTTAGAGAACGGCATGAAGGTGGTTGAGAATATGGCGGGTAATTTGCTTATCGTCGGAGAGATGGGCATTGGTAACACCTCAGCGGCAAGTCTTTTGCTGGCAAGATTGGGCGATACACCGATTAATGATTGTATCGGTCGCGGCACCGGTCTTGACGATGCAGGGTTACAACACAAAACAAGTATTTTAACGCAAGTATTGGCGCGTCATAGCGAAGCAAAAGCGCCATTCGACGTCCTTGCTGCGTTGGGCGGGCTTGAGATTGCTATGATGGCAGGGGCGCTGATTCAGGCCGCCAGTGAGCGCCGTATTCTCCTAATCGATGGTTTTATTGCCAGTAGCGCGTTGTTGGCTGCTGAGCGCCTAGCGCCCGGTGTTGTTCAATATGCTATCTTTGCCCATCATTCGGTTGAACCTGGGCATGCGCATTTATTAAAACTGCTCAATGCTGAGCCATTACTCAATATGGGTATGCGCCTAGGTGAGGGTAGCGGTGCGGCACTGGCGTATCCATTGCTTCAGTCAGCTTGTGCCATTATAAATGAGATGGCAAGTTTTAACGATGCAGGTATTAGTGGACAAAACAGCTAATGTCACAATTATCAAAAAAGCCATCAAAACAACCATTGAATCAACCAGAGCCGCTACAGCAACCATCGTCTAAACCAAGCGTTGGTGAATTTATAAAACATGAATGGCGTCTATTATTGGTGGCGGTGCAGTTTTTAACGCGTCTGCCCGTACCGCAATTTGCCAATTACAATCCGCAGTGGTTGCACCAGAGCAGCCGTCATTTTCCTGGGGTAGGTCTGCTGGTTGGGCTGCTTTGCGCTGGCGTATTTTGGCTGGGCAGTATTTTATTTACACCCTTGGTCGCGGGAGTGATAAGTACCGCCTTTGGGATTAAGCTTACTGGCGCTTTTCATGAAGATGGACTTGCCGATAGTTGCGATGGGCTTGGCGGTGGTCTGACCCGAGAGCGCACTTTAGAGATTATGAAGGACTCACGTTTAGGGACTTATGGTGTACTGGGTTTGGTCTCGGCCTTATTAATCAAAATCAGTTTATTAGCTTCTATGCCGCTATCGGTGGCTATCGTGGCGCTGATTATTGGCCATACGGCCTCCCGCTTATTATGCATTAGCTTACTGGCGCTATTGCCTTATGGCGGTGAGATTGAGCATGCCAAAGCCAAGCCGATGGCGCAGCAGCTGACGCCCTTCCAAGGGCTATTGAGCAGTGGTTGGTTGCTATTGGCTGGCGTGCTTGTCGTACTCCTATTTCCTAATACCGTGCAGCAGCTTGGTATTTGGCAATGGTTATTGGCTTTATTGCTAGGCATCGTTGCAACGGACTATATGCGGCGCTTATTATATAGACGTTTAGAGGGCTATACGGGTGACGGCTTGGGCGCCACGCAGCAGTTAAGTGAGATTGCCATTTATATTGGACTTGCTGCTTCTATACCGCTTATCTGATATAAAAGTGATGGTCAAAATAGGATAGTAACAGCAAATGATGTTTCATATTTGGCGCCATCCAAAGCCTATTGCGGCTAGTGGGTTTTGCATCGGACAGACTGATATCAGTGTCGATAAACGCAAAGTTAAACGCCTTGCTAATAGAATACAGCGCTTTGTGCGTCTGCATCAATTACCAAAGGTGATTTGGGTCAGCCCGTTACAGCGCTCATTAAAAGTCGGGGAGATACTGGCGCAGCAAGGCTTCCAATGTAATATCGCACCTGCGCTTTCAGAGATTGATTTTGGTAAATGGGACGGTCAGCCTTGGGCACAAATACCAAAACAACAGATTGATGACTGGTGCGCTAATTTTGCTGACTTTGCACCTAAGGATGGCGAGAGTTTACAGCAGTTATTTGAGCGTATCGAGAATTGGATAAATGAGATGACTAGGCAAAATAGCAGTCATAGACCAATATTGGCAGTCGGTCATGCAGGCTGGATAAATGCTGCAAGTATGATAGTCGCTGGGCAAGAGGTGCCAAAGATAGCCGCTGAGTGGCCACGACCTGTAAATTATCTAGAGCATCGTCAACTGGATTTTTAGCCAAAAAAAACTGACCATTTATAATGACCAGTTTTTTGGATAATTTTTTTCAAGAATATAGTTTTTTTCAAAAACAAGCTTTTCTTAAGCACAGATCTTTCTTAAACAAGTACCTTTGATAAATGCAGCAATGAAAACTTCCTAAGCAATCTTATCGAACCACGCTTTATTGTCTTTAGGGCTCATAGAATCAAAGCTAACATAGATACCTTCGTCATCTAAAGTCGCATACCAGTGATCATCGTTGCTACCAGTCAGTAGCTGAAAATATTTATTATTCACGATTCTACCAACGGTATATATCTCGCCTTCTGCGTAAAACTCATTACCTTGGATACAGATTAATTTGTCATCAGTATTTATCATATCGTCCCGTTATATCCATCATTATTTAATAAACGGCCCTATAGTTAGTCGACATATTAGTAGCCATATAAATATCTGAATATAGGGTAACAATTGAGGGGCTATTATTAAAGATGACTTTATAAGCAGTATTTTATTGTTAAGTATAGGTTGTATAGGTGTTTTATTACCAATTATTGCGCTTATATATCATTATAAGTGTTTATTATAAATAACTTATAAATCCGAGATGCTTGATAAATATTCAGTAATTTGACAAACAAAAAAGCCAGCAACATGACGTTACTGGCTTTTCTTTAGACGTGTACTAAATATTACTCTTCAGAGTAATCTTCGTTCTCGTCTTCAACTTCTTCTGCTGAATCTTGGTTGTCGCCATCTTCTGAAAGAATGGTGACTAAGATGCTAGCAGTAACGTCGTGGTGTAGCTGAATATCAACATTATATTCGCCAACTTGACGTAAAGTGCCTTCAGGTAGCTTGATTTCAGCACGGTCTACTTCTAGACCTGAGTTAGTCAATGCTTCAGCGATATCGCGAGTACCGATAGAGCCAAATAGCTTGCCTTCGTCACCTGATTTAGCGCGCATGATAACATTAACGTCAGTTAATGCGTCAGCACGTTCTTGAGCAACAGCTACTTCTTTTGCTTCTTCAGCTTCAAGCTCAGCACGACGTGCTTCGAACTTTTCAATGTTAGCTGCAGTAGCAGGTAGTGCTTTACCCAAAGGGATAAGAAAGTTACGTCCGTAACCTGGTTTCACATCGACAGTTTCACCGAGTTTACCAAGGTTGACGATACGCTGTAACAAAATAATTTGCATGAGTCATTCCTAGTTAAAGTTAACGGTTAACCCTGATGGTTATCAGTGTATGGAAGTAGCGATAAATAACGAGCTTGCTTGATAGCAGTCGCTAGTTGACGCTGATACTTAGTAGACGTACCGGTAATGCGGCTTGGTACGATTTTACCATTATCACTGATATACTGTTTTAGCAATTCAACATCTTTATAGTCGATGTGAGTGATGCCTTCAGCAGTGAAACGGCAGAATTTGCGACGGCGATAGAAACGTGCCATGAGTATTCTCCTTTAATTAGTCTTCACTGTTGTCGTTGTCGTCGTTATCGTTTTCACGACTGTCTGGACGACGAGTAGTTGCTTTGCGTGCGCGTTTTTCATCGGCATTCTTGGCTAACTGCGACTCTTCAGTGACAGCGTCGTCACGGCGCATAACTAGACTACGAATGATCGCGTCGTTATAACGGAATAATTCTTCAAGTTCAGCTAAAGTTTCACCGTCAGTTTCAATGTTGAAAAGAACGTAATGAGCTTTATGAATCTTGTTAATTGGGTAAGCCAGTTGACGACGACCCCAATCTTCTAGACGATGGATTGTGCCGTTGTTGTCTTGAACCAACTTGATATAGCGTTCAACCATGCCGACCACTTGGTCGCTTTGGTCTGGGTGTACAAGTAACACCAGTTCGTAATGTCGCATTATGACTCCTTACGGATTAGTAGCTATTAACCCTATGTTAATAGCAAGGAGATTTATAAGGTAAGCCCAAATTTTATCGAATTCTATAAAAACAATAGGGGATAAGCTTAGTTTATAAAGCGCCGTATTATAACAGTACTTGGTGCTTAACACAAAGGTTAATCACTAAGCGGCTGTCAATAAACAATAAAAGCAGCAAATACTGCTCTACTAATAAAAAGTGGCGCCTAAACGCCACTTTTTAATATAACTTTATGATATTTATAACAATCTGTTTATAACAAGGCTATAAATTAATTATTTTACTTTTGGCTTTTTGACCAATTGGCTGCTATCCGCTTTGACCACTAGGGTTTTAGCAAGTTTGTCATGCCAACCGATATTTTCAGGGCTTTTTGAGGCCATATAATAATGAACAATAATAACCACAAACCCTAAGAAGCTGGTAAACGAAAACAATAAATTATAAATAATAAACAGCAGCAAGGTACGCATGCCAATAAGCTTGGTAAAAGATGGCAGGCGATGGGTCGTTTGGTCGACGACGCGAATACCGGTAATCAGCTTACCAAGTGATTGCCCGCGCAAGGTAATAAATACCAGTTGCAGCGCAAATAAACCAAATACCATCGCTTGTGACATCATCAAGGTGCTGCTAGGAATACTTTCCATGAGCGTCATTGAGTACTGATAAGCGGCATCCATATCTTGAATGTTTTGAAACTTGGTATAATCCACATCCATCTTGGTCAAGGCCATGACTAGCGGAAAAATCGCTAATACATACAGCAAGCCATTGAGCGCAGTTGCCAATACTCGCGACATGATAGGCGCAAGCACAACATCACCGACGACTTTATCTTTGTCGGAAATCTTTTTGGCACCAGACTTATTTAATGACACATTACTATTTGGTGTGTATTGACGATTGGTTGTCATGTCCACTTTGCTGTTTTTAGCGTTTTCTGCTGGACGTTCAGGCTTGCCATATAATCTGTCTAGCGATACGGCTTTGTCATCTTGACCCGTAGTACTAGCAGAATCTTCTGGAAAGATAGTGACATTATTAATAATAGAATCATTCGTATCCGCCGACACTATAGGAGCAGGACGGTAGTAAGGCTGATTGTTGGTTAAGTTACCAACACGCTGCCACTGATCTAAGCCTTCATGCCATATCAAATCATCTAATACGACTTCGCCAGAGGTGAGCATGATATTAAGCTGATCCAAAGTGTATGGACCGGCTTGTACGTTATTTCGAGCAAGGAAAATCTGCATAATTGCCTACATAGTTAGTCATATCTCAAGTCACTTTTTATGAGTAGCTGCTTTTAAAGAGCTGTTTTTAATAAACGGTCTTTAAAGCTACTTTTAAGTCACTTTTGGTAATACATTATATTAGGGTCTATTTGAAAAAATCAAATAGACCCTAATGATTATATTTTACATGACGATGTGAATTAACGCTGTGACTGAACGTTACGGCTTACTTCGCTTCTTCACCCGCTAAGAAGAACCAAGTATCTAATACTGAGTCAGGGTTTAATGACACTGAGTCGATACCTTGTTCCATGAGCCAGTAAGCAAGATCTGGGTGATCTGATGGGCCTTGACCACAAATACCAATGTATTTGCCAGCTTTGTTACAAGCTTCAATCGCCATAGACAATAGCTTTTTAACCGCAGGATCACGCTCATCAAATAGATGTGAGACGATACCTGAGTCACGGTCTAGACCAAGTGTTAATTGGGTCAAGTCGTTAGAGCCGATTGAGAAACCATCGAAGTGCTCTAGGAACTCATCTGCTAATAAGGCGTTGGTTGGTAGCTCACACATCATGATGACGCGCAGACCATTTTCACCACGTTTTAGACCATTTTTTGCTAGCAACTCGATGACTTCTTTGGCTTCGCCAACGGTACGGACGAATGGAATCATAATCTCGACGTGAGTCAGACCCATCTCATCACGGACGCGTTTCAATGCTTTACACTCAAGCTCGAAGCAGTCACGGAAGTTGTCAGAAACGTAGCGGCTCGCACCACGGAAACCAAGCATTGGGTTTTCTTCTGATGGCTCGTATAATTTACCGCCAAGCAAGTTAGCATATTCGTTTGATTTAAAATCAGACATACGCACGATAACTGGCTGATCCATAAAGGCTACGGCTAGGGTTGAGATACCTTCGACCAATTTATCAATATAGAAATCAACTGGTGACGCATAACCCGCGATACGCTCATTGATAGCTTGGGCGATTTCACGTGGTAAGCTGTTCATGTTCAGTAGCGCTTTTGGATGCACGCCAATCATACGGTTGATGATGAACTCTAAACGCGCAAGACCAATACCTTCGTTTGGCATTTGGGTAAATGAGAAGGCGCGATCTGGGTTACCAACGTTCATCATTACCTTGAATGCAAGCTCTGGCATAGATTCAACAGAGTTGGTCTGTACTTCAAAGTCAATCTGACCTTCATAAATAAAGCCAGTATCACCTTCAGCACAAGAAACGGTGACGTCTTGACCATCAACCAATAATTCAGTGGCATTACCACAACCAACGATTGCTGGTACACCAAGCTCACGCGCGATAATAGCAGCGTGACAAGTACGACCACCACGGTTGGTGACGATAGCAGAAGCACGCTTCATGACTGGTTCCCAATCCGGATCCGTCATGTCTGATACTAATACGTCGCCGTCTTGTACTTTATCCATCTCGTTTAAGTTGCTAACGATACGTACTTTACCAGCGCCGATACGTTGACCGATTGAACGACCTTCGCATAGGATTTTAGCATCACCAGTATTGATGATATAACGTTCCATGACATTGCTGTCTTGGCGGCTCTTAACGGTTTCTGGACGTGCTTGAACGATGAAAATTTCACCGCTGTCGCCGTCTTTTGCCCACTCGATATCCATCGCTTGACCGTAATGCTTTTCGATGGTCATGGCTTGTTTAGCAAGTGAATTCAGCTCTTCAGTCGATAAAGAGAACTGCATGCGGTCTTGTTTTTCAACATCGACAGTTTTTACTGATTTAGTGGTGCTGCCTTCATCACCATAAATCATTTTCTTATGCTTGCTACCTAGGTTGCGACGGATAATCGCAGGTTTACCGTTAGCAAGTAATTTTTTGGATACATAAAATTCATCTGGGTTAACCGCGCCTTGCACGACCATTTCACCTAGACCGTAGCTTGAGGTGATAAAGACCACTTGATCAAAACCACTTTCGGTATCTAGGGTGAACATAACGCCTGCAGCGCCAGTTTCTGAACGAACCATGCGCTGTACAGCAGCAGATAGGGCAACGCCTTCGTGCTCAAAACCTTTATGCACACGATAAGAGATAGCACGGTCGTTATATAAAGAGGCAAATACTTCTTTAATCGCAATCAGAACGTTATCAATGCCGCGAATATTCAAGAAAGTTTCTTGTTGGCCGGCAAATGACGCATCTGGCAAATCTTCAGCAGTCGCAGAAGAACGTACCGCAACCGCGATGTCTTCGCCGCCACTCATGGTTTCAAACGACTGGCGCACTTCTTGCTCAAGGTCGCTTGGCAGCTCTTGCTCAATAATCCAAGTACGGATTTTTTTACCAGTCTCAGCAAGCTTATTAACATCATTCACATCAAGGGTTTTAAGCTCGTTGTTGATTTTGTCGAGTAAGCCTGTTTCTGTCAAAAAGCGATTGAACGCATTTGAAGTGGTCGCAAAGCCACCTGGAACGCTGACACCCAAATCAGATAAATGGCTGATCATCTCGCCAAGCGAGGCATTCTTGCCGCCAACCATCTCAATGTCATCTTTTCCTAGCTGATCAAGATTGATTACAAGTGCTGTAGATTGCGCTGCCATGATAACTCCAGAAAATAAGGTTATTTAGTAAAGATTATAACGGTCGATTATACCCCTATATTTGGGTAATTTCGATACCTAGAACCAAATAAATCGTCAAAAATATACAAATTGTGGCGTTTGCTACATATTTGCGCGGCAAAACCTTAATATCTAGCTACTTGAATATAGTAAGAAGCGAAATATAACTGATTTTTAGAGGAAAAGTTGCTAATACAAAACCTTCCTTTATAGCAATAAGACAAATGTATAAATACCCTTAATAAATCCCTTCGTTGTATAGCGTTTACTAAGTGTACGCCTGTAACATTGATTTCTATTAGACAGCTATTGTGCGTATAATATAGGGCACAATAAACTAACCGCTACAGATTTTCTGCGCTAAATAAAAGCGCCTATTGAGGTCTTAACCAAGGTGTTCACGTTATGTTTGTAAATAATCCGCCAGAAGCCGCCAAGCCGACCATTCAAAACAAACAAGCGTTGCAAGTAGATAACGACCAAAATATCAGAACGGCGTTTTTTATCTCTGATGGGACGGCGATTACCGCAGAAACCCTTGGACGCGCCATTTTAAGTCAATTTGCCTCTGTGCCTTTTGAAACTCGAGTGTTGCCTTATGTTGATAGCTTAGAGCGCGCCGAAGAAGCGGTCGAACAAATCAATATGGCCTATCAGCGCGACGGTTTGCTACCCTTGGTGTTCGATACGATTGTTAGCCCTGAAATTCGTGAAAAAATCAACTCAGCGCATAGCTGTAATTTGGATATGTATGAAGGGTTAATCGGCCGAGTCGCAGAAGAGACGGGCGTCGAGCCGGACGCGCATTCGGGTCATGCCCACGATAACGTCGATTCTGAAACTTATAAAGAACGTATCGATGCCGTGCATTTTGCGCTAGATAACGATGATGGCGCACGTACTCGTCATTATCATGCAGCAGATATCATTCTTATCGGTGTTTCGCGCTCTGGCAAAACCCCAACCTCACTGTATTTAGCGCTACAATTTGGTATTCGAGCGGCAAACTATCCGCTAACCGAAGAAGATTTAAACGACAATCAATTGCCAAAAGCCTTACGTGAGCATAAGCACAAGTTATTTGGCTTGTTAATCGATACCGATCGCTTAGTAAAAATCCGCCAAGAACGCCGCGCGGGCAGCCGTTATTCTAGCTATCAGCAATGTCAGCAAGAACAGCGCGCCATACAGGGCATTTATATCTCGCAAGGGATTCCGAGTCTTGATGTCTCTGAGATGTCTGTTGAAGAGATTGCCACACGTATCTTGCAGATGACGGGACTTAAACGCCGTATCGGCTAAAGGGATTAAGCAACAGCGTATAACGAATAACGGCTATGGCGATAACGTAACTGTCGCCAATATTGCAAAATATCCTATCAGCACGTATGGTAGGCACGCTTTAGCGCTATGGGTCTAACTTGATCGTTACTTGTAGACATTCATAGTCTAAAAAACACACAGATTTATAAATTAATAAAAGAGGATACGATGGGAAGCAAACCGATAAGCGACGCGACCAATGACACGGGTAAAGACATTCATACCGAGGTGTCTAATAAAGAAAGCGGCCGCGCGCCGAACCCTGAGCATACTGAAGGCAAAACTAAAAAAGCAAAAATTGAGCAAACCCATGAGCAAGTCACTGAAGATATCATGCATCACCCTGACTTGGTCAATCCGCTTGATGATATCCGCATCGATATTAAAACCCCTTTTACCAAAGACTCGCAGCGCATCAAAGGCGATAAGCATAAGTATGAATATGACGCCGTTGTCCTAGGCGCAGGGCCTGCTGGTGAAGCGGCGGCGATGAAGCTGACCAAGGCCGGCAAAAAAGTTGCGGTGATTGATCCGCGTGAACAGGTTGGTGGTAACTCGACCCATGTGGGCACGATTCCAAGTAAAGCCTTGCGTCAATCGGTCTTTAACCTGATTAACTTTCGCCGTGACCCTATGTTTACCAAGGCGATGGAGTATCAGCAAGTTCCCCTAAACCGCGTGCTGGCTAATGCGCGCCGAGTCATACGCAATCAAGTAAGCACCCACACCCGTTTTTATGAGCGCAATCGTATTGAGGTGATTCACGGTTGGGCAAGTTTTATTGATGCGCATACTTTAAGCGTCGAAAAAGACGATGGTATCTTTGAAACCGTCACCTTTAATAAAGCCATTATTACCGTTGGTAGTCGCCCATATCGTCCTGATATTCTAGACTTTAACCATCCACGTGTGTTTGACTCTGATAAAATCTTGCAAATGGATTACGTGGTCAAAAAAATCATCATTTATGGTGCCGGGGTGATTGGTTGTGAGTACGCTTCTATTTTCACCGGTCTTGGCTATAAAGTTGACCTAATCAATAACCAAGATCAGCTGCTTAATTATTTAGACAGCGAGATTAGTGATGCCATTGCCCATGACTTTAGACAGTTTGGCGTATTGATTCGTAGCAATGAAGAGATTGACCATTTAGAGACGCATGATGATTATGTGGTCTTACATCTAAAAAGCGGCAAGCGCATTAAATCGGATGCCATTCTTTGGTCAAATGGGCGCTCAGGTAACACTGAAGGCTTGAACTTAGAAGCCATCGGGCTTGAAGCCAATAGCCGTGGTCAGCTAAAAGTTGATGATACCTATTGTACTGGTGTCGAAAATATCTATGCTGCCGGTGACGTTATCGGTTGGCCATCATTGGCGTCTGCTGCCTATGACCAAGGACGCTGTGCAGCGGCCTTTATGGTTGGTGATAGTGATGCAGAGCCAGTATCAAGCGTACCAACGGGTATCTATACCATCCCTGAAATCTCTTGTATTGGTAAAACAGAGCAAGAGCTGACCGATGAAAAAGTCCCTTATGAAGTCGGGCAGGCGTTCTTTAAACATTTGGCACGCGCGCAAATCATTGGTGAACGCTCAGGTGTGTTAAAGATTTTGTTCCATCGTGATACGCTTGAGATTTTAGGCATTCATTGTTACGGCAATCACGCTTCAGAGATTATTCATATCGGCCAAGCAGTGATGAAGTGTAACGCCACTTTAGAGTACTTTGTAAATACCACCTTTAACTATCCAACGATGGCAGAAGCCTATCGTGTGGCAGCCCTTAACGGTTTGAATCGCGTTTTTTAATGCTTATTTTTTAATGCGTAAACCGTAAAGTAAGAGATATAAAAAAGCGCCTGCTTAATGAGTAGGCGCTTTTTTATGGCATTTTTTCTAGCAGAACAAAGGCTACTAAAATTTTTTTACATTAATAGCCAGTTTTACTTTGCGGGGTACGCCAACGAAAGAGCAGCAGTAATATAAAGTAAAATGCCCACAATCCTGCCAACGCATAAAACCCCGTTGCGACTTGCGCCACGCTGGCACCCATCTGATTGAGCTGGACAGAGGTGTTAATCGCAGGCGTCGTCGGTATTAACCAGCGGATGATTTGTAAAAACTCTGGTAATTGATGGGCAGGCCATGGATAACCACTGACAAAAAACATCGGTAGCGAGCTGAAAATTAGAATTTGCATACTGCGCTCACGCTGGCGGAACCACAGTCCAAACACACAGCCAAGCGTGGCCACAGTCGGACAAAATAGCAGCAAAAATAACAAGCTGCCGAGCATGTTTTGTCCGCGTGGATAATGATGCAGCTCAAAGGTCCAGCCATAATAGAAGCAGCCGATGATAAAGCTGAACATACTGAGCGCTGCAATACGGCCAAGCCAGCCGCGAATACTGGTGGCATGACGACGTTGTTCATACCAAGTACCGATTAACATCGCTGTAGACATCAAAAGGGTTTGCTGCAAAATAAGAATCGCTACTGCTGGCACCACGTAAGCACCGTAACCTTCGGTTTGGTTATATAAAGGAATAATTTTTAGGGGCACTGCTTGGGTGCTTGCCGCTGCGGTTGCAGAATATGCCCCTTGCGCCACGCTTTTTTTAATCTCAACCCCTGCCGATACCGTACTGACCGCCTGCAAAAACCCCATTTGGACGTTTTTATTTAATAAGAAATAGCCGCCATTGCCCAGTACGCTGACACTTGCCGCTTTTCCAGACAATACTTGCTGCTCAAGCCCGCTTGGAATAATCATATAACCGGCGATGTCATCGGACCAAATAGCCTCGATGGCATCTTGCTCATTTAAAAAACGCTTGGTATCTAGCTGCGGGCTGGCGCTGGCATAACGGACGATGGTTTTGGATAGGTTGCTATTATCTTTATCGATAATACCGACCGGCACATGGTTGACCACTTCCGTTGAATACGGCCAAGGATAAAAGAAGCCATAAATAATCGGCGCAATCAGTAATAATAACAGTACGCCTTTATCAGAAAAAACGTCTTTAATCGTTTGCACAAAACTGTGCAAAAAACTTTGTGATGAATAGTCTTTTGAATCTGATGGCGTATTAGATAGCTTGTCTTCTGGTAAGGTAGAGTCCTTTGCTGAGATAGGCTCTTTTTGTAGCATAGACATTAGCGTGCTCCCCAGCGTTCAGGATGGGCGAGCGCGCGTTTGCTCAATAATGCGGCTAAGAACATAGCAATAACGGTTGCTAGCGTCAGTCCATAAACTATCGGTAATGAGATGGCAACGGGTGCTTGCATCTGTAATTGGGCAATATGCAGCTTAAGATAATGAGTAAGTGGTAGCGCATCTGACCAATGCTTGGCGCTGTCACTGATGGCGATATAAGGAAAAGTAACCCCTGCAAATGCATAAGAAGGTGCTGAAATAAAACCGGTCGACGATAAGCCCATGCGTAATGAAAATGAGGTTAGGGTAAATATGGCGCCAAGCCAGAATGACAACATCATTAGCAAGACAAGGCCAACATAAGTCGCCATGATAGAGCTAATAGCGACTGCTTGCTGTGGAGCGGCAAGCCATAACGCTAGAATTGACCATAGGCTATAAGCGAGCGTTGGCCAAAAATATTTACCCAGTAAACCAGAGAGCAAGACTGAAATACTGGCTTTTCTAGGCTTATTGTCTGTAATAAAGGTTTTATTGTTTGCAGCAGAGGTTGAAGCAATTATGGTTTTGTCGTTTTTAGTATTGGCTTCAATGCTGGTTAAGTCAGGATGACAGCTTTCAATAAAATCATACCAACGACCGATTTGCTTATCGCGTAGCTCGCGCCCAATGGTCGTGGCACCGATAACCATGGCTAAGATGTGCAGCAGCGCCGGGATAACCGTTGACGCTAAAAACTGCTGATAATCCGTTGCGGCATTAAATAAGCTAATACGCTGAATACCAATGGGCGAGTAAGCAATCGCCGCTTGTGATGGTGCCATACCTTGTTTCACCAAACGCTGTATCTCAACGCCTGCCGATAGCGTACCAATCACCGATTGGACACTGGTTTGGATAATGCCAGAGTGAGTACCGTATTGAGCGTTTACTTGCAGCACGATGGGCGCAGGTTTACTCGATGAGATATTGCGTGAGAAATCCTCAGGAATAATGACCACTGCATAAATATCACGTTGCAGGAGCGCTGCTTCTACCGCTGCTGGTGAATGATACAGCTGTCTGACCGTCAGGTTCGGATTGGCTTCCAAATAACGCACGGCAGTATTGGCAATAGGACCGCGGTCTTTATCCATCACCCCAATAGGTAAATCGGTGATTTGTATTTGTGAGAAAATCCACCAAATCAACAGCACGGTCGCAAGCGGTATCCACAGTACCATGCTCAAATCCCATGGATTTTTGGCTAAAAAACGGCGCTCATAGCCAGCACTGCGTACAAAAGCGCCAATTAGCCCCTTTTGCCCACTTAGCCTCTTTTGCTTAGTCAAGCGCATGGCTTACTCTTGGGTCTGATTAGCAAGGGCTGGATTGATACTGACAATCACGCTCATACCCGAGCGAATACGTCGATCAGGTGCCGATGGTCGCGCTTTAACCTCAAAGGTGCGCACATCAAAACCATCGTTATTGTTGGTCGGACGCCAAGTGGCAAAGTCAGATAATGTTGAGGTGGCATAAACGGTAAACTGTTTGGTATAAGGCTTTTCGGGCGATGATAAAGCAGGAATCGTACCCATAAAGCGCTGACCAATCGCAAATTGATTTAAATAGGTTTCAGTGACGTTGAGTACCACCCATTGATCATTGGTATTCACCAAGGTAAGGAGCGGCACACCTTGACCAATCACTTCGCCAGCATTGACGATGACATTATCCACGATACCGGCAATCGGGCTTCTTAGATTGGCTTCTTCTTTGGCGACCAGTGCTTCTTCTAATTGCGCATCGACTTGGGCAACTTGCGCTGTCGCGGCAGATTTGTCTTCACTGCGTGCGCCTTCCATTGCTAAGTCATACTGTAAGCGCGCCGCTTCTGTTTGATCTTGGGTGGCCAAATACTGCGCGTAGGCTTCATCACGTTTTTGCCGCGCCATCAGTCCTTCTTCATAAAGACGATTGACGCGCTGATAGGTATTTTCTGCCAAATCAGACGCCGCTTTATTGGCTTGCCAAGCGGCTTTTGCTTGCGCAATCTCTTGTGGACGGGCGCCATTTTCTGCTTTATCAAGCTGACTTTGGGCCATTTGTTTGCCAGCACGAGCTTGATTAATCTTAGCGTTAATCTCAGGTGAGTCCATCTCAATTAACTGCTGACCGACCGTAACGGCATCGCCTTCTGTGACCATGATTTGTGCAATACGTCCTGGTACTTTTGCGGCGATGGACGTTTGCTGCATTTGCATCTGCCCTTGTAAGGTGATGATTTCAGGCTCATTGTGTTGATTGCTTTTATACAAACCATAAGCAATTGCCCCCAAAACAAGCAGCACAAGGAGTACCAAAATCGCCTTTTTAACCACGGCAGATTTATCCGCTTTTGCAGGCTCGCGTTTATAAGGCGGCACCGCTTGCTCTTGGTCCATATCAGCGCTATCAACGTTATCGATGCTATCGGCGCTATCGGCGCTATCGACGAAAGCTTCAGTCGGTTTAGTGCCATTAATAGCATCGACGGGCGTTTGCTCATGATGACTGCTGTTTGATTCAGCGGTTTGGTCTGAAGCATTTAATTTGCGTGAGTCGCCTGATTCGTTATTAGATTCAGTCATGACAGTGAGATTCCTAAAGCGATAAAGTCGGTAATAAGCAGAATAGGTCTGGCGTTATTTAATCTTGGCATTTAATCTTATTATTTAATATTTTCTACTGAACTGGCTATTTGTCATATAAAGTTGGTAGTCGAATATCAGCGGCGTTTAGGTAAGCATTAAAAGCGAGAGGCGTACCGCAGCTTTGCATTAGAGCGGCAAGCGACTGTACATAAGTATTCGCCGCTTGCGCCTGTTCCGTACGCGCTTTGAGGTATTGTGTCTGTGCTTGTACCACATCGATAGGCGTATTTAAGCCTTCTTGTAGTCCAAGGCGACGCAAGCGTAATACCTCTGCTGCCAAATCTACATTACTTTGTAGTGCCTGATAGCGAGATTGGGCGTTATTGACATCGTGCCAGTTTTTTTCGACCAACAATAATAGATTGTCACTGACTTCAATCTCAGACAAATCCGCTTGGCGTATTTTGGCATTGCTAGAGGCTAGAGAAGCGGTTTTATCGAGCCCACCCCAAAGCTTCCAACTTGCTGAAATACCAGCGACCCAGCTTGGGTCTTTTTCAAGTTGTCCATAGCCATAAAGCATAACCGTAGGTTTGTAGCCCGTATCTGACAGCGCATGTAGCTGCTGAGCTTGGGCTCGTTTAGCGGCGACCTTTTGCAGACCTGGATGATTGCTCAGTGCCAAATCTTGAAAATAGTTGACATCAGGTAAAGGACGACTAGAAACAAATAGGGGCGTGGTCGGCTTGATACGATAATCGGTACGCAAGAGACGCTGTAGCGCCATCATCGCCAGACGCGCATCATTATTGGCGTTGACCGATTCGCTTTTTGCATCGGCAAGCGCCGATTGGGCTTCTAAGCGATCGACACGTGAGATAAAGCCTTCTTCAAAAAGGCGCTGTGCCATATGGTCAACTTGCTGCACCGTATCATAAGCATCTTCGCGTAAATAGGCAGCAATAATCGCTAATTGTGCCTTAAAATAACGCTCAACTAAGGTGTTATAAAGCTCGTTGGTATCCAGTATGCTATCTGCGACAGCTTCTTGGGTACGAGCAGTGGAAGCGCCTGTTAATGCCGCTGTGCGACCAGCAGTATAAATGGGCCATACCACACCCAGACCTGCGCCCGTCGTTGAACCTGAGCGCTTTAAATCGTAATTATCTGGGATACGGTCACCGACCAATTCACCAAAATCTGGTAAGTTTTCTATATCTATGGGCGGGTCGATGCTATCAACACTACTATTTACATCGTTAATAATGCCGGTTTTAATCGACGATAAGTCAACATCGGCATCTAAGTTGTAAGCATTGGCGGAGACGCGCGCAAATACTAACGGATGGTCTATGGTTTTTAGCGCATCCGTTTCGTATTCACTGGCAGCAATCGCGGCTTGATTGGCGGCAATTTTTGGTGAAACTTGCAATAAAATATTTTGCGCTTGCTCAAGACTTAGCAGGCTAGACACTTCTAAGGGATAGCTATTATCAATGCTTTTATGGGTGATGGGGTCGATAAGGGTGCTTAAGCCAGTATTGGGCTCAGCTTTAACTGTCTGTTTTTCTGTCGTTGCTGCCTTGTTTTGTAGACTGCTTTCTTGAGTGACACTTTGATTATCTGCATCAATAATTTGCGTCACTACCACTGGTGCTACTTCATTTTGTGACGTGATAATATCATCGTTAGCGTTTGCGGAGTGAGACGCGGCTAAGCTCATGAGCATAACCGTCATCACAGCAGTAGACAGAGTCGATAAAGCAAATTTCATAAGTCACGTAAGCCATTAATTAGAATGCAAAGTGTTTAGAACGTAAAGTGTGTAGAAGGTAGCCCAACAGGGCAATATTATAGACTATTAATAGAAAGCAAAAATCGGTTATTCATAACAAAGCGTACACTGTAGTGCCACAATGGTGACGGGTCAATGCTCACTATTCGCTTATTTTACATTGAATACGCACTGTTTTTATGTTAAGTGTCTCATTATAAGGTAAATAATAGCATTATTTATGGGTTAGTGATAAAAAGTCATTGAAGATAAAAGCTCGTTGAAATAACAATCTAAACCACGCAATAGCTTTAATTAATAAAGGCATGGTTATAAAGCTAGGGCGTGTCCTCATTTTAAAAATGGTGATAAAAATGAGATAAATTGTAGCCAAACAAGGAAAATAGTGCAGTTAATATCGGGATATTACCCAGCTATTTGACGAAGTTTGGCAAAATTTAGCCATTTTTAGACCATTTAGATGTCCATCGATTGAATTGAGGACACGCCCTAGATAAAAATCAGCAGATAAAAAACAACACTATCTAAAATAGGATGTGAGTAATGGCAGGATATATTTTAGCGCTAGATCAAGGTACAACATCGAGCCGCGCGATTTTGTACGATGACCATGCCCGTCCGATTAAAATGGTACAACAGCCGACAACCTTAAAAACGCCGCAAGCAGGTTTTGTCGAGCAAGATGCCCAGCAGATTTGGCAGACACAGATTAGCTGTGCCCATGATGTGATTAATCAGGCAGGGTTGCTTGCGACCGATGTCACCAGTATTGCGATTACCAATCAGCGTGAGTCTATCGTGATGTGGGATAAGCAAACGGGCAAACCTTTAGCGCCTGCCATTATTTGGCAAGACCGCCGTACCGCCAGTTATTGTAAAACGCTTGCTGCAGAAAGCGCGAGCCGTAAGACTGATGATAAGCATGTTGATATGGCAAGCGAGATACAACGTATCACAGGCTTACGCTTAGACCCATATTTTAGCGCCAGTAAAATCGCGTGGTTGTTAGAGAATGATCCTAAATTAAGAGTACGCGCCAATAAAGGGGAGATTGCTGTCGGCACCATAGACAGCTGGCTTATCTATAAATTAACCGGCGGCGAACACGTCATCGATGTGACCAATGCCTGTCGTACCTTGTTATACGATATCCATAAGTTGGCATGGTCAGAGGAGCTATGTACCTGTTTTGCCATACCCATGAATATATTGCCCAAGGTTCTGGCATCTGATGGAGATTTTGGTAAAACAAAAAAAGGGTTATTTGCCAAACAAATTCCTATTCAGGCGGTATTGGGTGACCAACAAGCGGCGCTGTTTGGGCAAGGCTGCCTTGATGCAGGCATGGCAAAAAATACCTATGGCACGGGCTGTTTTATGCTGATGAATATCGGTCAGACGCCAAAACTGAGTGAGCATAAGTTACTGACGACCATCGCTTGGCAACGTAAATCAACGCCAATTCGTCCAGACAATTTATCATTTGATCAAATCGTTCAGTCTGGCAGGCGTATGCTACAACCGCCCAAAAAGGAAGTCACTTATGCCTTGGAGGGCAGTGTTTTTATGGCCGGTGCTATCGTGCAATGGTTGCGTGATAATCTCGGGATGATTCAACAAAGCGCTGAGGTTGAGAGTTTAGCGCGGCAAGTAGATAGCAGTGAAGAGGTGGTTTTATTGCCCGCATTTACAGGGCTTGGCGCTCCCTATTGGCGCTCCGATATCAGTGCCAGTATCACTGGTATGAGCCGCGGTACAACCAAAGCCCATATCGCGCGCGCGGCATTGGAAGCGGTGGCATATCAGACTTATGATGTACTCATCGCTATGCAAAAAGACAGTCCTCATCCATTGACGGAGCTAAGAGTCGATGGCGGTGCGGCTAATAATGACTTACTCATGCAGTTTCAAGCTGACTTATTAGGGGTGCCGGTACTGCGCCCCAAAGACACAGAAATCACAGCCAAAGGTGCGGCTTTATTAGCGGGATTAAAAACGGGTCTATACGATGAAGCAACGATGCAAGCATCATGGCAAGTCGACCGGATTTTTGAGCCTGAAATGTCTGCCGATATTCGGCAGCAGCATCTTAATAAATGGCAACAAGCCGTCGATAGAGCGTTAAAAGTCATGTAATTGTCTAATATTGAGATATTTAAGCGCTGTAACCACTCAGTCAAAGATTACTTAAAGCGCTCCGCTGACATACAAATCCATGCAAATTGATGATAAAGATACAGGCTGTAACGCAAGGCAATCGTAATTTGGACACAAATTACATAACCTGTCTATTTGTTGGTATCCATAAATTCCTATACTTTAGATGAATTAAATCATAGCGCTAATCACTCTTATTTAATTTCTATTAATCTATAACTATTAATTCATAATTATGTCATTAATAGGCGTTAAATTTATAGCTGAGATTTACAGATGAAAAATGAGTGATTAGTACATTAGCAATGAATAACTATAATATATAACAAATAATTTAAGGATAATATTATGAATAACGATGGACGCATTACAGACCCTAATAACCGTGTAATCGCTGATGACTATCTTGAAGTCGGCGATAGAGAGCGCATCATCGACGACAATGCACGTCGATTAAATGACAATGATGTTGATATCAATGGTAATAGAGTCGTTAGACATGAAAATGACAATATCATTGATGATCACGACGCCATTGATCGTAATGCCGTGAAGCATATGTCAAAAGAGAGCAGAGAAGATCTGAATGCTGATCCAATCACAGGTGAGCCAGGCTCACACCCACTAGGCACAGGTATTGGTGGTATTGGCGGCGCAGCAGCAGGTGCGGCTATTGGAACAATGGCAGGTCCATTAGGAACCTTAATCGGCGGCGCTATTGGTGCTATCGTTGGTGGCGGTGCCGGTCATGCAGCCGCAGAAGCTATTGACCCAACTCGTGAAGAAGCCTACTGGCGTGCTCAACATGCCAATGCGGATTATTACCGCGAAGGTCATGAGTTTGATCGTGATCTACATCCAGCGTATGCTGTTGGTTATGCCAATCGCGCCCGCTATCCAGCCGATGCCCGTTTTGAAGATCATGAATCAGACTTAGAGCGTTCATGGCATGAAGTGAAGGGTGAGTCGCGTCTAGAGTGGGAAGAGGCTCGTCGTGCAACACGTGACGCATGGAACCGTGTGTCTTAATGGCCGTTATATTTTTAAGCTATGATGATTAAAGTAATGGTGAATAAGCATTCCTTTATTAAGCTTTATCATTAAGATTGATGAATCGTTTATGTGATATAAGTAAATAAACAATACAAAAGCTTACTCTCTCATTACTAGAATTAGTCTGATTGTAGACTTTACTCTGCTATCAGACAAAATAAGCCAATTTTATGCTACTTTAAAGCCTCCAAAGATTTCTTTGGAGGCTTTTTTAGTGTATATTATTAAGTGTGAATATACTTAATATTGTTATGTATAAATATATTTAATGATAAGACATAATTATCAAAAATAATAATAATAATAATAATAATAGGTAATTTATGATTCATAATGCAGAAGGCAATGATCCAAAGCAGTTTTATATAGCGACTGCCAATTTACTGAATTTTGCCAATCCTAATCGAATTTATTACGAAAATGCGCCCGCTTATACCAATAAAGAATACGAACATAAGCTGCGCGGCATTACCGACTTATTAGCAAAAGCCCATGCCGATATTATCGCTGTACAAGAAGTATGGGATAGTCAGGCGCTTGAAGCGTTAGCAGTATCGTTAGGTTTTAAGCCTGAGCATGTGGTGATTCCACTGGCAAGTAATGACAGCGCAAGCCCTTATACTCAAGGCAAAGGGGCGCAGAATACACCCGCAGTTGGTATTATCACGCGCTTTGAGCAGTTAGAGAGCACGTTGCTACAAGCCGTAGAGCCAAAAGCGGTCATCGATATTCCTGATATAGGACCTTATGAGCGTTTTAATCGTCCACCACTCATATTACGAGTGAATGCTTATGGGCAGCCGATAACCATTATTACCGCCCATCTTAAAAGCAAACGTGCTTTTTTCTTACGTGATGAAAACGGCAATCTGTTAGAGGATATGAACGATCCGAATATTCGAGTTCGTGCCAAACTGCGTAGTTTATGTATGCGCGCCGCAGAAGCCGCCTCTATTCGTATGTCTATCATTGAGCGCTTACATCATACGCGCGAGCCGCTGATTTTATTGGGTGATATGAATGATGTCACCGGTAGCGTGACCACCCAATTGATGACTGAAACCGGTGAAGTCAATTACGATAAAAGTATGCGTGATGTAGCATTGTTTGATGCCGCTCGTATCCAATCCCGTTATGATTGGATGAAAGATGTGGCTTATACCCACATTTATCAGGGTATGCCAGAAGTTATTGACCAGTTATTTGTTTCTGAAGAGTTTTTACCTGATAGTAAGTTTTCGCTTGGTCAGGTTGAACGAGTTGACTATTTTAATGACCACTTAAAGTGGGATTATGCCGATAGAGTCATCGATCATGGTATTATACGAGCGAAAATAAAACTTCATAATTAACCCCGTTTTTTTGGTTAATTGGTGAATTATTTTTTAACCTATTCATGTCCCTTGCTTGACTGTGTACAAGCGTTTATCATTCCTCTTCGTTGAGTATAGTAGCGGTGCTATTGGTCCAAATGACTGGTTGATAGAATGTCCTTCGATTTAGGACAGATGCTATCTGATGAAGACTATATTTATAAAGATGTATATTTATAAAGATGGGGCGTAACATTAAGAGATTTATAATGAGTGAAAACAAAGACGACAAAATTGAAGATGTACTGGTAGATTCGGAGCTGGCAAAAAAGCTGGTCCCTAATAAATTTAAATTCACCAGTCAGCAAGGCCGCGCACGCCGTCAAAAGCTATTGATGGGCGCGAAAAAATTGAGTGAAACTCAAGCGATTAATGATATTACCTTGGCTGCTGTCTGTGAAGAAGCGGGTATTCCAAGAGCTTCTGCCTATCATTTCTTTCCAAATATTGAAGCGATATTTTTAGCATTGCGCTTTTTAAATGCCATCGATATCTTAGAAGTGTTGACCACTGTCGAAACAGTTGATTATGATAGATGGCAAGCTTATTTGACCGCGCTGATTGAGCGCTGTGTAAAAATATTTGATGAAGACCAAACCAAAGCCAAATTGATTTATGACACCAATACTCCTGATTTTGAAGGGGACAGTTTTGGTGAGCATATGGACAATCAAGTGGTGCAATTGGTATATAAACGCCTATCAGAGCGTTATGAAGTGCCAAAATTTGAAGATATCCAAGATGTGTTATTGATTACCTTTAGTATTATTAACGCCATCTTTACTGTCTCTTATCGCCGTCATCAGAGCATTACTGATAAGTATTTGCAAGAAGCCAATACCGCGTCTATCGCTTATCTGCGCTGCTATCTGCCAGAAAAATTACCGCGTAAAAACCGTTAATTTTTATTAAGCTAGAGTTTTAAGCCAAATCCAAACGTAAAAAAGCCGACATGATGTCGGCTTTTTTTTGCGCGTTTTTAATAAACGTTTATTAAACATTGATTGAAATTTTATTGCGTTATCAATGCGCCTACTTTTTATCAATCGTTGTTAGCGCTTGACCATTACAACTGTCATCACTTGAATCTAAAGGCGCGTATGCTTCATAATAACGCACGATAAGCGCTTCTAAAGCAACGTTGGTTTTTGAGTCATGGGCATTGACGAAAGCTTCGCGTGCTTGCTCAAGCCAGCGATCTGCCATCCGAAAATGACTATTTGATGATTTTGCGCCACGTTCACAGTGGTCGGTAGCTGCCCATATTAATGCCACTTCACTAAAGGCCATTTCGCGCGGCGCATTCACGATACCGCCACTATCTTTAAGGGCATTTAAAGTTGCCCATAAATCAGGTCGCATGAGCGTCGAGGTCGATGGGATATCTTCGATAAGCTCAAGCGCTTCAACTTTATTGTTTTTTAATGCCTGCAAGATGGTTTCTGCAGCTTGGGCTGCTTGCACAGCAGCGTCTGAACGACTATTCATACTGTCTTTATGAGTGGCATAGTTCAGCCAAGCTTGGGCTTTGTAAGCAAAGTATTGTTGACGGGCGCTCATGTCTTTTTGCTGATAAGTTTGTAATTCGTTCAGCATACAGTTCATGGCGCGCTGTTGTACGCTTTGGGCTTTATCATCAGCTGTCTGGGCTTGAGATTCAATATTATGGCTGCTAAGACAGTAGTCGGCGGTCTTTAGCGTAGCGTCTTTTGGCGTAAGACTTGTAGTCGATACACAGGATACGGTAGACAGAAGCAATACAGCGGATAGCGTAGCATATAGTGATTTTTTATAGGGAGCTGCTTGAAGGGCAGAATGAGGCATAAGATAAACCTGAAAGTAAGGTAGAAGTATGAAAAGTTTGTATGTAAAGAGACAAGTTAATTTATCATTCAATAAAAAACCGTCGCCCAGTCAATACAAAAATGCCGTAAGCATGGCTTACGACAACTAGGATAAATGATAACAAGGCTAAATTATAGCGTAGAACGGGCGGTGAGCGGCTTATTTTTGCGTGAATCTTCGCGTTTGAATAAGTCTTCATCGAATTTGAAGCGTAATCTAAAGTAAGCGCCTTCTATCGTCATAAAGGATGTAATGCAGAATTCAGTTGACTATCGTATTTAAAGATACATTGGCAAATTTTCTTGCAGGTAAAATTTTGATATTCCAACGGATATAGCGGTATTCAGAAAGCGGGGTATTAGTCATTTTTCCAGCTACTTGACGCACTAAGGGTATATCAGCAAAGTTTTTTCCATCGGTACTAGCTTGAGCACTAGCAGGATGTGCTTCACCAGTGAATGTCATGCTTGAAGGAATTGGCAGAGTAATAATTAAGTCATTTATATCTTTCGCCAAGGTATTGGTATAAGTTACTTTATACTGAATAATAGTACCAACTGCCGCAGTTCGTACAGGTATATAATCTATTTGACCTTTCGCATTGTCAGCTACTTTATTAGTTATCAGCTGCATTTTTAGTCCATTATTAGCGTAGGCCGTATTATAAGAAAATCCAGAGAATAAAATTGCTGATAATATAGTCTGTAAAAAACTACGGCGCTTCATTTTTTGCTTCTTCCTTAATTCTTATGTCGATAGTTATTGGTGTATTAAGTATAATTTTTTTTGTTTTCATTGGCTATGAGGCACTGTGAGTCTTGCGTTAAAATATGAATTGCATATCATCGAAGAGTCTTAGGGATTATGATGTAATTCTGAGGAATATACCATTTAATTATCGAGGTTTAGGTGTTAGTTTCCATATATCTATATATATAACCCCAGTTCGGGATAAGCCACATTGTAACTCATTGATACTATTTACAATGTGGCTACCTGTCTCTGCTGAGGCATGTTTTTGATGGTGGGTTTATAGGGAAACCAGCAATAAGCAATCAAACCTGACAGCAAGTTTGTGATAAACCCCGTGACACTACGATGGCGTGAGTGTTCAATTTGGCACAAGTTTTTAAGCTCTCCAAAAACCGTTTCAACCAAAGAGCGATGATTGAGTAGCGCCTCATCCATCGGCTTGAGTACTTGCGGTTTCATATTACGCCGAAGTTTGGTTATCAACGTGG
>Ga0208670_100068_pt1 | contig 38393 bp, 36 predicted proteins | sample 24BtaG_FD_184098 | JGI IMG/M metagenome (GOLD analysis project Ga0208670, IMG submission 184098) | Marine viral communities from Cariaco Basin, Caribbean Sea - 24B_WHOI_OMZ_CsCl (SPAdes) (version 2) | ecosystem: Environmental > Aquatic > Marine > Oceanic | place: Caribbean Sea: Cariaco Basin...
ATCTTTAGAATTTATATTCTGTCAAACAAAATTAGTTGCGGTAATGAAAATCAACAAAGCGTATAAATTTAGGCTTGAGCCTAATGCAGAGCAACAGATTATTCTAAATAATCTTGTCGGCTCTGCACGTTTTGTTTGGAATCAAATACTAGCGATCTCATTTGAGATGTTTGCTAAAAATGAATTTATTAATGCCACCAACTTGGTTAATAAAATCATGGATCTAAAGAAAAATCCTGATTTTGACTTCTTAAGAACCCATGCCAACGCCGTATCTTTACAACAAAAAGTACGTGATCTCGCCTCTGCTTGGTCACGATTTTTCGACCCTAAAGTTCATGCTAGGCTCAAAGAAAATAAAAAGAAGCTCCGAAAACCCAAGTTCTTTAAGCTAAGCGATGGCACAGAGATTCAACTACGACAACTGATGCCAAGATTTAAACGTAAATCCGATGGCTGCGACTCAATCAGGCTTGTTCAGTTTGATAAGTATTGCCGTATTGAAGGCAACCGCATCAAACTACCTAGCGGTATTGGCTTTGTGAAGTTTAGAAAATCGCAAGACATCATCGGCACCATTAAAAACATCACCATCAGCAAGAAATCAGGTCACTGGTACGTGTCGTTTGGCACCGAAACGCAGCTAACTGAAAATCCACGACACCCTGCCACAAGTGCCATCGGCTTGGATATGGGTATCACTAAACTCATTACCACCTCAGACGGTCAAACCATCAAACCCAAAAATAGCTTTAAAGCCAATCAAATTAAACTGGCCGCATTACAGCGCCAATTAAGTAGAAAAGTCTTATTCAGTCAAAACTGGAAAAAGCAGAACCGTAAGATTCAAAAATTACACCATCACATCGCCAATATTCGCCATGATTACTTGCATAAAATCACCACCGCGATCAGCAAAAACCACGCCATGATTGCTTGTGAGGACTTAAAAGTAGCCAATATGTCGAAATCTGCAAGCGGTACGCTAGAAAACAGAGGGCGTAACGTCAAAGCCAAGTCAGGATTGAATAAATCCATTTTGGATCAAGGCTGGGGCATGATGATTGATATGCTTGAGTACAAGCAGCACTGGCAAGGCGGGGTGCTCATTAAAGTAAACCCACGCTACACCAGCCAAACCTGCTCCCAATGTCAGCATATTACCAAAGAGAATAGACAAACTCAGGCTAAATTTGAGTGCGTCAAATGCGGGCATAAAGCAAATGCTGATGTGAATGCAGCTAAAAATATTCTTGCGGCAGGACATGCCGTTTTGTCTGCGGAGGGAGGATGCGGTAAAGGTCGCCCGTTGAAACAGAAAACTTGTGACATTCGTGAGAAAGTCGCCTAAGCGCTAACGCTTTTAGAATCCCCCACTTGAGCTTAGCGAAAGTGGTGGGAGTATGTCAAATTTCCTACGCAGTGCTATGTAGGTTCATCACTCTTTGCCTTGTATAATGGTCGAGGTAGACGCATACATAGCCAATGCCCCTCAATTAAAGATTTCTACAACATGTCTATACTCAAAAAATATCAATTAAGCGGTATGTTTGCCGCTGTTTTATTGCTCAGCGCTTGTGAGAAAACGCCGCCTGACTATCGCGATCCTGTAACGTTGCCACTGTATACTGAGGGCGACGCCGATAATGGTGCGCTTGTATATCAAGATGCTTGCGGTCAATGTCATCAGCTAAATCCTGGACTCAATAAAAAAGGTCCGCAGTTGATGAATATATATGGTGCCAAAGCGGCCGAGCTTGCAGATTATACTTATAGTGAGGGGCTTAAGACATCAGGTTGGGTATGGGATGCTAAAACGCTAGATACTTATATCGCTGATGCAGAAAAAGCCATGCCAGACTCGAAAATGCTATCAGATCCGATGCCAGATGCTCAGGAGCGTACCGATGTGATTGCTTATTTATCAACGCTTCGTGCACCGTTGCCAACGGCTGATGATATAAAGTAACGCCCGATTTAACCTGACTATTTGACATGGCTATTTCATATGGTTATTTAAAATAATCATCACCATAAAAAATGAGCTAAGAATTGATAATGAACCATGCCGCCAATGACTATCCCCGCAACCAGCAAAAAATTGCTCAGCTAATGACGCAGTTAAATCAAATCGTATTAGATAAACCGCAAGCCATCAAGTTGGCGCTGAGCGGCATACTGGCAGGTGGGCATCTATTGTTGCAAGATTTGCCGGGCATGGGTAAGACGACGTTGGCGCAAGGCTTAGCACAATTACTCGGTCTGAGCTTTAGCCGCGTGCAGTTTACCAATGACATGCTGCCGGCCGATATTTTGGGTATGAGTATCTATGACCAAAGCAAACAGCAGTTCGAATTTCGTCCCGGTCCTATCTTTACTCAGTTGTTGCTGGCTGATGAAATCAATCGCTCTAGTCCCAAGACCCAAAGTGCGCTACTAGAAGCGATGGAAGAGCGGCAAGTAACCCAAGATGGGCAGACTTATGCTTTGCCGCAGCCGTTTTTTGTGATTGCCACCCAAAACCCATTGCAGCAAGCGGGCGTTTATCCACTGCCTGAATCGCAGCTAGATCGGTTTTTATTGTGCTTGTCGCTAGGATATCCATCACCTGCCGCGGAGCGCGAGCTTCTAAAAGGTCAAGACCGCCGCGAGCTATTAAAAGAGTTGCCCGCGGTGCTTGATACGCAGGCTGTACTATTAGCGCAGCAAGGCGTCAAGCAGGTATACGTCGCGGATGTGGTTTTGGATTATCTGCAAAGACTGGTCGCCAAAACACGTGCAAGCTCTGAGTATCACGGTCTTTCACCGCGTGGCGTTCTGTCGCTACAGCGTGCTGCACAGGCTTATGCTTATGTATCAGGGCATATGGAGGTCACGCCTGAAGATATCCAAGCCGTGTTTGCTGCCGTCACCGATCATCGCCTCGGTCAGCGTTTTGTACCCGCGCATGTGACTGGTGGGCAATCGATACAGACCATCGCCCAACGTATTTTGGCAGAAGTGCCTGTTATTGTTTGACCATTTTTTTACTCATAATAGACTCACTTCCAAAGCTGCTCGTTTATTAGCGATAAGACTATTAATTTTGAAAATAGGGTAGTCATGAGTCTTTTGCCAAAAGTCTTCACCATACCAGCTAGTTCCGCATTACGCCGTTGGTTTGCCGCGCGGGCACCAAAAAGCGATAGCGCCACGCTCAATTTGCGTAATGTCTATATCTTTTTTAGCCGCGAAGGGATGCTATATGCGGTGTTATTAATTATCACTTTTATTGCTGGTATCAACTATGGCAATAACTTGGTGTTGGGTCTGTGTTTTTATCTGGTCAGCGTTTGGCTTATCAGCTTTCATGTGACCTTTGCCCATATCTCAGGTCTTAAAGTACAGTTAATAGAAGTAACCATGGCAGAAGCAGGTGCGCCTGTCTGGGTGACCTTGCAACTGATTAGTGAAAGCCGTCAACCAAGACGGCAGCTATTATTTAGCTTTGAGCAGGCTGACGGCCAAGCGAATAGTAAGATAGATAAAAAAGCCAGTAAAAAAATAAAAAATAGCATTATTACTCAAGAGTCGATACTAGTGACACGACTGCAAGGCGAGCAAGTGATTCGTTTGCCTGTACAAACGCACAGTCGTGGGCAGCTGATATTACCAAGATTAACCATCAAAACCGTTTATCCGTTAGGTATTATGCGCGCATGGTCTTATGTCTACTTTGCCCGTAGCGCTTGGGTGTATCCAAAACCTGAAGTCTTTGATTGGCAGGCCCAGTATGCCGTTGCCAGTCAGGAGGATTTGCCAACTGGTGGACAGACTAGGCAAGGTCAGGACGATTTTGAGCGGCTAGATAACTATATCGAGGGTGAGTCGCTAGCAAGGGTTTCTTGGGGTCATGTGGCGCGCGGTCAGGGAATGTTTACCAAGCATTTTGCCGACCCTGTCGGTCATGAGCAAACGTTGGATTATGCTGATATGCCAGCGGCGCATCATGAACAAAAACTCGCACAACTGGCTTATGGCGTAGTGACATTAGGTGAGCTGGGTGTGCCATTTAACATGCGTTTAGCCGGCGACGTGCCTTCTGCTGCGACGATGGGTGAAGGTAATGGCTTTGCGCAAGCGTGCTTGCTAAGGTTGGCAAAAGCGCCATGACTAATATGACCAATTCTAAAAGATTTTTTTCAAAAAAAGCAATCGATGTCTCTATTGTCTCTACCAAATCAGACTTTATAGAATCTATAAGCTTTGAGCAGTTGGCTTTGGGTCAAAATATCAATGCTCATACCAATGCTCATGCTATGCAGGGCAGCAATGCTAAATGGACTCACAAGCTACTCGCCTTACCAGCCTATTATTGGGTATTAATTGCTCAAGTTGTCATTATCTTACCGCATGCAGCGCATTTGCCGTTATGGCTAATGGGTTTTGCGGTAGTCAGTATCATTGCTCAGCTGCCACGTGTAAAAGCGCGATTTAAAAAATTAGCGCATCTAAAACGTGTCTATCAAAGCATGCAAATGCTCGGCTTCTTATTGGGGCTTACAGGTCTGTGGCTGACTTATAATACCGCTTTCGGTCTCGATATGGGCGTGGCGTTTTTAGTGCTATGTCTCATCAGTAAGTTGTGGGAGATGTATAAGCGCCGTGATGCTTATGTGGTATTGAATCTTTCACTGTTTGTCCTTGCCGCGCTGTTTTTGATGGATCAAGGTCTTGTGACGACGTTAGAAGTAATCGTCGGGGCGGTCATTGTGTTGTTGGCATTTATTGCGCTAAATAACGATGGCAATACTCATGGTGATGGTCGCTTGCGTACTTTAGGTGTATTAGGTCTTGGGGCGTTGCCGTTATTGGTCGTGTTGTTTTTGTTCTTTCCGCGTCTGCCACCGCTATGGTCCGTGCAGCTCTCAGGTCAGCAAGCGACCACTGGTGTCTCTGATAGCATGTCGCCCGGTGACTTTGCCAATTTAGGACAATCGACTGAGCTTGCGTTTCGGGTAGAGTTTGCAGATAAGCGCCCACCACAGCAGCAGCTCTATTGGCGCGGTTTGGTATTTAGCGACTTTGATGGGGTTACTTGGCGTCCTAGCCCTCAGCAACGACAATGGCAGCCTGCACCGCAAACACCTGCTTGGATTGAGAATGCCTTTGCAACTATCCCTGATGAAGTAAAAGTTGCGCCGACCAGCTATGAGATTATCCTAGAGCCAACGCAGCAAAACTGGCTGTTTGGACTTGATTATCCTTTTGCTCAGCGCCAAGACGTCATTATCACCTCAGACTTTACCTTATTAAAAGACCAGCCGGTGACCCAGCAGCTGCGCTACGAGGTATTGCAGTTTGCACCGATGCGTATCGACCCGATTCTCTCTGATGAGTCGCGCCGTCTAAATCTTACACTACCAGCTGACGGCAATCCGCAAGCACGAGCATTGGCGCAGCAGCTGTTTGTTCAATCAGACTCAGACCCAGTACGCTACATGCAAGCACTTGAGCGCTGGATTAACCAAACGGACTTTCATTATACACTATCACCGCCACGGCTGAATAATAACCGTATTGATGAGTTTTTATTTGAGACCAAAGCGGGGTTTTGTGAGCACTATTCTTCCAGCTTTACCTTTATGATGCGCGCCGCTGGTATTCCAGCACGCGTCGTCGCAGGCTATCAGGGTGGTGAGCTGAGCCGTGGCGGCAATGTTTGGGAGGTACGGCAAAAGGATGCGCACGCTTGGACGGAGGTTTGGCTTGACGGTCAAGGTTGGGTACGTGTCGATCCGACGGCTTTTGTTGCGCCTGAGCGTGTCGAGCAGGGTATGGATGCACTGACGCAGGCACAAGGGGCAGCAATGTTCGGTGATGGCGCTGGGGCACAAATCAGCTATCAGCAGTATCAAATGCTACAAACCTTACGCCGCCTCTCCGATCAAGCCAGTTACTATTGGCAAAAAGATGTCGTTGGTTACGATCAGGACAAGCAAGCCGACTCGCTACTCAAATGGTTTAACATCCGTTCAATCATGCAGCAAATTATTTGGCTAGCGGCAAGTGCTATTACTGTCATGGTGATTTTGGTCTTTGTTATTTGGCAACGTCGCCGTAAGCGTTGGCATCCAGCAGACCTACCACTTGCACAGCTATCAAAACGTATTGGTAAAAGTGATAAAGAGTTGGCTCGTCAAGAGAGTGAAGGACAGCTGGCTTGGCTTGAGCGCTTGGCAATAGCGGTTGATGACCGAGAAATTGATTCAAATACTGATATCGACGCTGAGACCAACGCCGATACCAATGCTAAAAGTAGTAATAAGAGCAGTAAAGTGAGTAAGCTAACAGATAGCGGCCATTCAGAGATTGTACAAGCAAAAATTATACAGATGAGGCAGGACTATCGTCAACTGCGTTATGGACGTCTAAGCAGCCTTGAAACTAATGATAGCGAGTACCAAACTATCCTAAAGCAGCTTAAGAAAGATGCACGTGAATTGTTCTAATGGCTGTTTTGTGAAAGCGTTGTTTAGCACATCATAAAATAGCTATTGATAATAAAGGAGGCGACTCTATGGCGATATACGTCGATTTTATGCAGATAGAATTTAAAGGCTATAAATGGTGCCACATGCTGGCAGATACCCTGCAAGAGCTGCATGATTTTGCAGCGCTGATTGAAGTGGATAAGCGTTTATTCCATCGTCATGCCAGTTATCCACACTATGATGTCACGGTGCAAATGCGCGAAACGGCGATTGAATATGGCGCTATTCCTGCCAATCGAAAGAAAATTATCGAATGTGCAAAGAAGTTGAAAGTAGAATTACATGAACAAATAGCACAATCTGAGAATTCCTAATAAGTTAATTTTCTAAAACATGAAAAAGGTGGGAGTGCTTTTGCATCCCACCTTTTTATTTGTTTAGACTTTCATTTATAGGTTATTTTGCAATAGCTGCTTTACTAACATCATCAAGGGCTTTTGCGATGTTATCAATAGCAGTATCACAACCCTTTATATTATGACGCTCTTTGAGATATTCAGGATTGTTGTACGACAACCAAACTTTTTTATCGGCATCTTCACTGATGAGGATTTTTTGCGGTAAGTCAATGGCGACGCTTTGCTCGCAATTCATCAATGGCGTGCCCGCTTTCGGATTACCAAACATAATCACTTGCGTCGGTCTTAATGTTAAATCAACACCTTGCGCATTTTTCTGATGATCGACGCGCGCAAATACTTTCATACCTTTGCTTTCGATAATCGCCGCTAGCTTATCAGCGGTATCTTGCACGGAATGATGACTTTGCATCGTCACCAAACCCTTTTCAGCATTGATAGCAGTCATCGTTTTTGGCGTTGACTGCCCCTTATCTGGCGCGTTTAAAATGTTTTCAACACTGGCGCAAGAGGATACGGCCAAAGCTAGGGCCGCAATAGAGATAATTTTAAGCATAAAAAGTCCTTTTTTATGGTGGTTGTTTATTCAGTGAGTGATGGTTGGTAATATCGAATATTCATTGTGAGCTATAACACTGTGCTTCATAACACCTGTACTTCATAGCATTGTGCGTAATAAACTGCGTATAGTAAAGGGTCGCATTACAACACCTCTTAAAGAATTAATAAGCCAAAACTAATTACACAGTCAAACGCTCCGCTAGATAATCTACGAGCAATCTAATCTTTGGTGATAAATGACGGTTGTGCGGATAAATAGCCCAGATGCTTTCTTCAGGCTCTCTATAGTTATCCAATAAGCTGACTAGCTCGCCTGATGCTAAGTATTTTTGCACATAATAATCAGGTAGCTGCACGATACCCAGCCCTTTTAACGCCGCATCAACTAGGCTATGACCACTGTTATATTGCACAGTGCCAGACACGCGCAGGTTTTTTTCTTTATCAGCGTTCTTACCGTTTTCTATAAAGTGCCAATAATCACGCGTGCTAAGTAAGCAGTTATGTTGACTCAGATCGCTCAAAGAATGTGGTGTGCCGTATTTTTCAAGATAAGCGGGCGCGGCACAGACGAAGTTGGTACGACGGCTGAGTTTTTTTGCCATCATGGTTGAGTCGCTTAATTTGCCAATACGAATCGCCAAGTCGTAGCCGCCATCAACCAAGTCGATTTTTTGATTGCTCAAAAAAGCCGTCACTTCGATATCACTATATTGCACCATGAAATCATTGATTAGTGGCAACAGTTGCTGCTCGCCATAAGTGACAGGGGCGGTCAGTTTAATCCTGCCTTGCGGCTTTGATTGTAAGTTGCTCACCGCTTGCTCAGCAGCATCCAAGCCATCGAGCACACCGCGGCAGTGCTGATAAAACACACGGCCTTCTTCTGTCAGTGATACCTTGCGCGTCGTGCGATACAGCAATTTGATATTTAGTCGTTTTTCTAAAGCGCTTATCTGCCGACTGACTTGCGCGGTAGAAATGCCCAATTCTTTTGCAGCACGCGTAAAGCTCTCGTGCTCTGCTACATAGACAAACTCGCTAATACCATCCCAGCGCATGATTATTACCACTGTGTAAAATATATTTGCAAATATAGCACATTGTTATCATTTCAGAAACGACTATAATGGTCAGTATAAAATCAAATTTTTTACAGACCGCAACAATGGTGGCTTGCCTCTACTCAATAAGCCCTATAAGCTAAATTGGTCTGCGCTTAGTCAATGATAAAATTAATTAGAAGAGAGAATATTATGTCAGATAAATTTATTAAATCTAAAGCCGCCATCGCTTGGGGGCCAAATGAGCCACTATCTATCGAAGAAGTGGATGTGATGCTGCCACGCAAAGGCGAAGTATTGGTAAAAATCGTTGCTAGTGGCGTCTGCCACACCGATGCGTTTACCTTATCTGGTGAAGATCCAGAAGGCGTATTCCCAGCTATCTTAGGTCATGAAGGTGGCGGTATCGTTGAGCAAATCGGTGAAGGTGTTACTAGCGTGCAAGTGGGCGATCATGTCATTCCTTTATACACCGCAGAATGCGGCGTCTGTAAAATGTGTACTTCAGGCAAAACCAACCTGTGTTCAGCGGTACGCGAAACCCAAGGCAAAGGCTTAATGCCAGACGGTACCACGCGTTTTTATAAAGATGGTGAGCCAATCTATCACTACATGGGTTGCTCGACTTTTTCTGAATATACCGTCTTGCCAGAGATCTCGTTAGCGAAAGTCAATAAAGAAGCACCGTTAGAAGAAGTCTGCCTACTTGGTTGTGGCGTCACCACGGGTATGGGCGCAGTCATGAACACCGCAAAAGTCGAAGAGGGCGCGACGGTTGCCATCTTTGGTCTAGGCGGTATTGGACTATCAGCGGTTATCGGTGCACAAATGGCAAAGGCCAGCCGTATTATTGCGATTGATATTAACGAAAGTAAGTTTGAGCTTGCCAAAAAATTGGGCGCAACAGATTGTATTAATCCAAAAGATTATAACAAACCAATCCAAGACGTCATCGTTGAATTGACTGATGGCGGCGTTGATTATTCGTTTGAATGTATCGGTAATGTCGATGTCATGCGTTCAGCGCTTGAGTGCTGCCATAAAGGTTGGGGCGAATCGGTTATCATCGGTGTTGCTGGTGCTGGTCAAGAAATCTCAACCCGTCCATTCCAACTAGTAACTGGTCGCGTCTGGCGCGGCTCAGCATTTGGCGGTGTAAAAGGTCGCTCAGAGCTGCCCGGCTACGTTGAGCGTTATTTAGCAGGTGACATCCCACTACAGGATTTCATCACCCATACCATGCCATTAGAAGACATCAATGAAGCCTTTGATTTGATGCATAAAGGCGAGAGTATCCGCACGGTTATTCATTTTTAAGCATCATTATTAATTATAGTGATTGTAAATCTAGCGTATAAATAACAGTGTTATCAAACAAAAATGCCGCTCCTACTTATATAGGGCGGCATTTTTGGTTTATCGTTTAGTCTTTTTTAAAGCTATGCATATCTTCTAGCACTGCTGTAAATCTATCGTATAGCCAAGGTTCAAGATCATCAATCACTTTACTATATAAATGTGGACCTATGGTTTCGATAATAAAGTCTAATAAAAACTTAGCGGGCAGATTACCAATATCGACATCAAACTCTGCGTTCATATAATCTCTCAGCTTATCCAAAACGATTTCTTCTGCTTCATCTGATAAGGTAATCAGTTTGTCTTTGCTCATATAAAACTATTCCTAAGAGACATGCCAATAACGATGTCCAATGTTTAAATGTTTACTGAAATTTCAATGACAGCTAAATGTTAAATAACCATTAAATTAAGCAGTGCTCCTTTATTACCTACTCTTGCATAGTGGCCAATTGCTCTAAAATATTGACGTAATTTTCCACGCCCTGCGCGCCGCTGACCAAATGTCGCTCGTTAAAAATCATCGCCGGTACACTTTGAATGCCTTGCTGTTGCCAATGCTGCTCTTCTGCGCGCACCTCTTTAGCAAAACGCTGCTCTTCTAATACCGCGAGCGCCTCGCTACGATCAAGTCCTACTTCCGCGGCAATATCAGCAAGCACCGCATTATCAGAAATATTGCGACCCTTGGTAAAGTGGGCGCTGAATAACGCCTGCTTTAAATCATGCATCGGCTTTTGCCCTTGCTGACCTGCCCAGTACAGCAGCTGATGCAGATTAAAAGTATTGTGCATGCGGGTATCGTCATTGAAATTAAACTCAAACCCGACTTCAGAGCCTGCCTCAGTCATTCTAATGCGGCTAGCGTCCGACTCTTCCTTGCTTGAGCCATATTTCTCCATAATATGCTCGCGTAAGTTTTGTCCTTCGCTTGGCATGTTGCTGTTTAGCTCAAACGGATGCCAATGTATTTCATGTTCGGTATTGGTTTGCTTAAGCGCCTCAGCCAATTGACGGTAGCCGATAATACACCAAGGACAAACCACGTCTGAAACGATATCGATGCGGAGTGGCTGTTTTGATAATGTCTGCTTTGAATTTTCCATAACTTTCTGCCTATTTTATGGTTGATGTTTTATTTGTTTATAAAGAGTTTTTATAAGGAGGCTTATAAATAATTGGGATAAAGAATTGAGAGTATCTGTTGTGCCAAATTATCGTAGCCTGTCCTAATACCTAATAAATGTGGATAGCGAGTAGAGGTTATATTAACCCAAAGAAGTTAGATAGTTTGACTAAAACACACAACCCATACACTCAAGAATTTAGCGCGAAACCATCATAAGAGACATTGGTTATCAGTATAAAATGTCTAATATACCGCATATTGCTAACTGATTAGCGCTAAGCAGCCGAGGGTTGTTAGCCAAGAAAATGCCGATAGTTATCAATCAATAACTCAGTTATGATATTGATAAGCCCGAATAGCTTATTTACGCTAAAAATCGTGGCTGGCTTGATAAGTAATGAAAGCAATATCAAGCTTATACCTATTAATGAATACTAATGATGACCAATTAAAACCAAGGATGGATCAATGACTATTGCCTGCTTTAAGCCAAAATGGATGGACGAAGAGATTGAAATGCTGCATGAGAGTGCGCTTAAAGTTTTTAGAGATTGGGAAGCGCATGACGAAAAATGGCGTGAAAATGGCATGCTCGATCGTGAGGCTTGGCTGGAAGCTGGCGAAATGGGGTTTTTATGTGCTTCAATGCCAGAAGAATACGGCGGCGCCGGTGGTGATTTTCGCCATGAAGCGGCGCTGATTTATGCACAATCTGAAGCCAATCAAGCAGGTTTCGGCGGCTTTTTACATTCAGGGATTGTCGCGCCTTATATTTTGCATCATGGTACTGAAGCGCAAAAACAGGCATGGTTACCCAAAATGGCAACCGGCGAATTAATCGGCGCAATAGCTATGACTGAGCCGGGCACAGGCTCAGATTTGCAAAATATCAAAACCTATGCAGTCAAAGACGGCGATGACTATATTATCAACGGCTCAAAGACTTTTATTACCAATGGTCAACTGGGTAATTTAATTATTGTTGCTTGCAAAACGGACCGCTCCCTTGGCGCTAAAGGCGTCTCCTTAATCGTGGTCGAAACCGACAATGCGCCGGGGTTTGAGCGCGGTAAAAAGCTCAAAAAACTTGGTATGGCATCACAAGATACTTCTGAGCTGTTTTTTAATAATATGCGCGTGCCGCAAGCCAATTTATTGGGTACGGTCGAAGGCTTAGGCTTTGCACAATTGATGCAAGAGTTACCGCAAGAGCGTTTGATTGTGGCATTGGCAGCGATTGGGGCGATGAAACTGGCATTGGACTTGACCATTGATTACACCAAAGAGCGCACCGCTTTTGGCAAACCTGTTTGGAGCTTTCAAAATACCCGCTTTAAATTGGCCGAATGTAACAGCCATTACATTGCCTCCAGTGCCCTTTGCGATGCCGCTATCGAAGCCTTGGTAGAGAAAAATCTGACAGTACAGCATGCTGCTTTAATTAAATATTGGGTAACCGAAAAACAATGTATCGTCATGGATGAGTGCGTCCAGTTATTTGGCGGTTATGGCTACATGATGGAGTATCCGATTGCGCGCTTATATGCCGATGCGCGGGTGCAGAAAATCTACGGCGGTACCAATGAGATTATGAAAGAGCTGGCGTCACGCTTTATGTAATTTTTCATTTAAACCAATATTTAAACCAATATTTAAAACTACAGGTTTTTAAAACTACAAGCTTCTAAGATTACACGCTTCTAAGATTATAAATTTTTAAGACTATAAGGACATAGCATGATTCAGACGGCTTATATTTACGATGCCATTCGTACCCCGCGTGGCAAAGGCAAAGCGGGCGGCAGCTTAAATCAAGTAACACCCATTTGGCTGGTTCGCACCTTACTTAATGCCATGCAGCAGCGCAATAACTTAGATACCAGCTTGGTTGATGATGTGGTGCTTGGCTGCGTGACGCCAGTCGGCGAACAAGGCGCAGACATTGCCCGTATTGCGGTGCTTGATGCAGGCTGGCATGAAAGCGTCGCTGGCGTGACATTGTCGCGTTTTTGCGCCTCAGGGCTTGAGTCCATTAATTTAGCAGCCAGCAAAATCATGTCGGGGATGGAGGATATGGTGGTAGCAGGCGGCGTTGAATCGATGAGCCGTGTACCAATGGGCTCAGATGGCGGTGCTTGGGCAACCGATCCGCGCGTGAATGCAGCTACGGGCTTTGCGCCGCAAGGCGTTGGTGCCGATACCATTGCTACTCTCGAAGGCTTTAGTCGCACGGATGTCGATGCCTTTGCCACTGAGTCGCACGCGCGTGCTGCTAGCGCATGGGCTGCTGGTTACTATGATAATGCCGTGGTACCTGTGCATGATTTAAATGGACGTTTGCTACTTGATAAAGACGAAACCATTCGTCCTAACACCACGGTTGATACGTTAGCAGGATTAAAACCGTCTTTTGCCAAGCTTGGCGCGCTGGGCTTTGATAGTGTTTTGCTAGATAAATACACCAGTATTGAGCGCATCAATCACGTCCATCATGCGGGTAACTCATCGGGTATCGTTGATGGCGCGGCGCTTTGTTTATTGGGTAGTGAAGCGGCGGGTAAAAAAGCAGGTTTGCGTCCGCGGGCGAAAGTCATTATGGCGTCAGTCATCGGTTCTGAGCCGTCTATTATGCTGACTGGTCCAACGCCTGCGTGTCAAAAAGCGCTGAAAAAAGCCGGTATGACCGCCGCTGATATTGACCTATGGGAGATTAACGAAGCCTTTGCTGCGATACCCATGAAAACAGCAAAAGACTTAGGTGTCTCACTCGATAAAGTCAACGTCAATGGCGGTGCGATTGCTATGGGTCATCCATTAGGTGCAACGGGTGCGATGCTGCTTACTACCGTCCTTGAAGAGCTTGAGCGTCGTAACCTAAAAACCGCCATGATTAGCTTATGTGTCGGCGGCGGTATGGGCATCGCGACCATCATTGAGCGTGTATAAGTTATCGTTAATACTAGTGGTTAAATAAGACATTTTAATATCAGAAAGGAAGAATAATGAGCATGGACTGCACCCAAATAATTAATGAGCTGGCAAACTTTTCTGCTAAACGTGATGATGAAGGTATTGTGACCGTCACTATTGCTCAAGCTGATCGAAAGATGAATGTGATTGATGATAATTTTAATCACTCGTTTGCAGCTTTAAGCGACGCTTTTATCAATGATGAATCCGCTAAAGGCTTAATTATCACCTCAGGTAAAGACAGTTTTATCGCGGGCGCTGATATCGATCAGCTGGCGAATATTCAAACTCATGAGCAAGCTTTTGAGCTGGTAGAAAACCTTAAATCAAGTATGCGTCAACTTGAGAAATGCGGTAAATCTGTCGTTGCTGCGATGACTGGCACTGCGCTTGGCGGCGGACTTGAGGTGGCATTGGGCTGTCATTATCGACTCGCTATCGATGCGCCTACCGCCAAGTTTGGTCTGCCGGAGGTGAAGCTAGGTTTATTGCCCGGTGGCGGTGGTACTCAACGTCTGATGCGCCTCATTGGCATGCAAAAGTCGCTTGAGATGATGACCCAAGGTCAGATTGTCAGTGCGAGCCGGGCAAAGGAGCTGGGCTTTATCGATGCATTGGCAAGTGATAAAGCTAATATGCTCAGCCAAGCTAAAGCATGGATTAAAGCCAATCCCAACGCGCAGCAGCCATGGGATATCAAGGGTTTTAAAATTCCAGGTGGCAATGCCAATCAACCAAAAAACGCGCAAATGCTCTCTATTGCCCCAGCGCTAGCCTATCAAAAATCACATGGCAATTATCCAGCGATTATTCATATTATGTCCTGTGTCTTTGAGGGCAGCTTGCTCGATATCGACGCTGGGCTTGAAGTGGAATCCAATTACTTTGTCGCTTGTGTGCTGTCGCCCGAATCGAATAATATGATTACCTCGATGTGGACGCAGCTTAATCAAATTAAAAAAGGTCAGTCACGTCCTAAGGGTTTTGAGCGTCAAACAGTAAATAAGGTTGCAGTACTTGGCGCAGGGATGATGGGCGCGGGGATTGCGTATGTTGCTGCCAAAGCGGGTGTGAATGTCATATTATTAGATACCAGTATTGAGAACGCCAATACAGGCAAACAGTATTCAGAAAAGCTATTGGATAAAGCCATTAGCCGCGGTCGCTCAAATGATACTAAAAAAGCAGCGTTATTAAGTAAAATCCAAACCACGACATCTTATAACGATATTGCAGGTTGTGATTTGGTCATTGAAGCGGTGTTTGAAAATCGTGATATTAAAGCCAAGTGCACCGAGCAGGCCGAAGCGATTATCCCAGAATCAGCGGTTTATGCGTCTAATACCTCAACCATTCCTATCACCAGCTTAGCAGTAGCAAGTAAACGTCCGATGCAATTTATCGGGCTGCACTTTTTCTCACCAGTCGATAAGATGCCCTTGGTTGAAATTATCATGGGCGCGCAGACCGATGATGCCACTTTAGCCAAAGCCTTTGATTTTGTGCTGCAAATTGGCAAGACGCCTATCGTGGTCAATGACAGTCGCGGTTTTTATACTTCGCGCGTGTTTGGTACTTATGTGTCAGAGGGCATCGCGATGTTAGGCGAGGGCGTGCATCCGCGCCGTATCGAGGTCGCAGGTCTTAAAGCTGGCATGCCGATGCCGCCACTGGCGCTGGAGGACGAAGTCTCGCTTGATTTATCGATGTTGATTATGGCGCAGTCCAAAAAAGATACCCTTGCTGAGGGTAAAGAATGGGTCAGCCACCCTGCAGAAGCGGTACTTACTACGCTGGTAAAAGACCATGAGCGCTTAGGTAAAAAAGTCGGGAAAGGTTTTTATGATTATGCGCAAAATGCTGAGGGTCAAAATGATAAACAGCTATGGCCCGCGCTGACTGAGCTATATCCGCCACTTGCTGAACAGCCCGATATGCAAGAGCTCATCGATCGCCTGCTTTATATCCAAGCCAATGAGTCAGCGCGCTGCTATGAAGAAGGGGTTTTACGTTCTGTCGCTGAAGGCAACGTAGGCTCTATCTTTGGTTGGGGTTTTGCCCCGCATCAAGGCGGCACCTTACAGTTTATTAATGCGACAGGTATAGATCGTTTTGTTGAGCGTAGTCGCAAACTTGCCGCAAAATATGGCGCACGTTTTGAGCCTGCCCAGATTTTGGTTGAGATGGCTAATAAAGGCGAGGTGTTTGCAGATGGTGAATAGTGATTCAATGCCCAGCTCTTCAATACCCAGTAATTCAACGCCCAGCTCTTTAATGACCAATCATTCAATGACAGATATGATAACTGATTGCTTACATGGTTTAAAGGTAGTCGATTTGACGCGTAATCTACCCGGTCCATTTGCCACCAGATTACTTGCTGATTTGGGGGCAGAGATTGTCAAAATCGAACCAGAAAACGGTGACCCAGGACGGGCGTTTGGTGAATTGTTTAAAGCTTTAAACCATGGGAAGCACTGCGAAAAAATCGATTTTCGCAGTGCAGCAGGGATTGAAACTATCAAAGCCCATATCAAGGATGCCGATGTCATGCTTGATAGCTTTCGTCCTGAAGTGCTGCTAGGTATGGGTTTAGATGCCGCCACTTTACATGCCATTAACCCAAAGCTCGTCATGGTATCTATCACTGGTTACGGGATTGCTGATGGCCTTGATGAAACGGCTGAATCTTGGACGGCCAAAGCGGGTCACGATATCAATTTTATGGCGATGAGTGGGACTTTGGCACAATTAAAGACCGCTACAGGCGAGCAAGCCATGCCCAATATGCAGTTTGCCGACCTGGCTGGTGGCAGTGATACTGCCGTCATTGCCTTATTGGCCGCGGTATTTGCTGCCAAAAACACGGGGCGCGGACGCCATATCGCCGTCAGCATGACGCATAGCTTATATCATCATTTAGTAATGCCAAAAGCAACTGCCGATATGATGGAAAACATAAATGGAAAACGCCCAGAGCCTCAGAATGATTTTTTAGGCGGCGTGTTACCTTGCTATCGGTTGTATCAAACCAAAGACGGTCGGTATATGGCAGTCGGCTCATTAGAATTTAAATTTTGGCAGTTGTTGTGCGAGACGTTGGATTTGTCTGAATACGTTGATGCGCATTGGCAGCGCGGCTTTATGCCAAATACCGCTGAAAGCAAAAAAGCCGAGCAAGCCATGATAGAAAGGTTTGCCAGTCAAACACTAGCGCATTGGCAAGAAATATTTAGCGCCGTCGATGCTTGCGTGACGCCCGCACTCACGCTTGCAGAAGCGCAAGGCCATCCGCTCTTTGCCCATCAAGATAAGTATCAAGCGACGGCGGGCTGGCAAGTGCTTGCGATGGCATGATTTATCATTAGGTAGCTGAAAGATAAGACTTAGGGGTGTGAGTAAAATAGCGATTAGCAGGCTTATGATGACAATGCAATGTTCACGCTTAGATAGTAACAGGACTACTTGAATCTATTACGACCGTCATACAAGAGTGTAAATGCTCTGCGATATAATTTAATTTTTATTAAATAGGAGGAGAGTCTTATGAGTCGTACATTGTGGCTGGTGGTTGGTATCATTAGTATTCTTGGCGGTATCTTTGCTTTTTTCAATCCTTTTAGCGCCAGTTTCGCTGCTGAACAACTGGCTGGGTTTGTATTCCTTCTTGTCGGTATCTTACAGTTTGTTGCCCTGTTCCGTGCTTATACCACGACGGGTAAAGTGCTAGCGGCCATTGGCGGTGTGCTTGGCATATTTATCGGTATTGAGCTGCTACAAAACCCGCTACAAGGTATTTTAACCTTGACCATAGTAATTGCTATCTTATTTATGGCAACGGGTATTGTCAGAGTGATAGTGGCTTTTGGTTTACGTAGAACCGTTGCTTTTTTGCCGATATTAATCTCAGGGCTTATCTCGATTGCGTTGGCTATCATGATATTTACCAGCTATCCGCAGTCAGCGACCTATATTCTTGGCGTCCTATTAGCCGTTGAGCTGATATCTAATGGCATCTCATTAATCATGTATTCACGTGTGCAACCACCTTTGGTTAGACGCTTATAAACTCATAAACTCGTAAACTTATAAATGACACTAGCAATAAATCACGCTATAAAATGCATAAAAAAGACGCCGTGAAATGGCGTCTTTTTTTTATTATATAACCTATTAGTCTTTTAGATTTTAACGCGAAAAGGTCAAAATATGCCCTTTGAATGGTAGTTCAAGATAAGTGGTGTCCTCAGGTTTAACGTGCTTACTGCTAAAACCAAATTCAACCATCTTATTGGTCAGCTTGTTTTTGCGCCCGCGCCCAGGGTCAACGACAATAACTTCACAAGTTGGCAGTGCATGACGCTCGATAAACTCCGCCAAGATATCAATATGTTGGTCTTCATAAAGCAAATCGCTACCGATAATAATATCGAACTTGCCAAGATGGCTATTGTCTTCGGCCCAGTCTAAACGCTCAAAGTTAATCTCTTTATTATTATTTAGTGTGGTATTTCTATCTAAAAAGTACTCAACCGTCGGGTGATAATCAGTCGCTGTGATGTCAGCATGTCTATGGTTGAGTAGCAGACTAGAGAGCGCCATACCGCAGCCAACTTCCAAGATACGCTTGCCCGCAATATCATAATCAAGCATATGATTGGCGAGCACCAAGCTTGATGGCCAAATTACGCCAAACATCGGCCATGACGCCGAGCAAATACCGAGGTCTGATGCCTCATTATCAGGGTCACTAAATTGTTGATTGTCACGTAAAGTACAAATGTGGATGTCGGTGCTGCCAATTTCAATCGTTTGATAACGCACGCGCACGGTGGTCAGCGAAGTCATAAACTGTCCTAAAAAATAAGCAAGAATGCAAGGTTTGGCAAAGGCTGCCACTTTCGGGGATGGTAATTAGTAAAAGGGTGGGTTAACGCTTGGAGATGGGAAAATGTAGCAATATTTAAATATAAGAATGTAGAAATGTTATAAAAATCTGTATAGCTATACAGTATGCAAAATAATCAAATGGTTGCAGCTAGTATGACCTAACATTTGACAAGTTGTTGTTAATTCTAAGGGTATTATTATTACTGCGTGATTTTATAAAAATAGAAGTCGATTTTAGACAGATAGTTATTATTATAATGTTTAAGCTATAGATATAAAAATGCACCGCTTATGGTTAAAGGGCACATTTATATGAAACAGCTAGTTTGATTCAGTACGGATTTAATTAATGATGGTGTTAATAATGATGGCTTTAATAAAGAACGGGTTTAATTCGTAAATCTAAGCCCAGAGGTTTTAAGTGCCCATACCAGCTCAACAAAAGCGCGATTGTTGGTCAAAGGTTCGCCATCGATGATAAGCACGTAGCCTGAGCCATCAATCCATAAAAATACAAAGCTGGTTTCAGGAATCAGCAAATCGACTTGCTGAAAGAAAGAGATAGCTTGGCTTTCTACTGCCCAGCCGCGTTGTTTTTGGCGCAACATAAAACCTGAAAAGTCAGCTGCCGCCACACTCAACATGTCGGCTTCTTTTTGGCTATAGCCAATCCGCGCCAAACAAAACCCTTCATCAGAGCCAATTGCCGCACGGCGTTTCCCAGACAAGCTTGAAACCACATAGGGTAAAAACTGGTCTAAAGGTAAGTTTGGCGCAGGCAAAAATAGCGACAGCTTCTCAATCCAGCCATGCTCTAAAAAGCTGTCTAGCCATTGGTCAGAATAACGCTCGAGCCAATCAGCGGCTAGCAGCGTCTCGTTATGCGACAATAAATCCTGCAAAGATAGCTGCTCAGGCGTTGGTTCACTTTGCGAAAATGCCTCAAAAATGCCGGCTGGGGTCAAAGTCAGATAGGTTTTATCAGCGTTTAAATAAGAAGACATAGCGGCTACCCGTTAGATGGATTTTTTATGATGGGGTTAAAAATAAGCAAGTTAAGCTCTAAGCGTCTTGTACATTTTTAGTTTGGTCAAGTTTTTGCTGACAATGATTCCAGCGCTCATCGAATTGCCAATCACTTTTACCCAAGCGAAACCACACCAAGGAGAACGCCAGACGGTCATGACGAGCGATACAATGGGCAAAAAACTCGTTTTCGATTTGCTCTATGGTGTCCCAGTCTTGATTATCGCGCGCAAGCATCAAGTCGCTGGTGATATCTTTAGCGATTTCTTTGGCGTCATCACTACTAATGCGCAGCCGCTGGTTTTGTTCATTTAACGATGGCGATACCAGTACGCTCCAGCGCGTTGCTAGCATGCTGTTTTTTTGAATATAGCTTTTTTTATTAATACAATCACGAAAGCCTTGTTCGATATGCGGTAGCATGCGACCTTGCAAGCGGGTAAACATATTGGTGACATCATAGGGAATGTCATACCAGCAGCCATAAAAGAAGTCGGCCACCGCGCCTTGTAGCGGCTCTTTTTCGTTTAGCAGTAGCGCGGCATTGATACGTTGTTCGTGAAAATGGCGATTGTTGGGGGCGATAAATATCTTACGTGAGTAAAGACGATAGACGCGCCGCGCCGCCATTTCACTTTCTTTGATGAGATCTAAATCATACATAAGCGTGTCCTGTTAGTCATAGCTGTTATTCAATAAGTGCGGTTTAACAGTTATTGTTTAGCGCTATTAAATAACCACTATGACTTAAGTAAGATGCCAATTAACCATGAATCATGAACAATGAACAATGAACAATGAATCTGCTAATCAAGTAAGGTTTGCATCAAATCAATCATAAATTCAGCGTCTTCTTCATCCATGGCTTCAAAACCTTGCGGCATGCCAAGTTCAGCCAAGGCTTCTTTACCATCATCATCGTTATGCAGATTAAGAATCGCATCCATCAAGATATCGCTATCAGGGAAGCCGTCTTTAATCAATAAGACATGGCTGATATCTGCCAAATCACTCTCAATTAGCACTGATAGCTGTGCTTTGGTTAGGCGTGAAAAACTATGGAAAATCTCCGCCATAAAGAACGCTACTTGCGCATCACCTTTAATCACTTGGCGCGCTGCCGCTTGATAAGTCTCAGTCACCGTCCAATTAAGGTCAGCTTCTGCTATATCGACCGCTTCAAGCAGACGTAAACCAATGAGCTTGACATCACGATTATCGGCCATCGCCACGGTAGCGCTAGCTTTGATGTCCTCTAGGCTATTGATATCGCTATTGGTCGCTGCGGCAATGACCATCTCATCAGACTTGCCGATAGGACGTGCAACCGCACGGTAGCCTTGCTCACGGATAAGGGTGGCAGCATCAAAAGGATTGGCATAAATAACCTGAATATCGCCTTGATTGATAATGCCTTGTTGCTCAGCCTGCGAGGCGGGTATGTTTAGGTGCATATTGAGATTGGCACGCTTTTGAATCAAAGTGTTAAACATGTGCCAGCCTGCAAAACGCTCAGGCGAAAAATCAGGGGCGATTAACATATTATGTGTCGTCATGATTTAGCCTTCCTCGTCTTGTTTCATTTGGGCATATTGAGCGATTGCCGCATCAATCTTGCTGCGTGATGGCTTACGGCGCACCGAAGTATAGCCAACGGTTTCGCCGCGGCGTACATTTGGCACCACAGTGGCATAAACCCAATAATGGCTGCCATCTTTGCATAAGTTTTTCACATAGCCATGCCATTTTTGCCCAGCAGCAGCGGTCGCCCATAAGTCTTTATAGGCCGCTTTTGGCATGTCAGGGTGACGTAAAATATAATGCTGTTTGCCGATTAATTCATCGACGTCATAGCCGCTAATATCGACAAAGGCATCATTAACATGCGTCAAAACACCGTTTAAATCGGTACGTGACACAATCAGCTTACCATCAGGGTAGGGGCGTTCGATACCGGTATCATAAACAGTGCGCGAAGTGCCATCGTGATAAGTCATGCTGACTTGTTCGGCAGGCATCTCAGGCTTCATGGCGTCGGGGAGTGGAGAACCCATTGTAATCTCCTTTATTTATCATTATTTTGATAATTATTAAAAAGCGGATTTGGTTTCAGTTTATGGTCTTAAACGTATCGTTAAAACTTATTGCATAAGCCGCTGTCTGAAACCAAATGATTAAACTCAAATAAAACACTTAACTGCTAAAACTGTTAAGTAAGGCTCGATATATGCTTGATACTGGCTTTATAGTGATGAATCTTGCAAAGTCGCCCAAAGCTAAACAGGTATCTATATCAACAATCAGCTATTCAACAATCAGCTATTCAACAATCAAGCATTCAATATAAACAGTGTGCATTACCTTAAATAATTTTTATAAGACAGAGCGTCAATTTTCATTTAAAGTGTTGTTTATTAAAATATTGTTTCTAAAGCGATTTATCGTATGAATGTGGCATAACACTGTATCGACAAACCTTTAAAATTAGCAATTAAATCAGTTTTGCAAGGGCTTCAGCGGCCCGTTTAATGTCTAAGAAAATCAAGCCCAGTTTGGCATTTGGTTTCGCCATAATGGTTAATACCGCTTCATCGCCTGATGAGGTCATAATCACGTAGCCTTTTTCGCCTTGGATCATAATACGGTCGATGCTACCACGAGCCAATTCACGACCTGCGCGGTCACCCAATGACAGTAAAGCGGCAGACATCGCGCCAACACGGTCTTCATCAACGCCTGTCGGCAAGGCTGATGCAATCATAAGACCGTCGTTAGAGATAAGGGCAGATGCTTCCACATCGGCTGATGAGCTGTTTAGGTCTTCTAAGATTTGCTGGAATGAATCTGTACGCATAATAATTTCTCTGTAACGAGTGATTAAATGGAAAAATTGACACAATAAGAAGGAATAAAATCTTCAATAGTCTTTGATGAGCGGGCAATATTATAAACCCTTATTATTAGCATTGATATAGAGAAACTCTCGTTAAAGGCTTAAAGTTGCCTATTTTTAACCTTTGAGTGCGCTTTTCTGACTATCTATTTTAGACAGTCTTTTATTAGTAAATATAAGTTGATTAGTATTGGTGTGTTTTACCAGTTTGAATCTTTTCTTAATAATCTAAACCGGTAAATAAAACAGTCAATGCCATGTCATCGTCCTATGTTTTGTCGATGCACTGGCATGAAAAAAGCCAAATAAATGTAAAGGTTTTTTGACCGATGAGTTTTCACGACCACGTCGTCGATAGCCTATAATGAGAAAAATGTCCATTATAACTTTTCATGATGGCGATATTTACTAGACTTATACACCAAAAAAATGATATATAGTTATGAGATAAAACTTGTTTGTGCTTCTGGGTTTATGATTTAGAAACACAATCAGTTGGCTTCTAATCCCACCAGTTCCTATACCTAGCATCCAGCAGCGTATAGGCACGATTTCAATCCCACGCTCGCGTTTTGCATCCCATCGTTTGCGGTTAAGCGATAAAACGCCGGTGTAAATCAGCATGATTACAATTTTTACCCTAAGGAACCTATATGAGTATCAGTCAGGCAATCGAAAAAGTCGAAGCACGTTACGCCCACCAACCTGAGTTTATTCAGGCGGTAAAAGAAGTTGCAATCACTATTGCTCCGCTATACGACGCCCACCCGGAATATGATACTTTTAAAATATTTGAGCGCCTGGTTGAGCCTGACCGTGTTTTCGCTTTTCGTATCAACTGGGAAAACGATAAAGGTGAAGTACAGGTAAACCGCGGCTGGCGTGTGCAGTTCAGTAATGCCTTGGGTCCTTATAAAGGGGGCGTGCGCTTCCATCCTACCGTCAACCAATCGGTACTAAAGTTTTTAGGGTTTGAGCAGATTTTTAAAAATGCTTTGACAGGTTTACCAATGGGCGGCGCTAAAGGTGGTGCTGATTTTGATCCTAAGGGTAAGTCTGACAGCGAAATTCGTCGTTTTTGCTACGCCTTTATGCGTGAGCTGCATCCGTACATCAGTAAAGATATTGATGTGCCGGCTGGTGATATCGGTGTCGGCGGACGCGAAGTCAGCTATATGTTTGCGATGTATAAGAACCTGACGCGCGAGCACGGCGGTGTCTTAACTGGTAAAGGCGTGGGTTTTGGCGGTAGCTTGATGCGTACCGAAGCGACTGGCTATGGCGCGGTTTATTTCTTAGAGAGCATGCTTGCTGCGCAAAACGACCATATCAAAGGTAAAAAGGTACTGATATCAGGTGCCGGTAACGTGTCACTACATGCTGCTGAAAAAGCGCATATGCTGGGTGCAACGGTACTGACCGTATCTGACTCACAAGGGACGCTTTATGATGCAAACGGCATGGATCAAGAAAAAATTGATTGGCTAAAACAGCAAAAAGCCCAAAGCAAGCCATTGTGTGACTATGTCGATGTGTATGGTGGTGAGTGGTTGGCCAAGCAAAAGCCATGGCATATCAAAGGTGATATCGCCATTCCATCAGCGACTCAAAACGAAGTCAACGAAGACGATGCCAAGTTAATGGTTGAAAACGGCATCAAATATATTGCCGAAGGCGCTAACATGCCATTGACCGCTGAAGCGATTGATTATGTTCGTCTGCACCGTGTGCACTATGCGCCAGGTAAAGCGGCCAATGCGGGCGGTGTTGCCGTCTCTGGTCTTGAGATGTCGCAAAACTCAGTACGCCAATATAAAACCTTTGAAGAAGTCGATGAGCGCTTAAAGTGCATCATGAAAAATATTCATGACTGTGCGGCTGAAGCGTCAGAAAATTATGGTCAGACTGATAATGGCTATATCGACTATATGACCGGTGCCAATATCGTTGGCTTTAAGCGTGTGGCTGATGCGCTATGTGCTTATGGGATTTTGAACTAAGCATTTCTTAAAAATTAACGCTGTCTCTTAAAAGCCGCGCTTATCTTATATGATAGGCGCGGTTTTTTTATAGCTGATTTTATTTAAAAGTTGAGACATAAACATTTATCAGCCAGTAGATGCTAGCAATCTTACCCATGCTCACTGTTTTTGTACGTTTATCCTTACCCAATTACGTTAGTATAGGAGTAAGTCAGTGTTGCATAATCAGCATGGTCGGTTAAAATTATTATTAATGTTAACCGTCACTTAGCGTGACCTATGCAACATAATATAAAAACAGTATTGAAAAATATCTTTAGCATCCTCAAATCGGGAAGCCAAAGCCAAGCATGACAGTCAATAGGCGCGATTTTTTAGTCAAAACTGTTTGCTCGTTTTCTCCCTATTTGTTGGTCTGATACTTTTTTGCATTATTCACCTACTTTATAAGGACGTCTTATGAAACGTCGTACTCTTTTAGCCCTTGCCGCCAGCACCGTACTGCTTGCTGCTTGTAATCAGTCACCTACTACTGACGCCGAAACCAATGCAGCTGACAGTGCCGCAACAGGTGGTTCTGATTTGCTCCAGCGTATCAATAATGGCGGCACCATCAACGTCGGTACTGAAGGCACGTATCCGCCGTTCACGTATCATGATGAGAGCGGTAAGCTTACCGGTTATGATGTCGAAGTGACGCGTGCCGTTGCTGACAAACTAGGCGTTGAGGTTGAATTTAAAGAAACCCAGTGGGATGCGATGCTGGCAGGACTTGATTCGAAGCGTTTTGATATGGTCGCCAATCAAGTCAGTCTAACCACCCCTGAGCGTTTAGCAAAATATGATAAAGCGACCGCTTATAGCTGGTCAGGCGCGGTAGTATTAGCACCAACTGATGACAATCGCTATAGCTCGTGGGAAGGCCTAAAAGGTCTACGTTCAGCGCAGTCACTTAGCAGTAACTATGGCGAGCTAGCAGAACGTTATGGCGCAGAAGTTGTCCCTGTAGACGGTATGGCGCAAGCGATTCAATTGGTCAAACAAGACCGTGCTGACTTTACTATGAATGACAATCTTGCCGTATTGGATTATCTAAAGAAGTTCCCCGACAGTGCGCTTGAGATTAAACTAACGGCCCCTGTTAGTGAGCAGACCGGTTCGGGATTGGTATTGCTAAAAGGTGATGATGCCGTTGTTGCAAAACTAGACGAAGCCATGGCTGCGCTAATCGCCGATGGAACGCTAACCAAACTTAGCGAACAATTCTTTGGTGCTGATATAAGTCAACAAAAATAATGCTCGCTTCTATCACGTCTATGCTAGCTGAACTACTGGCATTATTGCCATTTATGGACCCTGCGCGGGCGCAAATCGTTATCAATTCGTTTTGGCCAATGCTCAAAGGCGGTATCTATTTTTCGATACCGCTGGCATTGATTTCATTTGCGATTGGTATGGCCATTGCGTTGACAGTGGCGCTGATTCGTATCGTGCCGCGTGCTGGCTGGTTCCATGAGATTATCTATAGACTTGCCCGTATTTACGTGTCTGCCATTCGTGGCACGCCGATGCTCGTGCAGCTATTTATTATTTTTTATGGGCTGCCAAGTGTTGGCTTAAAGCTTGATCCATTTCCATCTGCGATTATAGCTTTCTCGTTAAATATCGGTGCTTATGCGTCAGAGACGGTACGCGCCTCGATTTTGTCTATTCCAAAAGGGCAATGGGAAGCAGGCTCAACCGTCGGCTTGACGTATCTACAGACCTTTCGCCATGTGATTTTGCCGCAAGCGTTACGCGTTTCAGTGCCACCGTTATCCAATACCTTTATTAGTTTGGTTAAAGATACGTCGTTGGCGTCATTGGTACTGGTCACTGAGCTGTTTAAAGAAGCGCAGATTATCACCGCGCGTAACTATGAGTTTATGCTGGTTTATACTGAAGCGGCGGTTATTTATTGGGGTATTTGTCTGTTCTTGACCTTTATCCAAGGTAAGCTTGAAACCCGACTCGACCGCTATGTGGCTAAGTAGTTTATCTGCTCATCTACTCATTTTACGACAGTTTTAGCAATATCCGCATGTAGCATTAACCGCGTAACAGGAACTTTTATGATTCAAGTCAGCAATATTCACAAAGCCTTTGGTAGTAATCAAGTGCTCAAAGGCATTGATTTGACCATTCATAAAGGTCAAGTGGTTGTGATATTAGGACCGTCAGGCTCGGGTAAAACCACTTTTTTGCGCTGCTTAAATGCACTAGAGATTCCTGATCAAGGCGTTATTAAGTTCGACGATGGTAGTTTGACGGTCGACTTTGCTACTAAGCCTAAAAAGAAAACCTTGCTGGCATTACAACGTAAAGCTGGGATGGTATTTCAGTCTTATAATTTGTTTCCGCATAAGACTGCGCTTGAAAACTTAATGCTTGGGCCGACGGTGGTACAAGGACAAAGCAAAGCGCAAGCACGCGAGCAGGCTTTAGCATTACTTGAGAAAGTCGGGCTATCGGATAAAGCGGATTTGTACCCGTTTCAGCTATCTGGTGGTCAGCAGCAGCGAGTTGGTATTGCGCGTGCGCTGGCTATTGAACCGTCGTTATTGTTGTTCGATGAGCCAACCTCTGCGCTTGATCCAGAGCTGGTACAAGATGTCCTAGGAACGATGAAGCAGCTGGCTTCTGAAGGCTGGACGATGGTTGTGGTGACCCACGAAATTAACTTTGCCCGTGATGTCGCTGATCATGTGGTCTTGATTGAAGATGGCGTTGTGGTCGAAGAGGGCAGCGCACAGCAGTTGTTTGAGGACTCAAAGCATCCACGTACGCAAGCGTTTTTACAGCGTATCGTGCAATAGTAAGAATGATTTAAGGTGTTAATCAAATTTTTATAGCGGAAATACTTTACTGTTTAAAGTAAGGTTTTAAGAACTTTACCAGCTGTTAAGCAAAAGCCCCAACGATGTTTTATGGTTGGGGCTTTTTTTGTCTTATAAAAACGAATAGAACGTAAGACTAAACCTTTTGCCGTCTCTTTAACCAACGCGGTACACGAGTGGTCGTACCATTTAATACCGCATTAAATAAAGCCGCTAGTAGAATGAGTACCACGCCTAAATATTGAATCCATGATAATGACTGATGCAGTAATAGCGTCGCAAGGGCAATCGCGGTTAAAGGCTCAAAGATAGTAAACACCGATGCACGAGTGGCAGGCAGCTTCTCTAATGCCTTCATATAGAGGGCAAAAGGCACGACGGTTCCAATCAAAGACAGTCCCAAGGCGTAGCCCCAAGTGTGTAAAGGCAAGGTTAATAATTGCCCATACGTTTTATAGGTCTCGGGTAGTAACAGCAATACGCCAGCACTGATAACAATAGAGGTAAAAAATACCAAAGGGGCAGGGTGCGCATAGTGCATCGCGCGCTTGCCGAGTACGCCATAGAGGGAATAACACACGCCAGATAGTAGTCCAAGCACGATGCCCCAGTTGACCTGTGCCGCATCGCCTAACATGGTTAGACCAACACCGAATACTGCCATGAGCGCCAATAACGCCGACTGCCGAGTAATGGATTCATTAAGCAAAAATGCCGAAAATAATAAGCTAAAAACGGGCGCGGTATAAAGCAAGGCAACGGCAGGACCCGCACCAACATAGATAACGGCAAAGAAATAGCATACCGACATACCGAGTACGCCAATTAACGATTGTATCGCCAGTCCAAGCCACTGCTTTGGACGCAGCTTAATGAGGTATGGCCATAGCTTTGGTAACATAATGAGAATAAGGAAAGCAGCGGTCACAATACGCAAAATCGTAATTTGCCAGCCACTAAAGCCGATTTGATTGAGGTAGGTCGAAAATATTCCCAAGGTACCCCAGCAGACAGCGGCTGTGATAATTTGAATGGTGCCTATCCATGACTGCCGCGCTGACATTGCGCTACCGGTGTTTGCCATATCGCTCTCTATTTTATTTGCTAGAAAATTTAAACAATAAACTGTGTCAGTCTTTTAGCTAATGGCACTTTTTTGACTTGGTGCTCGTTGCCTATTGCTCATCACTCATTACTATGCTGAAATAACAAAAGACAACCTTGTTAAAGGCTGCCTTTTGTTTGTTATTTTCAGTCTATCATTAAAGCGTTAATGAAGGATTAACACAAGTCTATTAAACTCAAAATTCAATCTACTTAAGTTGCATGATTTAAACTTGCAGTAAAAAATTGCTTAGCAAGCGCTTAGCCCCTTCAGTGGCAAAGGACTCTGGGTGGAACTGTACGCCTTGAATCGGATATTCTGTATGCTGCAATCCCATAATCTCATCACCGGCTAGCGCCGACTCAGCCAAACTTAAATCATGATGTTCGTCATTAGCAACGACAGCGGTGACGATTAGGCATTCAGGTAAGGTATCTGCCTGCACCATTAAAGAATGATAGCGCATGATTTCTATCTCTTGTGGCAAGCCTTGATAGACACCTGCGTCGTCATGGCGAATGGCTGAAACCTTGCCATGCATCGGTACGCTAGCTCGTACCACATCACCGCCAAATACGTGGGCGATACCCTGCATACCCAAGCAGACGCCAAGAAGCGGCGTTGTTTTGCCCATCACCTCTATCACTTCTGCACAAATACCGAAATAAGCGGGGTCATCAGGGGCACCAGGGCCGGGTGAGATGATGATACGGTCAAGATTCATCGCTTGCACATCAGCCAAGGTAATCTCGTTATTACGCTTGACGATAACGTTGGCTGCTTCTTTAGTACCGTCTTTATCACTGTCCATGGTTTGCAGAATCTCACCGATATATTGATAAAGATTAAAGGTAAAAGAGTCGTAGTTATCGATAATTAAAACATTCATAAGTCATAAGCTCTTTGCTGAAATATAGGGAGTTTAGGCTGTCATAAAGCTGTCTAAGACCACTTTCATGGCAGAAAGCTTACGCTGAATTTCTAAGTATTCATCAGCAGGATTAGAGTCGTAAACATTGCCGCCGCAGGTTTGCGCATAAGCCGACTCACCGTTGATAAATAGACTGCGAATAGGAATGGCAAAGATACAATCGCCATTAAAGTTAAACGATCCAAGCGCACCGCCATAAGCACCGCGACCATCTGGCTCTAGCTCATTGATGACTTTAATTGCTTCGACCTTTGGTGCGCCTGACAGCGTCCCAGCAGGAAAGTTGCTGGCAAGGGCGCTAAACATATCTTCATCAGGATGCAAAATCCCAACGATTTCAGAGGAGATATGTTGGACGTGTGAGAAGCGTTTGATGTCCATTAGGCTACGTACTTTTACCGTACCAAAACGCGCAACGCGCCCGATATCGTTACGGTGCAAATCGACCAGCATATTGTGCTCGGCTATCTCTTTAGCATCGTTTAGCAAAGCGCGGGCAAGCTTACGGTCTTCTGCGATATCGACGCCGCGCTTAGCGGTGCCTGCCAGTGGATAGGTTTCCATCTCTCCTTGACGTAAGCGAAACAGCAGCTCAGGGGAGGCGCCAATGATGCATTGCTGAGCAAATTTCATAAAGTACATATGCGGTGATGGATTGACCGCGCGCAGCTTTTCATAAATCGGCATCTTGTCGCCTACAATGCGATATTTGGACTTAAAGCCAACCTCACACTGAAAGATACGCCCAGAGATGATGTCTTCTTTGACTTGCATGACGACTTTGGCATGCTCCTCTTGGCTCATACCATCACCCAAAAACTCAACGGTGGGCGGCTCATAATTTGGAATGGGCGCATCAAGTAAGGCTTTGATTTGCTCGATACGATTGTCTTGCTGCGCGGTCGGATAATAGAAATAGAAAATCTCACCTGTCATCTTATCAAGCGTCAGACCATCTAAATAGACACCAAATTTAAAGGGTTCAAAGTCGTCACTGGCTTTAGCATTGAGACTTGGCTCAAAAAAATTGACACTGTCATAGCCTAAATAACCGACCAGTCCACCGCTTTGGTCGCGAGCGATAACGTGCTGTGGGGTAATTTTACGCAATAGCTCGTAAGGATTGTCCGCTTGATAATGACTGGTTTCAGCGGTTTTATTATCAGTAATCGCTAAAGTTGTACGGTCGATAGCGGCAATGGTCATAACCGGGTCAAAACCAATGGCATGATGGCGCGCCATATGACCGTCTTCACCCAATGATTCGAGTAAATAACAGGTCTCAAAAGCGCGCTCAATACGTTTAAATAATGCGAAAAAATCGATATCCTGCGTGAGTTTAATGCGCTGTGGCTTACTAGGAATATCAATAGCAGCAGGTTGGTCAGGCTTGGAAGTAGGAGAGGTCATAACAATGTCCAAAATAGTTCAATGATTTATCAGATAAAAATCAGGCACAAAGAAATCGTGCTTTTTGATGAATTAAGTGTCTTTTATAGATGTGCTTTTTATAGATGTATTTTCTCTATGAGTCTTTAATAAAGCGCTCACATCATGCACTTGCATGGCTTTAGCGCCGCGCGAAACAGTGGCGATACCAACACCCAGTTGCTCAGATATCTCACGCTGGGTCACACCGCGCTCAAGCAAGTCAAAAATACGGATACGATTGGCGATTTCTTGTTGCTCTTTATCGGTCAATAGCGCACTGAATAATAGCTCTATAGCGGTACTGTCACTGCAATTTGCGAGATGAGTTAATAAACTGTGGTAGGGGTTAGTGCTCATAGTATGTAATCTTTATAATAGTCGGGCAAATAATATCTTGTTTCAGTATTCTAGTACAGTAGTACAAGAAAAACAAGTAATCTGACTTAATGTTTCGACAGTAATCGATATAATGTTTTTTATTGAACAAGTTTAATTTGTTAAATCTGAGCTATTAAGCATAACAAGCTAACTAATCGCCATTAGCTGGCTGGTCTATTCTGCAAGTTCAATTTGTACTTGCCAATCATTGATATCAAGCTCATAGCAGTTATTGCCTTCGCCATTGATACGGTCAATCACTAAAAAGTTAGAGTCACAACCAAGTGCAAGCAGCGGATGATGCCAAACATAGGCGTCATATTGCACACCTTGATGCGATTTGGCATAAAATACTTTCAAATCATCAGCAGACTGTGGCGGCTCGCCTTTAGGCGCAACCACGACAATATAATCCTGACCATTCATCGAAAAGAAAGCCTGTGTACCAAACGGGTGATATTCCATTACTGATAAGGCAATAGGAAGTTCGCGCTTTTTAGCACAGAAAATACTCATACCAACACTGCCACCATCGAGCTTAGACTCGGCGATAGCATGATGGCGCTTGGCGTAGCCATTGTTAATCTCATAACAATTTTCAGGCGTTTCTTCGTCTTTATCATACGGCTCAATAACCTTACCATAGGGCGCAAACTCAGCTTTATTCAAAGGTTTGGCTATGATTGTAGTACTCATGAATTCACCTTAATAAGGGTTAATAACGTTAGTTGATTTAGTAACGTGAGTTAATTGATAGGGTCGTTTAATTGGCAGTAGCAGTAAATTTACCCTAGACCTGTACTCGCATTAACGATTATGCTTTTATACTATTTATTATTGCGAATGTCTTATCGTTCCGGGCGAATAAATGGCATATGTCTATTCACGTCTTTATATAGTAAGTATCTAAATGGACCGGGTCCGCCGGCGTAACAAGATTGTGGGCAAAATGCACGCAGCCACATAAAATCACCCGCCTCGACTTCTACCCATTCACCGTTTAAGTGATATACCGCTTTGCCTTCTAACACATACAGACCATGTTCCATAACATGCGTTTCATCAAATGGAATCACACCGCCCGGTTGAAAAGTCACTATATTTACATGCATATCGTGACGCATATCTGATTGCTCAGTAAACCTAGTGGTTGCCCATACGCCATCTGTGCCTGGCATCTCAATGGCGTCAACTTCGTGATCACTAGTGACAAAAGGTTCGGGTGCATCAATACCGTCTACAAACTGATAAGCTTTGCGAATCCAATGAAATTTAACGTGCTTGTCGCTATTATTTTTCAGCGTCCACTTACATGCCGGTGGTAAAAATACATAGCCACCCGCTTCAAGATGATGCGCTTCGTCTTCAATAGTAATATCCATTTCACCTTCAACGACAAATAATACGGCTTCTGCTTTGGTATCCAGTTCAGGCTTTTCTGAGCCGCCATTTGGTGCGACTTCAACGATATATTGTGAGAAAGTTTCTGCAAAGCCGCTTAAAGGACGGGCAATCACCCACATCCGCATGCCTTCCCAAAACGGCAGATAGCTAATAACAATGTCGGTTAGTACACGTTTGGGGATAATCGCATAAGCTTCGGTGAAAATAGCGCGATCGGATAATAGCTGTGTTTGCGGAGGCAATCCGCCAGTTGGGGCATAATAAGTACTTTTTGTTGACATGGTTAATAATCCTTAATGGTTTTGTGCCGCGATAAACTGGTGTCTAAAATTGGTATCTGAACTTAGCATCTGAACGTAAGGTTACATCCAGTTTGCAGTGTTATCAGCCGTGGCTGGATGGTTTTCATACCAGTGCTTAGCGATTTCATCGCGGCGGCATATCCAAACGTCGGGTTTGTCCGTAATATATTTTAGAAACTTTTTAAGCGCGGTGATGCGACCAGCGCGGCCAATGATACGGCAATGCAAACCGATGGTCAGCATTTTTGGCGTGTGCTGACCTTCTTCATAAAGCGTGTCAAAGCTGTCTTTTAGATACTGATAAAAGGGTTCGGCATGAGTAAATCCCGGGCTTGATGAAAAGCGCATGTCATTGGTTTCAAGGCTATAGGGAATAACCAGATGCGGCTTACGAGCGATTTTGTTACCGTCTTCTACCTTAACATTAAGCCAGTAAGGCAGCTCATCAGCGTAAGAGTCGGAGTCATAAATATAGCCACCTTGCTCGGCGACTAACTCACGGGTGTTGGGACTATCACGACCTGTGTACCAACCTAGCGGCTGCCCACCTAGCATACGCTCGAAGATTTCAGTAGCACAGCGCACATGCTCGCGCTCGGTCTCACGATACATATATTGATAGGTAATCCAGCGCAGTCCGTGACTGGCGACTTCGTGACCGTCCTCTAAGACGCGCTCGATAATATGCGGCGTTTTTTCAGCAGCAGCAGCGCAAGTAAAGGTAGTAATAGGCAGGCCGTAGTCTTTAAACACATCAAGCACCCGCCACACACCGACACGGCTACCATACTCAAAGGCCGATTCGATAGACTGATGACGGTTATTAAATGAGGGTGTGCCTAAGATATCGGACAAAAAACGCTCTGATTCTGCATCGCCATGAATAACGCTGTTCTCAGCACCTTCTTCGATATTAAGAACGAACTGCACAGCAATTTTTGCACCGCCCGGCCAATTGGCTTGCGGTGGATTGCCTGCATAGCCTTTTAGGTCGCGTGCATAGGTATCGTGATTAAAATCGCTGGTTATTTTTTTATTCATTGTAAATATATCCTAAATATCTTAAAGCAACATAAGAGTGAGTATCGCTAATTAGCTACTAACATTTAAAGCTACAAACCTGAGGTATAAGCAACGATTTGTTGGCGTTCTGCATCAGTCAATTGAGTCAGATTGCCGAGTGGCATATAGCCTGTTTGCACTGCCGTAATGATTTTATCTTTATGGATTTTCATATCTGACGGTGTTTGGATGATAATACCTGCTGGCGGCGCTGCAAATCCTTGCTGAGTTGGCTGCGCGGCATGGCAAGTGCTACAGCGTGTATGCACAACATTCATGATGGCATCGTCAGCTGAGGCCGTCACTGGAACGGCTGAGGCAGTAACGTTTTCATTAGACTTAACATCAGAGCTGGCATTAGAGCTGCCATCAGAGTTAACATTGTTACTTGCTAGGTCATCGCTAGCCGTTGGTGGCGTGCTGTCATTTGCGGCAGGCGCGGTAGCTGCTTGAGTGCTAGTAGCAGGTAACGGCTCAATTGGCGCTGGGCGCATCCAAATAATCAATAAAACGGTTAAAACAGCAGGGATAACCAAATAGCGCGGCTTATGATTGTCCAAATGCTTTTGGTTAAAGTAATGGCGAACAATCGCCGTGATGATGCCGACGTAGACCAATACCAGCCAGCCGTGAGCATGAGAATACATCATCGGATAGTGGTTGCTAATCATGGTAAAGATAAGCGGTAAGGTAAAGTAGTTGTTCATCAATGAGCGGTTTTTGGCTTGTAATGCTAAGTCGGCGACTTCTTTACCCGGCTTTTCGCCGCGCCGCACACAATCTACAAGCGCACGCTGAGCGGGCATGATGCCGAAGAAGACGTTGCCGGCCATGACTGTACCCAATATGGCGCCAATATGGATAAATGAGGCACGGTCACTAAATAACTGATAAGAACCCCAACAAGCAATGACTAGTAAGATAAAAATAATAGTGCTAAAAATAAACGAGTTTTTACCTAAATGGCTACGGACAATCACCTCATAAATAAAGTAGCTGCCAAATAAGAATAATAAGCTGGTTGATATGGCACCGATACTACTACCAAAAGCGACTTTACTGGGATCAATCAAGTAAGCTGTTGCATTGGCATAATAGACGATAGCAAGCATCGCCATACCAGTCAGCCACGTGGTATAAGCTTCCCATTTAAACCAGTGCAGGGTCTTTGGCATCTCTTCAGGTTCAAGCTTGTATTTGGCAATCTCATAAAAGCCGCCGCCGTGTACTGCCCATAAGTCGCCCGAGATACCTTTATCGGCTTTCCACTGTGGCGGCTTTCGCAAGCTTAAATCCAACCAAACAAAATAGAAAGACGCGCCAATCCATGCAATCCCAGCGATAACGTGAAACCAGCGAAAAAATAAAGCTACCCAATCGAGAAGATATGCGCCCATGTGGCAAGTGTCCTTTTGTCCGATGTACTTTCATCCAGTGTGCTTTTAAACGATAACGTAATACCTTTACGAGCCGCGATAGGTGCTATAACCATGCGCGCTAAGTAGCAGCGGTACATGATAGTGACCGTTATCACTTATGATAAAGTCGATGACTACTTGCGGATAAAAAGCCGTGAGGTTTTGTGTATCAAAGTAAGCTTGGGTATCAAAGGTTAAGGTATAACGACCAACATCTAAGTGATATTCAGCAATATCAATAGTAGGGTTAAATGACCAGCTGTCTGGTGTCACGCGTCCATCAGCGTTGGTGACGCCATTGGCTAACAGTGATGCCTCGCCGCTTGTACTTACGCGGTGTAGCGTCACCGCTATGTCAGCGGCAGGCTTGCCAAGATGGGTATCTAAGATATGGGATGAGAGAGTACCTGACATGATAATTCCTTTTATATAGTGAACCAGTAAGGCAACGTTTAAATTAAAGAGTTTACATTAAGCGGCGCCCAGCAGTTTTTGTAAGCGTAAACGGGTAATTTTATTTTGCTCAGCAGCGGCATTAGCCAGCTCAGTAGCGCGATCGTTTGGCAGGCGTGCTAACAGTAAATCCAGCATTTGCTGGGCATTTTTGCCAGTCGCAAACACGATAAAGATAAACCCAAACTTATCGAGATAATCTTGATTGCCTTGCGCCAATGCGGCAATCACGTCATCCTCAGCATCATTTGCGCCTGATTGCTCATGCGCGGCACTGTCTTGAGTGTTGCGGTATTTTGCTTTTAAGGTGTCGACGTTGCCGATTTGCGGATGACCGTCAAAGGCCTCGAGCAAATTGGCCTCGTTGGATTGCGCTTGTTGCCACGCGTTGTCACTATGAGTAAGTAAGTTATCTATATCAGTGAAAGGACGATTACTGACTAATTCTTTTGCCCACGCTGTACTGGTGCAACAGGTCAATAGGTGTGAGGTCGCGTCGGCTGGCGCTAGGTGGTTAAATTGCTGTAGCGATAATTTCACAGTGGCATCCTTTTCCTTTGTCCCCAATCCATAGGGCTGAATAAGCTGATATTGATGTATAGCGGCATGCTAATATCTATTGACTAGTATCTATTGATGAAAAATCTCATACTAAATGGGTATGCATCAATCAGTAATTGCTTTAATATTAACCATTCTCCTTAAACCTGACCATTTGGTCAACTACTTTATGCAAATAATTTATTTTAATGAGATATATTTCATAAAAATCAGGCCATAAGCCTTACACTTTATTAAAATATAAACCTACATTGGCGCATCGTCACTCATTGAACATCATTACAGGCGTTACTAATCATGGCCACCAGCGATACAATTAAAAGTGTTATAACTAAAAAAGATACGACTAAAAGTGTTACAACTGGAAAAGATATGGCGCACGAGAACGACGTTAATACCTCAGAGAGCTCAGAAGTGCTTGTAGAGCAAAATGTCCAGCGCAATCAGCAAGACATTCGTGCGCACAATCAGGCTGTCATTTTGGCAGCCGCAGAAGAAGAGTTCGTGTTACAAGGATTTCGCGGTGCGACGATGCAAGGTATTGCTGACAGAGCTGAGCTGCCAAAAGCCAATATTCATTACTATTTTAAAAATAAAAAGAACCTCTACCAATCGGTACTGCACTCTATCATCCAAGAGTGGAATGAGGGCTTGGTGACCATGACAGTCGAGAGTGACCCCAAGGAAGTGATCGAAAAATTCGTGCGCACGAAACTGCATCAAGCATTTGCGCACCCAAACCAACATAAGCTGTTTGCACTTGAAGTCATTGGCGGAGCACCGCACTTGCACGACTTTATGTCAACGACGATGCAAGAATGGGCAGTTGATAAAGCGCAGGTCATGAAAACTTGGTATGAACAAGGCAAGATTGGTGTTAGCGATCCATTACAACTACTAATTTTGATTTGGGCCACGACGCAACGCTATGCCGAGTTTGAGACAGAAATCGTCGGTTTAATGGGTAAGGATAAATACGATAAGCAAGATGAAGCGCGTGCTGCTGATTTTTTAGTGCCATTTATTTTGCGTGGTTGCGGGCTTTAATATCTTATATAGTCTATTCAAAATAAAAAAGTACGTACAGAAAATCGCCTTAACGATAAAGCGTTATGACGACTTTATCGTTAAGGCAGTGATTGAAAAGCAGAAAAAATCTCTCACTGCGCTCAATGGAATTTTATAACAATCATGATATCTGTTATGACAATCATGATATCCGTTATCAAAACTATGATATCCGTTATGACAACTATCAAACCGCGAAAGAGGACTCCATCGGACATTAGGGTGGAGGTGAATTTCGCCTCATTGTTACTGTTTATTTACACATCCTGACCGTGAATTTGATATGCTTATTAAGTATTGTTATATTAATAAACTCGCCAAGACTATTCCATGAAAATCAACAAAGCGTATAAGTTTAGGCTTGAGCCTAATGCAGAGCAGGAGATTATTCTAAATAATCTTGTCGGCTCTGCCCGCTTTGTTTGGAATCAAATACTAGCGATCTCATTTGAGATGTTTGCTAAAAATGAGTATATTAATGCCACCAGTTTGGTCAATAAAATAACTGATTTAAAGAACAATCCTGATTTTTCTTTTTTGAAATCTCAATCAAATGCGGTGTCCTTGCAGCAAAAGATTCGTGACTTGGCATCGGCTTGGTCAAGATTTTTCGACCCTAAAGTCCATGCCCGATATAA
>Ga0208670_100069_pt1 | contig 38043 bp, 34 predicted proteins | sample 24BtaG_FD_184098 | JGI IMG/M metagenome (GOLD analysis project Ga0208670, IMG submission 184098) | Marine viral communities from Cariaco Basin, Caribbean Sea - 24B_WHOI_OMZ_CsCl (SPAdes) (version 2) | ecosystem: Environmental > Aquatic > Marine > Oceanic | place: Caribbean Sea: Cariaco Basin...
TGCAAGGCTTAAGCACTTTCGTAGTATCGCTACTCGCTATGAAAAGTTAGCTCGTAATTTTAAGTCAATGCTTTATCTGGCATGTACTATCGTTCATTGTAAGATGAATTGAAGACACGCTCTAGTAGCACGCGTAAAATATCTACTATAATAAGCACCTTTGCCTAAAGATTAGAGTTAGATAAAGCGCTAACCATTCACCGATTAAAGCAGAGAAAGCCATGCCGTTAGAAACCATTTCATCAAACGCCAAATTAGCAACCAAGCAAACACCATTACCCAATCCAAAGCTTGCTGCAAATATCGATATCGATGACGTGACGCATTTTTTATTAGAGCTTGATGCCCTTAAACGTGTCAATCGGCGCAGCTATGTGACGGGTACGACTCGCTTAGAAAATTCCGCCGAACATTCTTGGCATTTGGCGATGGCATGTTGGTCAATTGCTGAATTGTTTGAGCTAAATATTAGTCATGAGAAATTGCTCAAAATGGCATTGATACATGATTTGGGTGAGATTGATGCCGGCGATACTTTTTTATACGCCGATAGCCGTGGTGATGCGCACGTTGATGAGCGTGCCGGAATTGCTCGATTACAAAGCAAGCGTGGCAATGGGATTGCTGATTTAAGTGAGGTTTGGGAAGAGCAGGAAACGGGTCATAGTAAAGAAACCCAGCTGCTGAGGGTGATTGATCGCTTGTTACCGTTTTTGCTTAATTTAAATACCAATGGAAAAACCTGGATTGATGCTAACGTTACGCGCTCGCAAGTTGCTGGCGCGCATGAATTTATTAAAGACAGCTTTCCGAGTATCCATGAGTGGCTAGCAAAACAGATTGACTATGCGACTAAGCGAGGATGGCTGATTGATGCTTAAGTAAAGCCAAAAATTACCGTTTAGATGCTTAAAAACAACTCGTTATTGTTAAACATTAAAGCATTTATAGTTAGCTTAATGAGCTGTAAAGCCCATTAAAAAGCCCAATTAAGCATAATGATCCATACTTAATTGGGCTTATATTTTTATCATGAACTAGCTGGCTTATTTAGCGTTAGCAACACCCAATAGCTGTCCCATTTGTACCACGCTATTGGCTTGCATGCTGTCTTGCCAATCGGCTTTTGCGCCTTTTGGTAGTACTACAATCGCGGTTGAGCCTAAATAAAAGCGCCCAAGCTCATCGCCTTTTGCAAAGCTCATATTGTGCTCGGCTTCTTGGATATCATCAGTGCGGGCAATTTTGCCAGTCGCCACCGTTTCGATACCAGCGACAATCATTGCCCCAACCATTACAACCGCTGCTTTGCCGTATTCTGTGTCAAATAAACACACCAAACGCTCGTTACGGGCAAACAAATCAGGGACATTTGCTGCTGTGGTATTATTAACAGAAAATAGCGTACCCGGTACATAACGGGTCTTGGTCAAGGTACCAGCAAATGGCATATGCACGCGGTGATAGTTGCTCGGCGCTAGATATACGGTCGCAAAGCTGCCATCAGCAAAATAGCTGCCCTCTTCGCTATTGGCCAGTAATTGTCCGATGTCATAGTCACGACCTTTGGCTTGCAGCAATTTATGGTCGCGGATTTGCCCGAGCTGGGAGATGACACCATCAGCAGGGCTGACAATACCGTTTGCGCTGCTATCGATGATACGCGCGTCGTCTTTTAGCTCACGGGTAAAAAAGTCATTAAAGCTTTCATAAGCGTTAAAGCTTTGGCGCTCGTATTCATCTAAGCTCACATTGTAAGCTTTGGCAAAACTGCGGATAAAGGTGCGCTTAACATAAGGATGGCGGCTGGCGGCCAAACGTCCAGCTACTTTACTCAACTGCTGCTGCGGCACAAATTGTTGAAGGGTGGCAAATAAATTCATAATGAGGCTACCAAAATAGGGTTTGATGTAATAATTAATTAGGCAAGTTAATGGCGGTATTTTATCATGGTCAGGGTATGGTTGTATGGCCATAAACTGTAAGCTATTTATAAATAAGGAAGTCCGTAAATGAGAGCACTGATACAAAGGGTGCACCGTGCGAGTGTCACTGTCGATGCGCACTGCGTTGGTGAGATTGAGCATGGCCTATTGGCCTATATTGGCTTGGGTCATGATGATAATCTGCAAAGTGCGCAGCGTATGATTGATAAAATTCTTACTTATCGCATTTTTGATAATGATGATGACCCTGCTAAGTTTGGTAAATTGGATAAAAATGTTCAGCAAGTAGGCGGTGGCTTATTATTGGTCTCACAATTTACCTTAATGGCAAAAACCGATAAGGGGCGTCGTCCTGACTTTGGCGGAGCAATGGCACCCGATGCCGCGCAAGCCTTATTTGAGCAATTGGTGAATTACGCCAAAACTCAACATCCCAATGTGGCGACCGGTGAGTTTGGCGCTGATATGCAAGTGGCAAGTATCAACGATGGACCGTTAAATTTTTTATTGGAAGTTTAGAGGTTTAACGTTTTACAAGCTTGATTTTTACAAGCTTAATTTTTTGCACTAAAGTTTTAAAGGCTAGCTGTCAGGTTTTTGTAGCAAAGGATAAGGGTTGACCGCGCTGCCATTGATATAAATCCCGTAATGGACGTGCGGCGGCGTACCTTTGGCATTCCCACTGTCGCCGACGTAACCGATAGTATCGCCGGTATTGACCCAGTCGTTCGGGCTAATATCGGCATAATCCTCTAGATGCGCATAATAATGTCCTGCGCCGGCCGGTCCAATGATGAACACCACGCGACCGCCTAATGTATTTTCACCGACTTTACTGACGATGCCTTGTGTCGTTGCCTGTACCGGCGTACCTCGCTTGGCAAATATATCGATGCCTTCGTGAGAGCGACCTTGGCTACGCGCGCCGCCCCACGTATCGGTTAGGTGCTGTGCTGGTAATGGCGAGGGCAGACTGTTTTCTGTGGGCAGTGGTTGTTGTAATAAACTGAGCTGTTGCCATTTTGCCATCACAAACGACTGGGTTTGTTGACTGATACTCGGTAAGAGCTTGTCAAATACAAATAACAGCATCAATAATACAGCTGCCTTGATGAATATACTTATTACACGGCGTAAAAAGGTTGGTTTTGAATTTGGATTTGGCGGAAGCTTATTACCATCTGCTAACATCGATATCTCTTTATTTTTTTTGAGTTAACTCTAATGGGTAGTATAAGAGTTAATATCTCTACTCTTTGTATACCATTGTTATTTCTAGTTTTTATCCCCATAAACATAACGTAGTTTTTAAAAGTTACGTGGCTTTTAAAATTCACGCGGCTTTTAAATTTACCTATCTTTTACAATTGCACTTAAAACACCAATGTTGCTACCTATAGCGAAATAACTATCTATCAATAACTATGCTTAAATAATGATGGCTAAATCTTTATGACTGATACTGCGCTGATTATCGATACCGAAACCGATCAAGGTCGTGATCCGCGTCCGATTCAAGTGGCGACTATTAATGTGGCGACGGGTTTTGAGTGGATGAAATACTTTAATAGTGGGCGCTCGATATCACCTGTGGTCATTAGAATTCATGGTATTACCGATGATGATGTCGCCGGTCTTGAGCGCTTTGAGTTAGAGGCGTTTGAGTTGCCGCAGTATTTGATTGGGCATAATGTGCGCTTTGATTGGCGGGTGATTGGCAGTCCGTCTGCTAAGCTAATATGTACGGTGCGGCTTGCGCGCGTCGCTTTTCCAGAGTGGAGTGCTTATGGTCAGTCCAAATGCATCGAGCAGTTGTTAGGTAAAGGGGAAGCAAGCAGAATGACGATTGCCGCTCATGATGCGCTGGGCGATGCGCGCATGTGTTATCTGCTGTATCAGGCGTGCTGCGAGCGCCTAGAGATTGCACCGACAGATTTTGTGGCGGCCCATGCTATCGCCAATAAAGCCAATCCGGTGAGCAAAATGCCCTTTGGTAAACATAAGGGTATACCGATTAAAGACATACCTATCAGCTACGTAAAATGGATGCTGGGTAACGTCCATAATATGCAGCCGTCGCTCTATTCTGCTTTGACCAAGCGTGTTAAAGCAGAACAGGCAGCAAAAAACACGCAAGACTAAATAGACTTGCGCTTAAATGGATTAACTCAACAGAACTTATTGCTGCTTAGCTAACCAATCAACTGCCATTTGCCAAAGCTGTGGGGCTTTAGCATTGGTTCTGCTACTAAAATAGCGCATATGACCGATACTATTTAAGCCAAATTCTTTTGGCTCAAAAAAGCGTTTTTCGACTGGCATTTTGCTAAAGACGCGAATCATATCGTCCATATTTTTGCTATTGGCAATCTCATCATCGCTAAAGCCAAGCCACAATGCTGGCATATCAAGCTCATCATAGAAGTGAGTATGAATGCTTTTGCTAAAAGCGGTCTTGATATAGCCTGCGCCATTGCACCACTCGCGCCATTGACGAGCGACGCCGCGTGGTAGCGGCTCGCCCATACCGATTTTATCCGCCGGAGTATAACCGAACGTTAAGTTAGTGAGTGGGATAAAGGCATCCATAAAACCCATCGCTTTGAGCTTATAAGGCATGTCCATATTTTTGATGCGCCCTGATGAGCAAGCGACATTGAAGACCGACGCAATGGCTTGGTAGTTTGGCATTAAACCAATCAGCTGACCACCGGCGCTATGACCAATCAAATGATAAGTCGCATCGGCAAATTCGTCTTGTAAAGCATCAAGCACGGCTGGCATGTCATGGCGACCCCAGCTGATTAAAGAGGCGTCACATTTAGCCAAATCAGACGATAGCGATTCGCCGATACCTTCATTATCAAAGGTTAGGACACCAAAGCCACTGGCTGCTAAATAAGTGGCAAAATTGTGATAAAACTGGCGTTTGATACCAGTAGCTGGCGCGATCATGACTGCGGCTTTCACTTCATCTTTAGGACGATAAACGGTCGCTGCCAATGCTCGATTGCGCTCAGTCATGATGCTTAGGGCATAAATATCTGTTTGATTGTGCGGGTTTTCCATGGTTTAACCTTACTGTGTTTTTTCATTTTTATGAATAAGAGTTTTTATCAGTCAGTGCTTTTTTATGAGTCAGTGTTTTGGGTAAATAAAAATGCTTGCTAGGCGCTGAGCGTTTAAACACTTATGTTTAAACATAAGTATTAAGCGTGCAGTCATTAAGCAGTGATGGGTTGCTTACTTTTTAGCCTAATGGGGTGATAACCGCATGATGACCGTATAGCAACACTGCTTATGGTAAAATAAATCTTAGTGAGGAAGGTAGACGAAAATGACTTCCAAGTTCTGAAAATCACTTCTAATTTCTATCGGCAGGTTCTATAAACAAGTGGCATCGAGTTTATTTTGAGCGCTATTTTCCGGCAATATTTTCCTCAGTATTTATTTTGACCAAATAACACACATCAACAAACCAACATACAGGAATAAACGTGTTTTAATAGCTAAGTATTCAACGGTCTATTAATTAATAGCTAGGTATTTAAGTGTTTAAGAAAAAATCGTTATAAAAATTAAGGAAGCTATATGCAAATGAAAATCAACAATGACACTTATGAAGTCATTACCAGTCAAGATATTACCAATATTGAAAAAGCAGTGGATAAATCAGGGATCACCATGCCACTGGTGGCGGTTTATTGTGGTTCGCGTTTGGGCAATAATGAAGTCTATGAGCAGGCAGCGCGCGAGCTTGGTAGTGCGCTTGCTGATAATGGCATGGGTTTGGTCTATGGCGGTGCGAGCATCGGGCTGATGGGCGCAGTCGCCGATGAAGTTATCCAAGGTGGCGCGCAAGCGGTTGGTGTCATTCCAACCTTTATGCTCAAGCATGAAATTGCCCATGAGCAGCTGACGCGCCTGCATTTGACCGATACTATGCATACCCGTAAAACGGTGATGGCAGAGTACGCTGATGCCTTTATTACGTTGCCGGGCGGGCTTGGGACGCTAGAAGAAATCATGGAAATTGCCACCTGGCGTCAGCTATATCAGCATGAAAAACCGATGATTATTCTGAATATCAATGGTTTTTATGACTGTATGATTGAGCATTTAAAGTATACTGCCGAGCAAGGGTTTATGAAGCAGCAAGACCTTGAGCGTTTGGTCGTTTGTAATAGCATTAATGAAGCGATTGACATGCTAAAAACAGTGGTAACCATAGAAGGTGCGGTCGATACCGAAAAAATGGCCGGTAATTAAGCTAACTAAGCGCTAATATATACTGCCTTTACATAAAAAAGGAGAGAAGGGCTTATCATTAGCCTTTCTCTCCTTTTTTGTTTTAACTTTATTAACATTTAAATCATTTTAATTTGTCTCACAAATACTATGATTTACGCCTGCCATTGCTAATGGAAAGCCGCGTTCTTGCGCCAAATGACGCGCAACTTTATCAATCGCTACACTATCATTTTGCGCTAAATACGCCCATTCATGCGCATAACGCTGACTATTTTCTGCCATATCATTATCAATTAAACCAAGCTCCGTTAATTCATCGACGATTTGATCGGCCGCAATCAGCGTCGATGAGGCTTTGACGTTTTCCGCGCGCGCATAGCGAATATTAGAATACAAGCTCACATCAGCAACCCGCAGCGTATCGTCTTGACCGGGTATTTGCTGCCCACCGTATAGCGCATTGCCGACCGTACGCGCGCTATGAAAGGTTGGCACAAACTCAGCGACATAGTCAATCGCTTGTTGGCTACGCGCTTGCAGCGGCGCTTTATCCCAGCCATCTTCGATATAGTGTAAGTATTGCGACGGCAATTCAGGCTGGGCGCTGTCTTTATTGGAGGCGACCAAGCCATCATCAAATAAGGTGATAAATTTACTCATGCCATGTATTTGAAAATAGCCACCGGGGTAGGGCGTTAGCTGCGCCATGCCTTCTGGCGTACCACGATCGCCATAGACGATAATCTCTGGTATCTGCCCGCCGGTGTCATCCCAGTGGGTGATATAAGAGGATTTAAACTCGACCATACGCGTGACTTTGACGCCGACCATATCGTCGATGACGCCGGTACGAAAACCGCAAGCATTGATTAAGTAATCGACTTCGATAGATTCAGTTGCACGTTCGGTTGCAAGCTTAGTTTCAAGTTCGTTTTCAAGGCTAGCTGCTTGTTGATAATCGATACGCCACTTCGTCACATGATGATCAGCGTTTGAGCAATTCTCACAGTCGACGGGCATCACTTGCTTAACTTGTGTATCGGTAAAGACATGCGCATGCTCATAGCCTTCTAAAGCCAATTGCGCAGACGCTGCTAAGCGGAAGATATTCCAGCCATATTCTTGTACGACAATTAGCGGAAATTTGACTTTATTTAAGTCCAAATACTTAGCGACCGGTATCATCCATTCGTCAACCGACCGCGGCACCGTTACTTGCTCGCGCTCAGACAATGCAATCAGCTGCTCATGGCTATAGAGCTGATAGTAATTTTCAGGTTCGCCGAGTACTTTATTATCGGCATCTTCAGCGATAAGCTCACGATAAGCGTCAGTCAAGATATCAAGGCGCGGTAGTAAGTCTTCGGGCAAGCCTTCATCGCGGGTAGGCACAGCAAATACCGTCGGACGCACATCGATGGTATAAGGATAAAGGCGTAAAATATCGATACATTGTTTGAGCAGAGCGACGCAATCTTCATCAGGAATTTCGCGGTATAGATTGCCGCCAGCATGCAAATGACACATCGGTGGACCATCGATAAGCGAGGTGTTTTTTTCAAATAAATAGGTCTCAAGCCCTAAGGCTGCCAGACGAATTGCAATGGTTGCCCCAGCTGTGCCGCCGCCGAGAATACCAACCCGTTTGGTAGCAGGCGCTTGATTGTTCGTAAAAGAATGAGTCATTGTCGTTGTTATATCCTTAATCGCATTCCTGTCATCAGGAGCTGCTCGGCGTATTCGTGAAATGATTTGTTTTTAGATAAAGTGTTTTTGGATACCAAGTTACTTTTAAATACCAAGTTACTTTTAAATAATCGAGGTCTAACTATTTTTATTTTAAACCGCTTATGTTTTATATAGGGTGTCGCTATCGATATGCATACAGACGATATGCGTGCATGGGCAGCCAAGTTCAATACGTATCTTAAGCCGCGATGGTCACATTTGCCATTGTGCTGTCATTCCTAATTTCTATAGCGTTATTCTACGAAAAACGGCTACTTATATAAGGATAAATAGGTAAGTACGTGCATCAGTTTTGTCAATGAATAGCGCTGGGGCGGTAGGTTAAAGCCTGAGCGCTGCTAAGCGTATTTATAGAGTTAAGTATTTAATTTTGCGTTATTTGTAAACTTTAGGCGCTTTTGTAAATTTATATGCTGAGAGAAACGTGCGCTTTGATGCCTATGCTATATTAAAAACACTTGAAGTCAGCGCTAAACCATTTCACGTACCTCAATCATTCTACCTACCATGGTTAAAAGCAGCCGATGACAAGAAGAAATCCAATAAAAAATTTTTCACTATTAACAAGGAAGTTATTATGAAACACATACTGGTATTATCTGCTCTTAGTGGCATGCTAGCGCTTAGTGGTTGTTCAACCCTAAATAATATGGTCGGCAATGACGATTCGGGTATGCACGATGTGCAAGCGACCAATAAAAACACGGCTCCTGTCGCTAGTAAAAACGGCATGCTCGTCGATGCTAGCAATCATATGACCTTGTATACTTTTGATAAAGATTCTATGAATAAGTCAGAATGTGGCAGCGCCTGTCTGCTCGTTTGGCCTGCATTTATGGCACCGAGTAATGCCAAAGCGTCAGGGCAATTTGCCGCCTTTAAACGCGAAGATGGCAAATATCAATGGGCGATGAATGGTAAGCCGTTATACTTTTATGCCAACGACACAAAGGTTGGCGATAAAGATGGCGATAATAAACTTGGCGTTTGGCATATTGTAAAAACCAAATAACTTTCCATTTTTCCAAAAATAAGCTTTCCAAAAATAAGTTTTCCATAAAAATGCAGCTAGCGTGGCTGCTTTTTTTTGGTTATTTACGCGGTTTTTTAACATAGCAGGATGGCTTTAAGACGAGCTCTTATCGTAGAAGCTGCTTGCATCGAGCGACAAAAACCGTTAAAATCGCGGTTTGATTTTCCCGCTGGGGAAAGGCTAAGTGAGCAGCGGTGTGGTGTTGGGTGCTGGAATAAGCCAGTGACGCAGTTGCCAGACCAGAAGATGTCCTTAGTGCCTCAGTTACGTATGTCATTGTTTGGTTGATCGCTCAATCATACTGTCAATCAAAAGCGCTGTACATACATCGGACATAGAGAGTTTATTATGCGTAAAGATATCCATCCAAATTACCAAGAAGTTTTGTTCCATGACACTAACGCTGACGTGTTTTTCTTAACTCGTTCAACCGTTAAAACCAAAGCCACTCGTGAATACGAAGGCACAGAATATCCATACTACCCACTTGATATCTCAAGTGCGTCGCATCCATTCTATACTGGCGAACAACGTAAAACTTCTACTGAAGGCCGTGTTGCAAGCTTCAACAAACGCTTTGGTGCGTTTGGTGGCCGTAAGAAAGCTGCTGATACTGACGCTGCAGAGTAATTTATACTTATGGTATAAATGTATTTCGCTAAGCAGTCTTTTGCTAAGCCATGAAAAACCGCTGATGATTCAGCGGTTTTTTTTCGTTTAAATTTTAACGTTAAGTAATAGAAAACTAATTTTTGTAAAATCAGGTTTTACCGTTTTACCATACTTAGAAACTTCATTTAGTAGAAGATGGATCTAGTAATTCGACAATCAACTCTGCCAACTGCTGCGCCCAATAACCGTACATAAGGCTGCTAGGATGAAAGCCATCACTGGCAAACATCACCCTGATATCGATTGGGGTGCCATTAGAATGCTCGTCTATCATGCGGGCAAAGTCGGTTGCCATGTAGGTGACACTATCGTGAGCGGCACAAATTTGCTGTAAGGTGTTATCAAGGATAGAGGCTTTGGCACCGACGAAGTTATTCAACGGTGCAGGTATCGCCGGCATTTGTGCCATCGGCGGTAAGCTTAAAAAAATCAGCTCTCGCACACCAAATTTGCGCTTGGCGATAGCAATGATATTTTCGATTTGCTGTTGCCATTGATGAACAGAGACGTTGGAGGTGGTGTCATTAACGCCGACACTTAATACCATCACATCGATAGGCTGGCTTGGTGCAGGCAACACATAAAGCCTGCGCAAGATATCAAAGCTGGTATGACCAGTCGTCGCTTGCAAAGACCAGTTTAATGTATTAAATGTGGTCTGAATAATAGGCTGCTGGGTCAAGATGGGAATCAGGTTGCCGACAAGCGCCTCTTGCTGCGTCTGACTACCGACGCCAGCCGCTGCCGAATCGCCAACGACCATCAAGTTTAGCGTTTGCTGTGTATGTTTTGAGGTATTGGCAGCGCTGCTATTTGCATTGTTTAATTGAACTTGACCATGCCTCTCACCATTTGGTTCAGGCAGGCGCACGGTATCACGCTTAATTTTGTGTCCTTGATACAGGTACACAGGGGCGAACAGCACGTCTCTTGCAACCGAAGCTATTTTATTCTGCATTTTTTTAGTAGCTACCATCCTGCTCGCTCCCGAATAGTGGTGAGGTTGTCTTCAATAAGTAATTTACCATCGATATATACATCGCGTAATAAATTGTCTTCTGCTGCTGATAAATTATCAGCTTTAATAGTTTCTAACGTTCCGTTGCTGTTTTTTATCAGCGCCAAACGGCCTTTTTTCGAGCGTTTTGAGCGGCTAGTGACGGGGTCTTTATAAATGTTGGTCCACACGCCGTCGATAGAGATGGCACTGGCTTTCATCGCCCAGCTCATGGTATCGCGATTGACTTGCTGTAGTAGCCCGCCGCCCATGCCAAAGGTGATATTGTCAGCGCTAAAACCTGCCTTCAATATCACATCGATGATTTTGCCCAAGCTTTGCGGGTTGATACCGTCACCTTGGATTACCCGTACATAATCAGGCAGCACTTTATAACCTTTACTATTAATAGTCGTACCAAATTTTACCGCCAAGCGCTCCAAGGCTTCGCGAACCACTTTAGCAGGATCGCCACTGTCAGGTCGGATAACTAAAGTCCCGCCCATATTTTTGACGTCGTCTTTTAGGCTACCGCCCCAAATATTATCAATGGCATTCCATAAATCATAGCTGTCAGATACCACGGAAAAACTCTTACCAGCGCCGCCAAACTGCTCAATCATATTAGCAAAGGCGGCGGTCTCTCCATCACGGCCCCAAGCGGTCATGGTACTGTGCTCAGCGGCAGGAATAGAGAAGGCTGGCATCTCTTTATCTATGTGATACCAACGGCTAGCGGCAACCAAAGCCGTCATCGAATCAGTACCAGCAAAGTTCACCAAATGCGCAAGGCTGCCAAGTGCCACAGATTCTTGGCTCGAAGCACCGCGTGAACCAAAATCATGTAAACGGAAAATCAGAGACTCGCTATTATCTGCAGATTTTTCTAGTGCCTGACGTATGATGCCTTTGCAATAGTGCGAGACGCTAGCGACGGTTGAAGGGTACCAAATTGCACGCAGTAGCGCCGTTTCGATATAGCTTGGTAGCCAATAGAACTCAGGGTCAGTATTGATGATTTGGCACACCACATTGGATGCTGGAACAACGCTGCCTTCAGGAATGGCTTCGATGCGCAGTGGTAGATAGCCGCCATGCTTATCGACCAGCAGCTCCCAACCAGCACGGTTAAAGGTTAAGCCATGCGCCTGAATAACCATTTCGGCTTCATCGATATCTTGATGGGTAATAGGCGTGCTGAGGTATTCTTTAATAAAGGCTTGCAAGCCAAAAAACACCACATCGTAATCGCCTTTACGCGCCTCAATGTAGCTAGACAGATACTCACTACCGCTTGGATATTGCACCCAATGGGAGGTTTTATAGCTGTCGCTATTTAAGATTAAATTGTTTAGATTGCTGGTATACATCACAGAACTCCTCTGCTTTGAGATGCCGCAGCTGTTTTTTAAATAACAGTTGCGGCGCTAAACCATTGCCGTCTATCGGCGCTGGCGTGAAAATTTGTCAATAAAAACTGGATAGCCGTCTGATAAAATTCTATAAACCAACCATTTTGGTAATAATTGCATAATGGTCTTCAAACATCATGGTGGCATCAAGCTCAGCAAGCGGTAGCCAAAAAGCCTTGGCAGCGTCATCACCGCCTTTTACTTTTGGTAAGCCTTTTGGGTCGTTTTTCAACTGAAAGTAAAATGCTTGGGTAATCGTGCGCCCACGTGCCGAGCGGTAAGGGTCGTCAAAGGTATGCTGACTATGACAAGAGCCGCGTAGTACCGGTTCAGGGACTTTTAGACGGGTTTCTTCGCGTAGCTCGCGGATACAGGCATCAAATAAAGTTTCTTTTGGATTCAAAAAGCCACCCGGTAATGCCCACAGCCCGCGCCCCGGCATACTACGGCGCTCAACCAATAAAATATGCCCTGATTGGACGACCAAGGCATCAGCAGTCATAAAGGTTGGTGGGTAGGGCGCAGATTCCCATTGTCTTTTATATTTATCGACAAAATCCGCTTCTTCATGCAGGTTTTGATAAATATCAGTCTTTTTAAAGTCGTTGAGGACGTTGCGGGTCGACTCAGGGGTGCGCTCAGGCGTTGGCGTGGCACCCATCAGATAGCTATCACGAATGGGGGTGGCGGATAAATTGTGATAATTGGGCACAGAAACCGACGCCCAACTTGGGAATAATGACAAATAATACGATGAGCTGTCTTTTGAATGGCCAATCAGCCCAATGTCCGTCTGCAAGTCGCTAGTGACCGATTTGACGCCCGCTTGCACATATTGCAGCCAGCGCGTGTCGTTGTAGAGTGCATCGTCGAGTGCAACGCAGTGGATACGTGCTGCTTCTGCTGGCGAGTAGGCGTTTTTTATCATCGTCGAGCGCTCATCGACACTAAATGGATTACGCAGACTACGTGGTAGGTTGGCAGAACCGATCAGCATAATGACGTTATCGGCACGTTTTAAGGCTTCATCGACCACCGCTTTGTGACCGCAATGAAACGGCTGAAAGCGCCCAATAAATACCAAATAACGATAGTGTTTGTTTTTATCTGCATGCTGCTCTGCTGAATCGCTCATATACGCCACTTTCCTACTACTGATATTTCATTGATTAAAAAAAGTAATGCCGCCAATACTGACACAGCATGGGAGTTGCTGACAAGTGCAAAGATGTTTAGAGGGGTATCACCATTGGCTATTACCTGTATTCAAGTTTGTTCAGACAAATAAATATAAGACTCTTTTAATTGGCATGCTTATCAATCCACGCAGTAACCGTTGGCCAAATCTCTTTGGCGGCAGGACGACTGTTTAAGATACGGCTATGGGTGTAATCGTCTAAATCGCCATTAATAATTGAGTATTCGCGAAAAACGTTATCAGGATTGCTAAAATCGTTAAAAAGTGACTGGCAGCCTTGAGAAGGCGAGATGAATGTATCACCCTTGGCACTGATGGCATAAATCGGCGTAGTAATCTTTGCCATATGTTGTCGATAATCAAAGCAATCGTCATCCGTTAACTGAATAGCATTTTTTTGACGGTTATGATTATCAAAAGCGCTGTCTTTGACACCAGCAGCATCTATATCACTTTGCTTAATAAAATGACTGTGAAAGTTTTTACGCAAGTTCCATTCGTACCATTGATTCATGGTGTGATGGCTTTCGTTAATGGGTCCCATGTTGAGTTTTCTAGCAGGTATATAGCCGAATATACGCGTAAATAGTTTAGCAGCGACTATCTTAAAGTAATTCTTGGGATTGACTATTGCACCATAAACTTGGCAAGCAAACATACTGAGGCTATTGATTTTAGCGATGTAATGCGGATTTTGGATTAAAAACATCGTTAAGCAAGCACCGCCGCCGCTATGAGTGACGCAGTGTAAATTGCTGAGCTTTAATTCATTAAATAAATAATCGAAAGTGGCAGCAAAATCGTAGGTTGCGACGGTTTCAAAGTTAAATTTGTCTTTTGGTACTGCGCTTGCACCATGACCACGCCACTCCATGATATAACAATGATGTCCAAGTTCAGCTAAGTATTCGGCGATTCTTAAGCAGGTTTTTTTATCCGAAAAAGTACCATGCGTTAAGAAAATATTTTGCCCTTGATTAGCAGTGTCATTTTTAGCAGAGCCATTGTTAGTATCAACATTAGAACATTGATGGGTTTTTTGACTATCGAATATCTCCCAAATAGCGATTTGCACGTTATCTTTGGTCGTCACTAACGTTAGATTCTCAGTCATCATAAAGATTTTCTCTTAAACTCATACCATGCTTATTAGCATATAAATGCCGTAATGGCTAAGTTATAGCACAACTTAGCCATTTATAGTTATGCTTCCATAACTGTGAGTCTACAGACATAAATGAATCTACAGGTATGAATCTAGGATATGAATCTAGGATATGAGAGCTATCAGCATCGTATAGACAAAAAAACTGCCAGTGATGGATTCAATCACTGGCAGTTTTTTAACAATGAAGCTGATTAAGAATAAGGTTTAAGCGTCTTTACTAAATTCATTAAATGAAGCAACGGCTTCGGCAGCGTACATCATTGACGGACCGCCGCCCATATAAACACACATGCCCAAGGTTTCAGCGACTTCTTGCTCGGTGGCGCCAAGTTGTACCAATGCTTTGGTATGAAAACCGATACAAGCATCACAGCGCGCGCCAACCGCTAAGGCGAGGGCAATCAGCTCTTTGGTTTTTTTGTCCAATACGCCATCTGCGGTTGCCGCTGCACCGAGCTGCGAGAAGGCTCTGCTGGTTTCAGGAATATGCTTGTGTAATTTTGCCATATTGGTTGAAACGAGTTTGGTGATGTCTTTAAATGATTTAGTCATGGGATGGATGCTCCTCTTTATGCCGGATTAAAACGCTTATAAAGTCTTATACAGTGTAAGCGTGGCTTATTAAAACTGAGTTCAATACAAACTTATTTTTTGGTAAAAACTGCTACGTTTTCTTGAACGGCTATTTCAATCATGCAATAGGCTAGGTATTGAATTTGAAAGTTTTTGTTATATATAATTATAATATATATAATTATATATTAAATAAAGAGGCTTATTTGATTTGCTTACGTCAAAATTGAACGGATGCGTTCATGAGAATAAGGCTTTTGAAAGACTTTAAATGGTTTTTGTTGACCAAGTACATGGATAGAACTAATAAATGTAAAATGCCGATTATCATTAAATAAGCGCTTTAAACTTGATAAGTTGGCTTGTGGTCTTAATATAGAATGGACAGTTACGATAAATGGATTATTAAGGTAGCAGTCAGGCCACTGCTAAATCGCAGTAGCCCAGTCGGAATTATGCGTTAAGTGCGCTATAATAGAGCCAATAACTGCGAATAACTGTTAATAACTGCTAACAAATACAACCGTCATGACGGTTAAAGCAATAAAACCATATACCAAGATGATGGATAATCTCATTTATCCCACCCTCACATGACATTGACGACACAGTAGACGTGACCAATATAACGCTTGTGTCATAACACATAGGAAGCATTATGAGTGAACACAATCCAACTGATACTCAAGTAGAACCTGCTGCCGATTACGAGTCAGCGTTAGATACTGAGCAAACGGAAGCCAAAAGTAACATCACCATCACTGAAGCCGCGCAAGGTTATTTGGCAGATTTACTGGCGAAACAAGATACCGATGGTATCGGTGTGCGTATCTTCGTTGAGCATCCAGGTACGCCGCGTGCCGAGTGCTGCATGGCTTATAACCAGCCGGGCGAAGAAGACAGCGCTGATTTGAAATTTACTTATGACAATTTTTCGGCATTTATTGAAGCGGCATCGGTCCCTTATTTAGAAGATGCGGTGATTGATTATAATAAAGACCGTTTCGGTGGCCAGTTGACGTTCCGTGCACCAAACTCGAAAGTGCCAAAAGTCGGTGCCGATGCCAGTGTCGAAGAGCGTATCAACTATGTCTTGCAGTCTGAGATTAACCCAAGCTTGGCCGCTCATGGCGGTGATGTACAGCTGCTTGAATTGATTGATGAAGAAGGCGTCGGTCTGACCGCCGTATTAAAGTTCGGTGGTGGTTGCCAAGGCTGTTCAGCGGTTGATATGACGTTACGTCAAGGCGTTGAAGTACAGTTAAAACAGCAGATTCCAGAGCTGACGCAAGTGATTGATGAGACCGATCATACCCGTACGGAAAACGCTTACTATAAATAAAAATTGATGAGTCGTTATAAAAATAGCGCCGATATCACCTAGGAATATGCTTATTAGTTTCATTGCTTATAAATATTGCTTATGAATATTTGTCATTAAGAGATGAGAAATTTGCTATTCTTTTAATAAAGAAGCTGGGTTATGATTAACTCAGCTTTTTTTATGATTGTTGCTTTTTTATTATGACTGTCGTTTAGCGATAGATATCTTAGTATGAATTTTTTAAAACATTTTTTAATCATAAAATCTTGATTTAATAATTAACGAATATATAGGAGCACATTATGAGTGATGGACAACCAGCTAAGCAAAATACCCAGCGTCTTGAGACCTTGGCAATTCACGCCGGCTATACTGTAGAGCCAACCACCAAAGCGGTCGCCGTGCCTATTTATCATACCAGCTCGTATGCATTTGATAATACCCAACATGGCGCAGATTTGTTCGATCTAAAAGTCGCTGGCAACATTTATACCCGTATCATGAACCCAACCAACGCCGTATTAGAAGAGCGTGTGGCGGCACTTGAAGACGGTATTGGCGCACTTGCAGTAGCGTCTGGTATGGCGGCCATCACTTATGCGATCCAAACCATTTGTGAAGCGGGCGATAATATCGTCGCGGTATCAACGCTATATGGCGGCACTTATAATCTATTTGCGCATGCTTTGCCGCGCCAAGGTATCGAAGTCCGCTTTTTTGACCATAAAAATCCTGAAGCGATTCGCGATTTAATCGATGATAAAACTAAGATGGTCTTTGCGGAAAGTATCGGTAATCCATTAGGTAACATTGTTGATATCCAAGCACTAAGTGATATCGCGCATGAATACGGCGTACCAGTAGTGATTGATAGCACGGTTGCGACTCCTGCGTTATGCCGTCCATTTGAGTTTGGTGCTGATATTGTCATTCATTCATTGACCAAATATATGAGCGGTACCGGTACTTCGATTGGCGGGGCGATTGTTGATAGCGGAACTTTCCCTTGGGGCGATTACCCTGAGCGTTTCCCACTATTAAACACCCCAGATGAAAGCTATCATGGCGTAAACTTCGTCAAGGACGTTGGCGCAGCGGCCTTTATCGCTCGTGCTCGCGTAGCGCCACTGCGTAATACCGGCGCGGCACTTAGCCCGCTTAATGCTTTTAGTATTTTACAGGGCTTACAGACACTGGGTTTACGTATGGAGCGTCATGTTCAAAACGCTCAAGCGGTTGCCGAATATCTACGCGACCATGATAAGGTTGCTTGGGTGAAATATGCCGGTTTGCCAGACCATCCTGAGCATGAGCTTGCTAAGAAATATATGAAAGGCACGCCATCCGCTATTTTAACCTTTGGGGTAAAAGGTGGACTTGAAGCAGGAGCGCGCTTTATTGATGCGCTGCAACTGATTACGCGCTTGGTTAATATCGGTGATGCTAAATCACTCGCTTGTCACCCAGCGACCACTACCCATCGTCAGCTCAACGAGCAAGAGCTAGAGAATGCTGGGGTAAGCACGGATATGGTCCGTCTATCGATTGGTATTGAGCACATTGAAGATATTAAAGCTGATTTAGAGCAAGCACTTGCCGCTGCTTAATTAAGCAATAGCTTTCTTCTGCTTTGTAAATGAATACTAAAAAGCCCATATCTTAGGATATGGGCTTTTTTATAAGCGACTTATTATGAAAGATTGGTCTAAGACAGTTAGATGATTAAACAGTTAAAACACGGCGTGAGATATCTTGATACTCTTGCGATGATAAGCGTGGACCAAACTGCTGAATCACTTGTGCGGCTACTTCGCTGGCAAGTCGTCCGCATTCTGGCAAGCTATAGTGCTGCGATAAAGCATATAAAAACGCCCCAGAATAGTTATCACCAGCGCCATTGGTGTCAATAACATTGGCAACAGCTGGCGTAGGAATCTCATAAATCTCAATCTCAGAATCATCATTTGGCTTATGTGCGATGATGGCGCCATTTGGACCATCGGTAACAACCGCCGTTTGGCAATGCTCAAGTAAAGCTCGCGCTGCCGATTTATGCTGTTTTTTATCGGTAAATAATTTGGCTTCTTCACTATTACAGAATATCACCGCGACTTTATTGCCAAGCATATTAAGTAAACCTTCTTTGGCAAACTTTACTACCGCAGGATCAGCAAAGCTGACGGCGATTTTGGCACCATGGATGCCTGCTTGTTGGCGCAGTTGGGTCATTGCGGGCTGAATACCTTCAGACATCGCCAGATAACCTTCTAAATATAACCAGCCAGCTTGGGTTAGTGCCTCAAAGTCGACGTTATCCGCGGTAATATCGCTTGAAGTACCAAGGAAGGTTTGCATGGTACGCTCGCCATCTTCGGTCACTGCCACCACGCACGAACCGGTCACACCGCCTGCATGGATTGACTGAGGGGAAGTGGCAACGCCTGCTTCATGTAAGTCTTTTAGATAAAATTTGCCTTGTTTATCATCGCCGACGCGGCAGGCATAAAAAGGTTTACCGCCTAAGCTTGCAAAGGTATACATCGCATTGGCCGCTGAGCCGCCGCCCGCTTGTTTTGATGGCGCAATCTCGGCCAGCTTAAAATACGCCAATAATTGCTGCTGCTCTTCGAGTCCTGCCAGCGTCATATTGCCTTTGGTCAGGTCAGTTTCTTCTAGCGCTGCATCTGACAGCAGATATTCGTGGTCAACCAAGGCATTACCTATCGCCATCACATCGTACATTATGTCTCTCTCCTCAATGAATTTATCAATGCTTAATTTATCAATGCTTCGCTTATTTTTTTATAGTAAAAATTATTCTGCTTGTAGCTCAAGTAGGCGCTGATAGAGCGCATTCTTTTTGACGCCTGTGATATCGGCAGCTAAGGCAGCCGCTTTTTTAACCGATAAATCCTCTAATAAGCGCTGTAATAATTTATCATGAATACTGATATCGTCATCGTCTTGCGCCACATTTACCCCAGCAACGACGACGACAATTTCACCGCGTTGCTGATTGTCATCGGCTTTAACAAATTCAACCAATTCGCCAAGCGTGCTTTTATGCACGGTCTCAAAGGTTTTGGTCAATTCACGGCAAAACGTCACTTCACGCTCTGCCCCAAAGATAGCAGCCATATCTTCTAAGCTGGCAATAATACGATGCGGTGCTTCATAAAATATCAAGGTTTCGGTACGTGCATTCAGAGCCGTTAATTGTTTTTGGCGACCGTGGGTTTTGGCTGGTAAAAAGCCAATAAAGCTAAAGCGGTCTGAGGGCAATCCTGCAACCGATAATGCAGCAATAGCAGCAGAGGCACCAATAATAGGGGAGACGCGAACGCCAGCAGCATGGGCGGCTTGTACCAATTGATAACCGGGGTCACTAATCAGCGGCGTGCCAGCATCACTAATCAGCGCAACCGAATGACCTTGCTGAATCATCTCAATAATTTTGGGTGTTTGAATGGCGCTATTATGTTCATGATAGGCCCAAAGCTTATTATGACCTTTTTGCTTGGTTGCGTTATCAGCATCTTTTGCAGCGTCAGTTGTACTGGTTTTGCTGTCGCTATCGTTAGCAATAGTTTCTTTCGTATCTTTGGTATGGATACCAAAATGTGATAACAGCTTGCCTGAAGTGCGGGTGTCTTCACAGGCGATGATAGCAACCTGCTTTAGGGTATCGATTGCGTGCGGTGTCATGTCGCTCAAATTACCAATCGGCGTGGCAACGATATAAAGACAAGCTGGCATCGCGGTAGGGCTAGACATGAAAACCTCTGAGTATTAAGAAAGACTATTAAAGTATTAAAAAAGGATATTAAAAACGAATAGTAAAAATGTGTGGCGCTATAAAGGCTGATTTAAATAAAAAGTCAATCAGCATAAGAACGCGAAAGTGGTTAGTTTAGCATGATGTGCTATGATAATTCTGAAATGTTCAGCTGGCCAATGGACGTGATGGCAAATGACAAACCGTTAACCCTTACTTCACCTACACAGCGTCAAGGCAGCCGTTTTGAGCAGCAGGCGTGTGAGTTTTTACAAGCGCAAGGCTTGATATTGGTGGCGCAAAATTGGCAGCAACCAAAAGTGGGTGAGCTTGACTTAATTATGCTAGAAAAGGGGCAGGCATGGTCGACGCTTGTCTTTATTGAAGTGAGGCAACGGCAGCGTTCAGGATTTGGTGATGCCGCCCTTAGCGTGACAAAAAATAAGCAGAATAAGATTATCAAAGCGGCACGTTATTTTTTGCAGCAGCATCCTCAATATAGTGAGTATGACTGTCGGTTTGATGTGATTGCCTATGATACCCATGCTAGTACTAATGCCAATAATAAAAACAAGATGAATGATACCAATCAAGCACCGTTAATAAATACGCAAGCAGAATGGCTACAAGGCGCTTTTATCGCCTCAGCTTGGTAATCATAGTGATAAGATTTTTAAGGACTTAAATAGTTTGAAAGTTAAGTGGTTTGAAAGTTACATGGATTTAAAGGTTAAATTAAACGGTAAAATAAATGCCAGCATCACGCTGTCGTTACCAAAAGCCTAACCGCCTAGCGTAAAAATTCAGTAAAGTAGCTGAACTAAAAATTATTAATTGAAGCGAAGTCGTATTATTCTCACTACGACTTATTAGCACTATTCATCATTTAATTATTACATCATGTTCTAAGAGGTAAACCATGACACGGATGCATTTGCGCACTGCTATTTTTGGCTCATCACGCCGCAAGGCGATTGGCGTGATGCTACTGACCAGCATCGCCGCGACTGGCTGTACCACCAACTATTTAACCAATAGTACAGAAGGTACGTATGGCGTACCGATGACAGAGCGCACCATTCCGCAGCGTCTGCTCGATCGCAGTATTGAGCATACCGTCAAGATTAACGTCTATGGTCTGCAAGAAAATTTACAGCAAACCAGCCGTATGAGCATTGATAGCTTTAATAGTGAAGTGCTGCTGACGGGTGAAGTGCCAACGGAAGCCATCAAAGCAGAAATTGAAAAAGTCGTCAGCTCTATGCCAGACGTGCGTCATGTCTATAATGAGCTTAACGTCAGTGCCTCAAGGGGCTATAGCTCAACCGTCCACGATGGTTATATTACCTCTAAACTACTGGCAAAAGTCGCCTCTAGCAATGGTGTGAAAGCCTCGCAGATTAAGGCGGTGACCAATGATGGCGTGGTTTATATTATGGGGCGTATGACACCAACGCAGCAAAGCCACTTGATTGATATTGCCAATAATACCGTCGGCATCACAGAGTTGGTGCTACTGACCACCGTCGTTGATGATAGAGGGGTAAAGATAGGCGATGATGACATCATGTATGAAAATAATTTGGCCAATCCTGCGGCCATACCAGTCGTTGAAAGTGGTGCTGCGCCAGCAGTAGCAAGTTCGGCAGCGGTAGATCCAACGATTAATGCCACGCCGATTGTCGTCAACGAAGATGGTACGCCCGTTAATCAGCCGTCATCGAGCCCTTATATTGACCTTTATCAAAATCCCTAACTAGCTGTTTCGATTACAAGCACAAGAACCCTAAACAGTCATAACAGGAACAGCACGATAAATCCCTAGCCAGCCAGTAAGATATAGACCGTAAAAATAGAAACGATAGCTTGAATAAAACAGTCGTTTTATTATCAAGTATAAACCGACGACTGCTGTATTAATGATTGACCGATAATAGGACTGCTGGCGATGACGGATTTAAATAAAGAGACTTTAGAAACTGTGCAAACTGGGAAAATAAAGAGTCGCAAGCCTAAACGTATCAGCGTGGGCGTTACGGCGGCATTGGCCGTTGGTGGTATTGCGCTTGCAACTCAGCAAGTACAGGCATTATCGGCGCTGGCTATCGTCAATGGTATCACCTCAAATGGCGGTGTTGGTGTCAGTAAAAATATTTTGTATGGTGACGAGCCCAATCAAGATTTAGATATCTATTATCCTAAACCTTTAACAAAAGCCATGAAGTCAAAAAACGTGACTGATGATAGCGCTATTAATGACAGCTATCCGATGGTGGTTTTTGTCCATGGCGGTTCGTGGGAAAGTGGTAACAAAGACGAGTATGCCTTTGTTGGTCAAAGCTTGGCGCAAGCAGGCTATGTCACCGCAGTGATTAATTATCGTAAAGCCCCTGAGCATGTGTATCCTGATTATGTGCAAGATGCCGCGCAGGCCATCGCTTGGAGTTATAACAATGCCAAGAGCCTCCACGCTGACCCTAAGCGTTTGGCGGTGATAGGACATTCTGCGGGTGCATTTAACGCGGTTGCTGCCGTCGCCAATGAAGATTTTTTAGCGCCGTATGGGGTAAAGCCAAAAGATATTGCTGCCGTAATTGGCATTGCAGGCCCTTATAGCTATGACTTTCGCAAATTCAGTAGTAGAACTGCCTTTGGGTCAGATGCGACGCCAGAGACAGTGATGCCAGACCGCCAAATTAAAGGTGCGCAGCCACCGTATTTATTATTGACTGCCGAAAAAGACAAAATCGTCCATGTGACCAATACCACTAAAATGACACAGGCATTAAAAGCGGCGGGCGTTAAAGTGGAAACAGGCGAAATCGCAGGCGCCAGTCATGCCACCAGTATCGGTGCGATGGCACCGCCATTACGCTGGGTCAATGATGTGCGTGCACAAGTGCTCAGCTATCTTGATAAAACCCTTAAGTAGTTAATGTCACAAATAGTTAGCGCTCATTGATTACAGTACGTCTGCCGCTATGATAAATAGTTAAACGCAGTTGCGTAAGACAGTACTGTAAGATGGTCAAACTCTTGTTATAATGACGTTACTTTAATCCTATACCCTATTTAAAATTTAAGGCAGAATATTCTATGAGCATGAACGCTGACGATTTGATTGCATTTTTACAAACTCACTTCCCAGATGCTTTTATTCAAGCTGCCAATCAAGGTACCAAGTTTGATGTACGGGTGGTTGATGCCAGTTTTGAAGGCAAGCGCGCCGTACAGCGTCAGCAGGCTGTTTACGCCTTGGTAAACGACAAGATTGCGAGCGGCGATATTCATGCGCTCAATATTCAAGCCTTAACGCCAGCCGAATGGGACGTTCAATCTCAAGGCTAACTCTTTTTACCTATGACTTTTATCTATGACCTGAATTTGTCGCACCGGCACTTTATGTTGCGGGTTTTATCATTTCCGGTTTCTCATCATTTTTATACTTATCGCTAGGTTGTCACCTTATGGATCAATTTTTAATCACCGGTAGCAGTCGTATCGCAGGGGAAGTCACGATCTCAGGCGCCAAAAATGCCGCTTTGCCTTTACTTGCCGCTATGATTTTGGCCGAGACCCCAACGACATTGCATAACGTGCCATCGCTACAAGATGTGCGCACCTTGATTGAATTGATCGGTGGCATGGGCATTGATATTCAAAAGCAGGGCGATACTGTCACCTGCGATACCAAAAATATCGATAATTTTTATGCGCCGTATGATTTGGTAAAAACCATGCGCGCCTCGATTTTAGTCTTAGGCCCTTTACTGGCACGTTTTGGTGAAGCCGAAGTGTCATTGCCGGGCGGCTGCGCTATCGGCTCACGTCCTGTTGACCAGCATCTAAAAGCCTTTGAAGCGATGGGTGCTGAGATTAGCGTTGAGAATGGTTATGTTAAAGCGCAAGCGCCAAAAGGCGGCAAGCTTATCGGCTGTAACTTCTCTTTTGATATGATAACGGTTGGCGGTACTGAAAACGTTATTATGGCAGCCGCATTGGCCAAAGGGACGACAGTGCTTGGTAACTGCGCGCTTGAGCCAGAAGTGGTCGATTTGGCAAATATGCTGGTAGCGATGGGTGCTAAAATCAGCGGTATTGGTACTGCAACCATGACCATCGAAGGCGTTGAGCGCTTGCATGGTTGTGAGTATTCGGTAGTAGCTGACCGCATCGAAACAGGTTCTTACCTTGCTGGCGCTTTGATGACACGCGGTGATGTATTGGCCAAAAACACCTCGGCACTTTTATTAACGCCCGTGTTAGAAAAATTTGAAGATATGGGGGCGATTATTACCACCGGTGATGATTGGATTCGTGCACAAATGAAAGGTCGCCCATTACCCGTTAATATCCGTACCCAGCCGCATCCAGGTTTCCCAACCGATATGCAAGCGCAAGTGATGGCGATTGCTTGTCTTGCCGATGGCACCAGTACTTTTATCGAAAATATTTTTGAAAATCGTTATATGCACGTGCCTGAGCTTAACCGATTGGGCGCGTCTATCCAAGTAGACGGTCATGCGGCTGTCGTCACAGGGGTTGAATGCTTCACTGCTGCTCCTGTCATGGCAACGGATTTACGGGCGTCGATGTCATTGGTGATGGCTGCTGCCGCGGCTGAAGGCGAGAGCTTGATTGACCGCATTTACCATATTGATCGTGGTTATGAGCATGTCGAAGAAAAACTACGCGCCCTTGGTGTCAATATCGAACGCATTAATACCAACGACTAGACTGGTTAATTAGCCGTAATTATTGGTATTCACGTCTATTTATTAAACTTAATAATGCCTTTTAAGTAAGGCAACTAACTGTACACGGACACGAGTCATTATGACTGAAGCAAGCAATAGCCTTTCAACTGACGGCTTATTAAACGAAGTAAATGATGAGTTTTCAGGTTTGACACTTGCGCTCTCAAAGGGTCGCATCTTAGAAGAAACGATGCCTTTGTTACGTGCTGCTGGTGTCGAATTATTAGAAGACCCTGAAGCGTCGCGCAAACTTATTTTTCCAACCTCAAACCCAAATGTACGTGTCTTAATTTTGCGTGCCAGTGATGTGCCAACCTATGTTGAACACGGTGCTGCTGATTTTGGCGTGGCGGGTAAAGATGTGTTGCTTGAGCATGGTGCCAATCACGTTTATGAATTGCTAGATTTGCAGATTGCTCAGTGTAAGCTGATGACCGCTGGTGTTAAAGGTGCGCCGCTGCCAAATCGTCGTCTGCGTATTGCGACTAAATACGTCAATGTTGCCCGTGCTTACTTTGCTAGCCAAGGTCAGCAAGTCGATGTGATTAAACTGTATGGTTCGATGGAGCTTGCGCCCTTGGTTGGTTTGGGTGACTTGATTGTTGACGTCGTCGATACTGGTAATACGCTACGCGCCAATGGACTGGAAGCGCGCGACCATATTTGCGATGTGTCGTCACGTCTTATTGTTAATCAAGTCAGCTATAAGCGTAAATTTGCCCTGCTTGAGCCGATTTTAGATAGCTTTAAAAACAGTATTGCCAGCGCTTCTTAAACCAGTACTTGTTTGGTACTGATGCAACGCGCTTATCACACGCTAGCAATCATTGATAATATCAAGCACGGTTATACAAAATTTTAAACCAGTTTGGCGCTCTAGGATAGATATAGCGTGCTAAACTGGTTTTGTTGTATTTGCTTGCCAGAAAATAAAAGCTCAGTATAATCTGAGTCAGCCATCCATAAATACGCTGGGATACCAGCCTTTTTTATTTTCCCAATTGCCCTTTTATCCCATCTATTCTTTATAGCCGTATTTCATGCTCAACTATAGGATTAAGTCATGCGCCAACTAAGTACTCAAGATGCTGATTTTGACAGTCAACTGACCCAACTGCTTGCTTTTGAAACCGTGAACGATGTTGAATTGCTAAAAACCGTTGACGATATCATTGCAAAAGTACGTCATGGTGGCGATAGCGTGGTACTGGCCTTGACCCAACAGTTTGATCAGCATCCAGCGACGACGATACAAGAGCTAGAGCTGTCTAAAGAGGCGCTTGCTGCAGCGTTTGCCAATCTTGACGATACCGTCAAAACGGCTTTGATGACCGCAGCAACACGTGTGCAGACATTCCATGAGCGCCAAGTGCAAGAAACTTGGCAATATGAAGACGAGCTTGGCAATCGCTTAGGTCAAAAAGTAACGCCGCTTGATCGCGTTGGTATTTATGTGCCCGGCGGTTTGGCATCTTATCCGTCTTCGGTATTGATGAATGCGATTCCTGCCAAAGTAGCTGGCGTTGCCGAGGTTATCATGGTGGTACCAGCGCCAAAAGGCGTGCTCAATCCATTGGTCTTAGCAGCAGCGCATTTGGCACAAGTTGACCGCGTCTTTACCATTGGCGGTGCACAAGCCGTTGCTGCCTTGGCATACGGTACCGAAACGATTCCAGCTGTAGACAAAATCACTGGCCCTGGTAACAAATATGTCGCTGCGGCAAAGCGGGCAGTATTTGGTCAAGTCGGTATCGATATGATTGCCGGCCCCTCTGAAGTATTGGTCTATGCAGAAGGCGAGGCGCAAGATCGCGCGGATTGGTTGGCGATGGATTTATTGTCACAAGCAGAGCATGACCGTATCGCCCAAGCTATCTTCGTTACTACATGTAGTAAGCAGCTTAAAGAAGTCGCTGCTGAGATTGAAAAAGCCTTGGCAGAGTTGCCAAAAGCCGATATCGCCCGTGATTCGTTAAAAAATCGTGGCGCGCTGATTTTGGTTAAAGACCGTGCAGAAGGTATGGCGGTGATTAATCGCGTCGCTCCTGAGCATTTAGAGTTGTCCGTTGATAACCCTGATGCGCTACTTGATGATATTCGTCATGCTGGTGCTATCTTTATGGGACGTCATACGCCTGAGGCGATTGGTGACTATTGTGCAGGCCCCAATCACGTGTTGCCAACCTCTGGTACGGCGCGTTTTTCTTCGCCGCTCGGTGTCTATGACTTCCAAAAGAAATCATCGATTATTTATTGCAGTGAGGCGGGTAGTAAGCCGCTGGCAGAAACAGCCGATATTTTAGCGCAGCGTGAGGACTTAGAAGCCCATGCGCGCTCAGCCCGTTATCGTTATCAATAACAGCTATAGATTGATGTAGGATTTGCTTTTGAGTTTTATTTTGAGAAGCTTTTTTAAGCATTGATGTTTAATGACTGTATTTACGAGATAGATTTAACAACTGATTTTTAAGAACTATATTTACAAATTATATTTAATAAAGATGTCTAATAATGATATGGCTAATAGTAGGATAATTTATGAGTGAGTTAAAGATAGACACCAGACTTTGGTCTTCTAAAGCGCGTAACTTGTCACCTTACGTTCCTGGTGAGCAGCCTCAACATGAAAATTTGTGCAAATTGAATACCAATGAAAATCCGTTTCCGCCCTCACCAAAAGTCGGCGAGGCAATCGCAAAGGTTTTACAGCAGCAAGCAGATGACCTGCGTTTATATCCTGCACCTGAGTCTGATGAGTTGCGTGCTGCCTTGGCCGAGTTATATAACCTTGATATCAATCAAGTGTTTGTCGGTAATGGCTCTGATGAAGTATTGGCGCTGGTATTTGCCAGCTTTTTCCTAAAAGAGCGCCCTGTTTTAGCGCCTGATATTAGCTATAGCTTCTACCCTGTTTATGCCAATACTTTTGGTATTGAGCTGGTACCAATTGCCCTAGAAGAAGACTTTAGTATCGACCCCGATGCCTATCGTCAGCCTTGTAGCGGTATCATCATCGCCAATCCTAATGCCCCAACTGGTTTGTTATTATCGCTTGCTGATATTCGTAAGCTTGCTGGTGAGCACTCGAACTCAGTGATTGTGATTGATGAAGCTTATATCGATTTTGCGCAAAAAGAAGAGGGTAGCTTGGATACAGAAGTGTCAGCGGTTAGCCTGATTAATGAGTTTGATAATTTGCTCGTGACCCAAACCTTTTCAAAATCACGCTCGCTTGCCGGTTTACGTGTCGGTATGGCGTTTGGGAATGCGTCATTAATCGAAGCATTGACACGTATGAAAAATAGCTTTAATAGCTATCCGCTCGATAAGTTGGCGCAAGCGGGAGCGACCGCCAGCGTCTTAGATGTGGAATATTTTACCCAGACCTGCCAGCAAGTCATCGACTTACGCCAAGCGCTCACCGCTGATCTGACGGCGCTCGATTATGAAGTGCTGCCATCGCACGCCAACTTTGTATTTGCCCATCCAAAAGATGGTGAGGCAAGTGCGGTAGCCGGTACGTTACGCGAGCAAGGTATCATCGTGCGTCACTTCGATAAACCGCGTATCAATGAGTATCTACGTATTACCGTTGGTACAGCAGCGCAGAATCAGCGTTTGATTGACGCGTTAAAAGTATTGCAAGTAGAAGCTGAAAGCGTTGCTGAGTAATACCTTGTTTAAGATTTATATTTTAATGGTCTAAAGCAAAAACACCAAGTTATAGTTAGTTCAAAATAAAATTGATACGTTAATAGTTAGGTGCGACTGGTATAAATTTTCCTTGCTTGCTGCTATCACAGAGGCTACGAAAAATTCATCACAGTCGCACTGTGTCTGTTTTAAAGTGCGTCTACTATATATAAATAAAAAAGCCTGCTAACGTCATGTTGAGCAGGCTTTTTTATTGGTTTTTTCTTCATCTTTTAAATAAAGCTGAAGTTTATTTATCGCTATTGTCTTGAGTCAAAACGCCTAAAAGGTTACCAACTTTATCAAGGCATTCTTGATATTCAGCATCACAGTTAGAAGCAACGGTAATGCCACCGCCTGCCCATAAGCTAACATGTCTTTCTTTTTTTCCTAGCTTATGATTTGATAAGGTATTGGCTTGTAAAGTACGAATCAATACATTCCATTGCCCGCTACCATCAAAGTTCATATAACCCAATGTGCCACAATAAGCACCGCGCGGCGCACCTTCTAACTCCGAGATAATTTCAACGGCGCGTTTTTTTGGCGTACCTGTAATGGAACCAGCGGGCAAACTGCCAAACAATACGGCAAGCGGATGGGTATCTGTCTTTAGCTCAGCGGTGATGGTGCTGACCATATGATGTACATTGCTAAAGCTTTCAATCGCAAATAATTGCGGCACTTTGACGCTGCCAATCTTGGCATATTTGCCCAAATCATTACGTAGCAAATCGACAATCATGACGTTTTCGGCACGGTCTTTTTCGCTATCGATAAGCTGCTGTTTATAAGCATTATCTTGTTCAGTATTTAACCCACGCGGCATCGTACCTTTAATAGGTTTGGTGCGTATATGGTGCTTGCCAGTGTTATCGTCTTTAATAAAGGTAAAAAACAACTCAGGCGAGCAGCTTAATAATTCAAATTGATTGTCTGGCGTATTAACGCTGATTTCACTATTAAAATCATTGACTGCTAAATACCCTGCAAACGGCGCATGGGTATTACGATGCAAGGCAGGTAAATAATCAATAAGCATCGGTGTGACATTATCAGTGAGGTCTTGATTAAAAGCGCCTTGCCATTGTTGGGTGAGATTGATTTGATAGCAGTCACCTTGTTGCAGATAGCTTTGCGTTTTATCAAAGGCTTGCTGATAATCCCGCTTACTCCATTGCGCTTTTAATAATAAGGGCGTTGTTTTATATGATTCTTCGAGCACTGACTTTTCTAATGATTGGTCAGATAATTCCTTATCCATTATATCTAAATATGAGATAAGCGCTTTAACCAGTACGCCTTTTTGTTCGTCATCGTTATCAGTATCAGTATCAGTATCAGTATCAGTATCAGTGACGCTGTCTTTTATAGTGAGCTGCCAGTTCGTTTGCTCAGCGTTTGGTGTTAAGTAGATATCATAATGTCCTAAGCTGGCACAAGGCTGCGCTGCAAGCTCTATTCGCGCGGCTGGGCTAAGCTCATAAGCGGCAATATCATAACCAATAAAGCCTATTAATCCATGCTGATAACTTGGCTGCTTATCATGATCTTCAATCGACAGAGAATCCTTATCATAAGTGTTATCTGCGTTATGAGCCTGACTATAAGCAATCAAATCCTCTTGCCAGTCGCTATAACTCATATAACTGCTAATAATCGCTTGATTGGTTTTAGCATGACTATGTGAGCCATCACGGCAATTTTTTATGACTTTATAGATGTTCGGTTGTTGATTAGGCAATTTAGAATCAGAAAGATAATAAACAGACCAGCTCATTTTTGGTAATAAACCAATCACAGGTCGCCCATCGTTATTGAGCCAAACCAATTGCCAGTTTGCGTTAGGATTTTGTCCATACAGATGACGCTTTAGTTTTGGCAGTAACTCTGCGGCAGACAGATCACCAAAACGCCAGCTAGGTTGAGTAGCTGGCGATGGGGCAGATGCTGTCTGCTCAGTTCTAAGATGCGGTGCTACGAGCATAGTTAGGCGTCAAACTTTTTAATAATTAAGGTAGCATTAGTACCGCCAAAGCCAAAGCTATTGCTCATAAGCGTTTCAAGCTTAACATCACGCTTTTCAGTGACAATATCAAAGCCTTCGGCAGCAGGGTCTAATTCTGTAATATTGATACTTGGGGCGATAAAGCCGTCTTGTAGCATCAGTAAGCAATAAATCAATTCTTGCGCGCCGACTGCACCCAAGCTATGACCGGTCATTGACTTGGTTGAGCTGATAGCAGGTACTTGATTGACATCGTCACCAAATACTTTAGCAATGGCTTTAAGCTCAGTCACATCCCCTAGCGGCGTACTGGTACCGTGGCTATTGATGTAGTCAACGCTTTCTAAACCTGCTTCATCGAGGGCAAGTTGCATACAGCGGACAGCGCCTTCACCACTTGGGGCGACCATTTCAGCGCCATCGGAGCTGGCGCCATAACCGACGATTTCAGCTAAGATATTGGCACCGCGCGCTTGGGCGTGCTCGAGACTTTCAACCACGACCATCGCGCCGCCTGCTGCAATCACAAAACCATCACGGTTTTTATCATACGCTCTAGAGGCAAGTGTCGGCGTGTCATTATACTGCGTACTAACGGCACCCATGGCATCAAACATACAAGACTGCGTCCAATGTTCCGCTTCACTACCGCCAGCAAGTATCACATCGGCTTTACCAAGTTGGATAAGCTCAGCAGCATGACCGATACAATGCGTTGACGTTGCGCAAGCAGAAGATAACGAGTAGGAGATACCTTGGATTTTTAAACCCGTTGCCAGCGCCGCTGATACCGAGCTGCCCATGGTTTTTGGCACCGCCATCGCACCGACGCCGCGCAGCCCTTTTTCGCGCATCGCATCGATGGCATTAACGATATTTTCGGTTGATGCGCCGCCTGAGCTTGCAACCACACCCACACGCGGATTATTGTTGATGGTCTCAAGCGTTAATCCCGACTGCTCAATGGCGTCTAAAGCGCTGACATAAGCATAAAGGCTTGCGTCACTAAAAAAACGCTTCAATTTACGGTCAATGCCCGACGTATCAAGTTCTGACTTATCAATACTACCGCTAACGTGTGATTTAAAGTCGTGCTCAGCATACGATTCATTGAACGTAATACCTGAGCGCCCTTGTTTAAGAGCATCGGTGACAGTAGCCAAATCATGTCCGATACAAGAGACTATCCCTGCTCCAGTGATAACAACGCGGCGCATATACTATTCCTTATGAGTAACGATTTTTGATAATTACCTTTAACAATCGCTTTTAAATATTTACTGCTATTATCTAACATCCAAACCCTTTATCGTTGCTAATAAAATTAATAAATAAGGTTTTGGACGCTAAATGCTTATTTGACAGTCATTATAATGGTTAGAATAAAACACTATTCTTTATAAATACTGCTCGCTAAATAAAAGTACAACTGTACTTTGAATTATGGCCTATGATAACGTATCAAGGGTTTAAAATCTTGGCGTAAGTGTAAAATAACGACAAAACCACGCTTATTATTAAAAATAAACAGTCAGTATTCTCGTAGGAATAGCACGGTGTGCGCCTCATGATTATGAGGCTAAAAGATGAGATTATAAATAGCATAAACTCATTTCAGCTACAGCGCATTTAGTTATATACTAAAGTCCTTGGCAGCCATAGATAAAGGATACTTTTAGATACAAAACTGGCGCTGGCGATAACATTGTTGGCACTGACAGCCATTATCAGCGTTCGCTAGAATGGCATTCAATTTAAGAAGTATCTGTTTAAGAAGTATCTGTTTAAGAAGTATCTATAAATAATATTAATAACAAACACTCATCATATTAAGGACATCAAGATGGCAAAGCGTAGCACTCTATATAAAGGCATTAGCAGCGTTGGCTCTTTTACCCGCAATAATCTAGAACGTATGGGCGCGATGATTGATAGCGTCAATGCTAAGAGCGGCAAACCGCGTCAATTTAAAGCGGTAAATCTAGGTGATGAAGACTATCAACAAGACTTATTCCGCGAGCAAACATTAAAAGCAACGCAGCAATTATTGGGTAACCGCTTTGCTACTTATGGTAAATATGCCAAAAAAGTAGTACCAAACAGTTTATTTGAATCAACGGTTGATGGTGCTTTTGCCCAAGTCGCTAAGCTTGCTGCCAATTGGAGTCAGATTGACCTGCCAAATCAGCATCGCTTTGCCAATATCGCAAGCTTGGACGACGAAGAGCGTTATGCATTAGCGACTGATATTGCCAATCAAAACCGTGCTTTGGCAACGATAGGTGGCTTGACCGGTTTGGCTGGATTGCCAGGTTTGCTTGCTGATACTTTGTGGTTGTTATTGGTATCATTACGTACTGTCTATCAGTTGGGTGCTGTTTATAACAAGCCGTTAACGGGTAAGCAAGGCGTCAAGATGGCTTATGAGCTGCTTGCCAATGCTGACTTAAGTAAGATGCAAGAAAAACAAGCCCTACTAGCAGGTCTTGGTATCGGTAAAGGCTTACTCGATAATGCGCAAAACAGCGGTCTACACAATGAGCTAAAAAACTTAGGCTTGCAGAATAAAAGCGTCAATTTTTATGCTGAGCAAGTAGATAGCATTGCCAGTCAGGTTGGCATTGATTTAGACCAAATTAACTTGTCATGGATACGCCGCTTCTTACCAGTGACCGCTGTGATTATTGGTATGCGCTATAACAGTCAGCTGATTGATGAAGTGATTGGCGTGGCGCAAGCGACTTTTGCCCCTGAAGCCAAACTTGCTAACCGTGCGATTACCGACGATAGCAGTAGTGAAGCCGAAGTGAGCAAACCTGCTAGCGATGATAAGCAGCAGGATACTGAAAAACAAGATACTGAGAAAAATGCTAAGAAAGAGTCAGGCGAAGATACTGACAGCAAAAAAGAATCCGCTAAAGGCAATGATAAAGACGTCTCAGAAGAAACCGAAAAAGTAAGCGATAAAAAAGACGCTAAAAAGGGTAGTACGGACAAAGCGGCTGACAAGCAAAGCAAATAGAAATAATGTCGCCGCTTTATGAGCTTAGTACTTCGTTGTTTTTTAATTTATCTTTTACTATATTTTAAGTACGGTGCGCATTTAGTGCTAAAATGGGCGGTGCTCTCTTTTTTCCATTGAGCTTTTACTCATTAAGATTTTTCTCATTAAATATGAGATACTCTTTGATAATAAGCTTGAAAAATAAGATAGCATCACCATTTAGCTCTCATAAATTGCTATTTGTTTATTTCTAAATATCTTATCTGAACGATGTATGACGCTACTTTCGATACCATATTTAACAAACTGCTTTTTAGCCAGATTTTAACTAAAAACAGATAAAGTGGTATAGTGGTAGGCGTAATGCATATCTATCGAATGTTGTAAAGTACAATCACTCATAAGTGGTTGAAATAGCAGCAACAACTCTTTATAATACACTGTCCTAAAAATGGGTGTTCCGAAATCTGTCGTTAATGTCAGATGGTTGGCGCATTGCCCCATTTTTTTGTTTTATACCAAACGGGAGAAGGATGCCTCATGGCAACAACTAACCAATTGATTCGTAAAGGTCGCAAAACCATCAAGGAAAAGTCAAAAGTTCCTGCGTTGGAAGCGTGCCCACAACGCCGTGGTGTATGTACTCGCGTATATACTACTACCCCTAAAAAACCTAACTCAGCCATGCGTAAAGTATGTCGTGTACGTTTGACTTCAGGCTATGAAGTATCAAGCTACATCGGCGGCGAAGGTCATAACCTACAAGAGCACAGTGTTGTTCTTATCCGTGGTGGTCGTGTAAAAGATCTACCAGGTGTACGTTATCACACCGTTCGTGGTGCACTAGATTGCGCAGGCGTTAAAGACCGTAAACAAGGTCGTTCTAAATATGGTGCTAAGAAGCCTAAAGCTTAATAACTAAATGTTATTAGCTAAGCTTTTTTGTATCACCCATTAACTGTGCATGGGTCTGGTGTTAACGGTATTTTGTTAAATTAATGATTTATTGTTATAACATACCGCCATGCAGTAAGGCTGACTGACAACTCGATATAACGCCATCCAATATTAATTGGTGCGAGATTGTGAATGTCAGACACTCCTGAAGAAAAGGATTATTATTATGCCAAGACGTCGCGTCGTTGCTACCCGTGAGATCCTACCGGATCCTAAGTTTGGTAGCCAAACTGTTGCAAAATTCATCAACCATGTCATGAGTCATGGTAAAAAATCTACTGCTGAGCGTATCGTTTACGGTGCTCTTGAAACAGTTAGCGAAAAACGTAAGATCGAAGACCCAGTCGCTTTCTTTGAAGAAGTTCTAGAAAACGTCCGTCCAATGGTCGAAGTAAAAGCTCGCCGTGTCGGTGGTGCAACCTACCAAGTACCAATGGAAGTACGCCCCTCCCGTCGTACTGCCTTGGCTATGCGTTGGTTAGCTGAAGCTGCTGCTAAGCGTTCTGAAAAATCAATGGCTTTGCGTCTTGCAGGCGAATTGAATGATGCTGCTGACGGCAAAGGTAATGCTATGAAAAAGCGTGACGAAGTTCACCGCATGGCAGATGCTAACAAAGCATTCTCTCATTACCGTTTCTAAGCTGGTCTTATCTTTTAATTCTAGCCTAGATGCTTAGGATTAACGGTTTCGGCCAGTTAATCCTTGTATTGTTGATTTATTCTATTGATTGCCGCCATCATCATTGGGTTGTTTAATTATTCTCATCGTAAGGTGATTGAATCGTTAAACCACTTAGATGTCGGACATCTGTCAAGATGCTGTTCTGAAAGGGATACTACTTCGAGAAGCCTGCAAACTTACAAAGCTTGTAACGCTCACAAAGAAAGTTTCCTGAGTTTGATGCCGCTATATTCTTATATTTGCTCTTTTTTTGTCCGTATTTGGCCCAATAATCAGTAAGTAATATTACGAAGTCCGATGGCTTTGTCATAGAGAGTATGAGGTAGAGACACAACACATTATTATATACACGAATTTCCCTAGGAAAACACTATGGCTCGTAAAACTCCCCTAAAGCGCTATCGCAATATTGGTATCTCAGCGCATATTGATGCTGGTAAGACGACCACAACTGAACGTGTTTTGTTCTATACTGGTGTTAGCCACAAGCTTGGCGAAACCCATGATGGTGCAGCTACCATGGACTTTATGGAGCAAGAACAAGAGCGCGGTATTACCATTGCTTCTGCGGCGACGACTTGTTTTTGGTCAGGTATGGCAAAACAGTTCGACGAACATCGCATTAACATCATTGACACCCCAGGTCACGTTGACTTCACGATTGAAGTTGAACGTTCTATGCGTGTACTTGATGGCGCGTGCATGGTTTACTGTGCAGTAGGCGGCGTTCAGCCACAGTCTGAGACCGTATGGCGTCAGGCAAACAAATATAAAGTACCACGCTTAGCATTCATTAACAAAATGGATCGTGTTGGTGCTGATTTCTACCGTGTGGTAGAACAAATCAAAACTCGTCTAGGCGGCAAAGCTGTACCATTGGTTATTCCAATTGGTAAAGAAGATGACTTTGAAGGCGTTGTGGATCTAGTGACCATGAAAGCCATCTATTGGGACGAAGCGTCTCAAGGTATGGAATATGATGAGCGCGAAATCCCAGTAGAACTACAAGAAAAAGCGGAAGAATATCGTGAGTATCTAGTAGAGAATGCGGCTGAAGCATCAGAAGAATTGATGAATGAATACCTAGAAAATGGTGAATTGACGGTAGAGCAGATTCATGGCGCTATTCGCAAACTAACTATCGACAACGAAATCATTCCACTGCTTTGTGGTACTGCCTTTAAAAACAAAGGTGTACAGAAGATGTTGGATGCGGTTATTCAGTATCTACCTGCGCCAATGGATGTACCGGCTATTAAAGGTATCCTTGATGACAAAGACGAGTCTGAAGGCTTCCGCGAAGCGTCTGATGACGAGCCGTTTGCAGCACTAGCGTTCAAAATCATGAACGACAAGTTCGTTGGTAACTTAACTTTCGTTCGTGTTTATTCAGGTGTTCTAAAACAGGGCAGTAGCGTTTATAACCCTGTTAAAATGAAGCGTGAGCGTGTTGGCCGTATCGTTCAGATGATGGCAGATGCTCAGGTAGAGCTACAAGAGATCCGCACGGGTGATATCGCAGCGTTAGTTGGCATGAAAGATGTCACTACTGGTGATACTTTATGTGATGAGCAAAATGTTATCACGCTAGAGCGTATGGAATTCCCAGATCCAGTTATCAGCCTAGCGGTTGAGCCTAAGACTAAAGCTGACCAAGAAAAAATGTCAATTGCTTTGGGTCGTTTGGCAAAAGAAGATCCATCATTCCGTGTACATACTGACGAAGAGTCTGGTCAGACGATCATCAGTGGTATGGGTGAGCTACATTTGGAAATTCTTGTTGACCGTATGAAGCGTGAGTTTAACGTTGAAGCAAACATCGGTGCGCCGCAGGTTGCTTATCGTGAAACGATTCGTAACACGGTTGAACAAGAAGGCAAATTCGTACGTCAAACTGGTGGTCGTGGTAAGTTCGGTCACGTTTGGTTACGTCTTGAGCCTCTGGATCCAGCGGGCGAAGTTCTATATGAATTCTCTGAAGAAGTTGTTGGTGGTACAGTACCAAAAGAATTCCACGGTGCGGTTGATAAAGGTATTCAAGAACGCATGAAAAACGGCGTACTTGCTGGTTACCCAATCGTTGGCGTTAAAGCAACCTTGTATGATGGTTCTTACCATGATGTTGACTCGGATGAGTTATCATTTAAAATGGCTGGTTCTATCGCATTCCGTAAAGGCTTCATGGCGGCAAACCCAACCCTACTTGAGCCAGTAATGAAAGTAGAAGTTGAAACTCCTGAAGACTACATGGGCGATATCATGGGCGATCTTAACCGTCGTCGCGGTATGGTTCAAGGCATGGAAGACTTGCCTGGCGGTACTAAACAGATTCGTGCTGAAGTACCATTAGCGGAAATGTTTGGTTATGCCACACAAATGCGCTCAATGTCACAAGGCCGTGCAACCTATTCAATGGAATTCCAAAAGTACGCTGAGATTCCAAAATCAGTTGCAGAATCTATCATCTCTAAATTCAACTCTAAAGATGATGACGAGTAAATAATACGTATTAATCTGACAATATCGGGCATATCTCTGTATTGTCAGTAGAGAATCGGCCAATAATTGGTTAAAAGACTTGTTATTGGCCGCGATTTTCTTATAATATCTGCACATTAGTATGTGCACCCTTTTAACAACTATTTTAATGTGGCCAGTAATGCTTTAACCCTAGTACGTAAAATGTCGTACTTATATAAGTTAAGCACTGACCCCAAAAAAAAGAGGAAATACCCATGGCAAAGGCCAAGTTTGAACGCAGCAAGCCACACGTCAACGTCGGTACCATCGGACACGTTGACCACGGTAAAACAACCCTAACCGCCGCTATCGCAACCGTAGCAG
>Ga0208670_100070_pt1 | contig 37762 bp, 31 predicted proteins | sample 24BtaG_FD_184098 | JGI IMG/M metagenome (GOLD analysis project Ga0208670, IMG submission 184098) | Marine viral communities from Cariaco Basin, Caribbean Sea - 24B_WHOI_OMZ_CsCl (SPAdes) (version 2) | ecosystem: Environmental > Aquatic > Marine > Oceanic | place: Caribbean Sea: Cariaco Basin...
ATTGCAATTGATCCCAAAGCGTATCTGTTAGTGCTGTTCTTGCCATAACTTGTATTTCTCGCATCGTCTCAATAGATGCGGTATTGTAACTATTATTTATCGCTTATCCAATTGAAGACATGCCCTAGTAATTGGTATTACGGTGCTCTTCTGACTCAGTATCGATTTGCTCCACCAATTCTTGCATATCCTCATCCATCACTTCATCATCGGCGGCTGGATAATGGCTTGGCAACTCAAGCATTTGCTGCACAAAGGCATAACGCAGCGTATCACGGCGACCTAAGTAGCGCTGATAAAAACTTGAGTTTAATAATCCTGCGCCGCCCTGACCCATCGCCCAAATCGAGGACAAATAATCGCGCGTACTTAAGCTACTATGCTGCTCTTGTAAATACGCACTGATAATATCAATCAAACGCTTCATGCGCTGACGACGAATATCATAAAGCTCGCCGAATAAGCGATTCAAACCCGTTACCGATGCCGCCAAACGTTCTTCGATTTGGTTAAGGAGCATGGCTTTTTGTGGATTAAACAATTGCTGAAAAATCATACGTGCGACACCTGCCGACGGGCAGTCATCGATACGGTTAATCTCAAATAACTGCTCTTCATAACGAATAATAATACGCAGGTAGAGCTCATCTTTACTGGAGAAATGTTTATACAAGGTGCCTTTAGCCAAATCAAGCTGGTCGGCCAAACTGTCCAAAGTGATATCACCATCGCCTGACTCAAGTAGCAATTGCTCTGCCATCGCTAAGATATTCTCTTCTCGTGCCTTGAACTGGTGCTGACGACTCATAATCTCTCCTAAAATCTGACAATATCATGCATATGACCATCATTTACATCGGTATATCGGCAGCGCATGTATAAGTCATACAACGGCTACGCCAATATCACCCAAGGAAATATGCTTATGTTTGCTAAATAGTCATTGATAATCATAAGGTTAAGTTCAGTATTATGAATACTTATAGAACAGAACCAGAAGACTAGCTAATAAATGACTGAGTGGTCATAGCATAACCATTTTAGTGGTACTGTGCCAGTAAATTCTCAAAGTTTTTTGCAGTCATTGCGCCCACTTCCTCGCTACTACAGCCGTACATCTCAGCAAGATAGCTTGCCACGTATGGCACGTATGCTGGCTCATTAGGCCTACCACGTTTAGGAACCGGTGCTAAATACGGGCTATCGGTTTCGATAAGTATTCTATTTTTGGGCATATTTTTTGCAGCATCTTGAATCATTTGCGCACTTTTAAAGCTAACAATGCCTGAGAACGAGATATAAAACCCTAAGTCTAATGCTCGTTTTGCGGTTTCCCAGTCTTCAGTAAAGCAATGAATGATACCGTGTTCAGCGCCTTCCGCTTTTAGGATATCAAGCGTATCTTCTTTAGCATCACGCATATGCACGACTAGAGGTTTCTTCAAGCTTTGGCTGGCATGAATATGGCGTGCAAGGCTCGCTTGTTGCTCTTTTTTGTTTTCTGTAGACCAGTAATAATCCAGCCCCGTTTCCCCTATCGCCCATACATGGTCCGCATCAGCCGTTTCTATCAAGCGCTCAACCGTCGCTGATTGTAAGACGCTAATATCTTCACAAGGATGAATGCCGACGCTCATACCCAGATTTAGCGTCTCATCGCCATAGGTGCTGACGATATGGGCAATCTCATCATATTCAGCGAAATCACACATAATGGCCATCGCACGGGTGACATTGGCTTCTTTCATCGCAGCAATTGCGCCGGACAATTGACCATCATACTTGGTTAAATCTAAACGGTTTAGATGGCAGTGGCTATCAGTAAACATAAACAATCTCGTTAATAAAAATCAATAAGTAGAATTATCTTAAAATATGAATTTGGTAATCGTAATAGTATTAATTGCTCTAAATAGCACTGTTTTCAAGGGGTGTTTAACAAACGCCTATATACGTGCTTCTAAACCCTTTTCTCATCAGCGTATATTTTTCAAAGAATACATTTTTTAAAGCGCTTACATTTAAAGGGCAGTTATCAATGCAATTGTCAATGTAACGGCACCACGCGCATCACCTCTTCTATGGTCGTCACCCCTTCACTGATACGCTTTGCCCCAGATAAGCGCAGCGGCTGTACGCCTTCACGGTAAGCTTGCTGCTTAAGTACGTCCAAATTGGCATCAGCGGCGACCAGTTTTTTTAGCTCATTTGATAACGGCATGATCTCATACAGACCAACGCGACCTTGATAGCCGGTATGGCGACAGTGTTCACAACCCTGCGCTTTATAAACTTGTGCTGGCACTGGGGCGCGCCAAGGCTGTACCAGTTCTTGCCATTGAATAGCAATCTCACTATCTGCGGTGACATCAACGGCTTGCTTACAATGCGGGCATAATGTCCGTAATAGACGCTGTGCCATCACGCCCAATATAGTCGCTGAGGTTAAAAATGGCTGAATACCCAAATCGTGCAGACGGGTGATTGAGCTTGGCGCATCGTTAGTATGCAGAGTCGATAGTACCAAGTGCCCCGTTAAAGACGCTTGTACTGCCATATTGGCGGTCTCAGCATCACGAATCTCACCGACCATAATAATGTCTGGGTCTTGGCGCATCAAAGAGCGAATACCGTCAGCGAAATGCAAATCAACTCCTGGATTGACCTGCATTTGGTTAAAAGCTGGCTCAATCATCTCAATCGGATCTTCGATAGTACAGACATTGACCTGCTCGGTGGCGAGCTGCTTAAGCGTACTATACAAAGTGGTGGTTTTACCTGAGCCCGTCGGACCGGTAACCAATATAATGCCATTTGGATGCGCGGTCAGCTCATGCCACGTTTCAAGCTGCTTACCCGACAGACCAAGCTGGGCAAATGAGCGCACCAGCACTTCTGGGTCAAATACCCGCATGACAAGCTTTTCACCAAAAGCAGTCGGCATGGTAGAAAGACGTAGTTCAGTTTCTAAACCTTTGGGTGTACGGGTTTTTAGGCGTCCATCTTGCGGCTTACGCTTTTCTGCGACATTGAGCCGTCCCAAAATTTTAATACGGGCGGTCACTGCTACTATAATGGCAAGCGGCATCTCATAGACACTATGCAGCACCCCATCGATACGAAAACGCACCTTGCCTGTTTCGCGGCGCGGCTCTAGATGAATGTCGCTTGCGCGCTGCTCAAAGGCATATTGCAATAGCCAATCGACCACTTTGACGATATGTTGATCATTGGCATCGGGATTGGTGTTATCGCCCAGCTGTAATAACGCTTCGACGTTGGTGACGTCCGCCGCTGCGCGCTTATGTAGGGAGTTCGCGCCCGCAATCGCTTGTGTGACCTGATAGAACTCTTGCCGATAGCGATTGATTTGTTCAGGATTAATAAAGACTGTACGATAGCTTTTTGATTTAATGAGCTTTTCAATATTGCCATGCCAATCGGTATAAAACGGTTGATCAGTACCGATAACCACCTCATCAAGCGTCACTTCAATCGGTAAAATATGCTGCGAGCGCGCATACTCAAACGACATCAGCTGCGTTACTGCCGGTACATCGACCTTTAACGGGTCAATACGCACCAGCGGCATATCTGCTTTGGCAGCCAACCATTGATTAAGCCATGCCAGCGTTAATTTATTCTCAGAATTACTATCAAGCGCGTGACCATTTGGCAGCCCAAACTCACTAATCGTTAAGAGCGGATGCTGCGCCTTATTACGGCGACTGGTAATAACGAGATTATAGCCGCGCTGATCAATCACCCTATCTGCCAACAATTCATCTAGGCACCAACGTAAATCAATCACTATCGAATATTTTTGAACAGGCATAGTTTTATTCTTCTATAGTTGCATTTTTCTATGGTTTAGGGCATTTGGTCGGCGGTGATGTTTACTATAACTCTGATATTTACTTTAATTATACTGCGACAATATTCGTTATCTGTAATTCACCCGATTCCAGCAATTGAAAGCTGATATCGACAGATTTATAACGCATGACAAATGATGTATGTATCTCTGTACGCCGATAAGCAGGGCGTGGGTCTTGTGCTATCAACGCTTTGATAGTATCAAGATCAGACCTTAATAACTGCTTTTGAGTTTTATCAATGACCACTTTGACTGATGATTGCTCATTTTGCGCATTTTCTTCCGCTGCATTATCCGCACTTTGATTGGCGATAATTTGCCCAAATTGCTCATAAGCTAATTTAGTAATACTCACATCCAACAAGTGCGGCGCAGTTGGCGCAAAACCGCTTTGGGCGTCAGGCAATGCATCACTATAAGCCACATAAGGTTTGATATCGATGATGGGCGTCCCATCTATCATATCAGCACCGCTAATAATAAGTAACACTCGACCTTCTACCATCTCAATGCGTTCGAGCTTGACGACAGACAATCCAAGCGCGGATGGACGATACATACTGCGACTGGCAAATACGCCTATTTTTTGATTGCCACCCAAGCGCGGTGGGCGCACTTGCGGGCGAAAAGCACTATCGACTTTCTCTTGCTGATTGTGGTTATCTAAACTGGCCTGCTTGTCTTTATGCAATTTGTCTTTATATAAATAGTTATGATGAAACTGCCAACTGATCCAAATATGGCTAAAATCCTCCAAACCTACAAATGCCGCTGGCGTGTCATACGGCGCGAGCATTTCAATCACACTAATCATAGCTACTAAATTTGGCTGTCTTGGCGCGCCAAACTTTTGCGACAGCGGCGCACGGTGGTAGCCGATAATGGGTGATATATGATGGCTAACAGCAGCGGTAGTCTGGCAAGTCATAATTCAAATCCCAAAAGTAGATGGCTGATAATACATGGCATACGGCAATGATAGAAAATTATTCGCTAACGATATTCCATTTTATCATGGTACAGACAGGCAGCTAGGCGGATTTTTATTTTAAAGTTTGTTATGATGAGCGAGAAATTTATTGAGAATGGCTTGCATTCATAAAGAACACGTCTATAAAGTACAAGCAGCAAAGTTTACTTGTACGGGCAGCGCGGTTGTTTGCTAGAATCTGATACCTTATAAAACCTGATAATAATGTTAAAATAACGGTTTTTTATCAGTGTCATTTGCTTATTAGCCTGAACTGATAATTGATAAGCGCTTTATCTTATTAATACTTTTTACTACCTTAAAAACTTTTGTTTACCACCATTTTTAATGGGCGAATACACATTACCACTTACTAACGAGGGCTTTATGTCAAAACTCCGCACCGAAACGGTCACAGAGGTTCATCACTGGAATGACTCTCTATTTAGCATCAAAACCACGCGCGACGATGGCTTACGCTTCCGTAATGGCGAGTTCGCGATGATTGGTATCGTTGTCGATGGTAGACCGCTCCTGCGCGCTTACTCGATTGCCAGCCCCAACTACGAAGAGCATTTGGAATTTTTCTCTATTAAAGTACAAGATGGTCCGCTAACCTCGCGCTTGCAGCATATCAAAGTTGGCGATGAGTTATTGGTCAGTAAAAAACCGACGGGCACTTTGGTCTTAGATGATTTATTACCGGGTAAGCATTTATATATGCTCTCAACTGGTACAGGACTGGCGCCATTTTTAGCGCTATCACGCGATCCTGAAGTCTATGAGCGTTTTGACAAAATCATTTTGGTACACGGCGTGCGTCAGGTCAAGGATTTGGCTTATCGCGAAATGTTTGAAGAAGAGCTGCCAAACGATGAAATCTTTGGTGAAGAGTTCCGCGAGAAGTTTATCTACTACCCGACCGTCACGCGCGAAGAGTTTAGAAATACTGGCCGTATCACCGACCTGATGAAATCGGGTAAATTCTTTGAAGATATCGGTCTGCCCCCGATGAATAAAGACGACGACCGTGTCATGATTTGCGGTAGTATGCCGTTTAACGCTGAAGTATCAGCGATTTTAGACGACTTTGGTCTCACCGTTTCTCCACGTATGGGTGTGCAAGCGGACTATGCCGTTGAACGCGCTTTCGTTGGTTAAAAATAAATTTTATCGTAAATAGTATAAATAATTCTTGACGGCTAAAAATAGGCTGCTATAATACGCAGCCTATACAGAGATAACCCTGTAGCCCAATTCGATACAGTCTAGCAATAAAGACTTTATCACCTAACACGCCGGTGTGATGGAATTGGTAGACATGACGGATTCAAAATCCGTTGCCTTTAAAAGCGTGTCGGTTCAAGTCCGACCACCGGTACCATATACGAAACCCTCGCAATCTATCGATTACGAGGGTTTTTTATGGTTTGCTGTTTAAAATTGGCTGTTCTATCAAAAAAAAGACCACGCTAAATTGGCTAAGCGAGGTCTTTTTTAACAGTGGATGGTGTATTTAATGCTACTCGGCTTCATCTAGCAGTTTATTAACCGCATCTGCCATGTCGTCATCTATGATGTTGTCTTCTATATAGTCCACGAGCTCATGAATAGTAGTCAGATCCATTTCTCGAATACCCAAGCCTGCCAGTTGCTCATTAATAGACGCCAAGCTCTCAGTACCCTCAGGATTGTCTAGTAAATGCTCATCAAAGCTCTCACTGACAAGCCAATACATTTTTTCTAACACGCTCTCTCTTCTCGTCAAGGTAGAATAATTATCGCCATGGATAAATAAATTAAAATGATAAGGTATTTCTATCTCATTGATAAAAAAAGTACGCTTACACTCTAGGGTATAGGCTTGTACTTGTTTGTCTTCAGCGCCTTCTACATCACTTGCATCTTCTGCAATTTCTTCTTTTACCAAGCCTTCTAATATCTCATAACGCCCGACTTTGACTTTGTGGTTATAAATAATACAAGCGTCCGCAATCGCATCAAAAATCACCGCACTAACATCCAACGTATGGTCGTCGATATCATAAAACGCTTTTAAAAAAGGTAAGAACTCTGTGAGTTCATCTTCTGGCACTTCGGTCAAAAACTGCTGCTCGTAAATCGTAATCATGTCGTCAGGTGAATAGGTATTGGCGGTATTGGTCTCATTTCTGCCTGTTGGTTGCAAGGGTATCAGATTATATGGATTATTATGGGTCATGCAGGACTGCCTTTTTATTGAGGTAAGCGAAAATCTATGTCGTCTATTATCTCTTATTCAGCCACTTTTAGATATATGGTTTAGGCGTTCAGATCAACCAAAAAAAACCACTCTAAGCGATTTAGAGTGGTTTTTGGTCAACCATCGGCTTATCCTAAAATAGCCCCTCGCTAATTGGCCATTTGTACTTTATGTTGCTTACGAATGCTGGAACCATCTTTACAGCTGATGGTGATACCTGTGAATCCAAACAGTATCGTAAGCAGGAGCGATAAATAACAGAAAAAGGCATAAGGTAAATACTCAAGTACAGGTACGCCTAATGCTTGACTGATAAACACACCGCACACGCTCCACGGTACTAATGGATTGATAACCGTACCCGCATCTTCAATGGTACGCGATAGGTTTTTAGGGTGTAAATTCAAACGCTCAAAGGTCGGACGAAACGCAGTTCCTGATAATAAAATACTCAAATACTGCTCACCGATCAACACGTTAATGCTTAAAGCCGCCATCGCCGCGGCAAAAATAGCACGGCCTGCTGTCGTTAAACTGTCTTTAATACCTGATAATAATGCTGGCAAGATACCCAATGCCGTCAGCAAGCCACCAAGACTGAGCGCCAATATCACAATCGCTTGGGTAAAGAACATGCTTTGGACACCGCCGCGCGATAGCATACCGCCTACCTCGCCCAGCTCTAATGACTCAGCAGGGGCATAGCCTGCAAACAGATAACCACCCAACTGACCAAAGCTTGGCGAGCTATGTAAGTAAGTAATAATCAGAGCCGCAGCGATAGTACAAATGATGGTATAAATGGCATTGACGCGGAATATTGCCAGTCCTACTAGCACGACAAAAGGCAGTACGGCATAACCATGCACCAAACCACTTTCGATTAATTGTCCTTGCAGCACTCTCACTTGACTTAAGTCAGAGCCAGCCGTTTGCCCAGAGAAAAACCAGAACAATACCACCGTCAGTATCCAAGCCGGTACAGTGGTATACATCATATTGCGAATATGCTCAAACAAATCAATGCCCACAACCGATGATGCAATGGTACAAGTATCGGATAACGGCGACATTTTATCACCAAAAAACGCTCCTGATACCACTGCACCAGCGGCAATCGCCACATTGGCATCAAAGGCATTACTCATACCAATAAAAGCCACGCCAAGGGTAGCAGCAGTGGTCAAACTACTGCCTAAAGCAATACCGATAATAGAGGTCAATACAAAGGCTGAGATATAATAATACTCTGGCGATATCAGCTGAAAACCAAAATACATCAGGGTCGGAATGGCACCAGACATCATCAAGGAGGCGACCATCAAGCCAATAAAGAAGAATAAATAAATCGCACCGATACCGCGCATGACGCCAGACGCCATTTGCGCTTGCATGTCATCGAAGCTCAAACCTTTGAACAGACCGATGGCCAGTAGCACACAGATAGCGAGTATCAATGATAAATGCGGCACCCAGCCAAAGCCAATCATGGTAACGCCCATGATGGCGATGACAATGGCAGAAATCATAAACGCCAGTTGCGGTGAAATTTGGGTTAGTATTTTTGGCGGCATCACACATCCTTAGCTTGCCAGTAGATTCTGGCGTTGGGGTTGGCTTTGGGTTGGACAAGTTTAATGAGTTGCAATGATTATTGCTACCCTCATCACTTACCCAGTAGGCTATCGGTCTTAGCGGCCATGACAAAATCATTGCGATGCAGACCTTTAATGCTATGTGACCACCAAGTGACGGTGGCCTTGCCCCACTCTACCAAGATACCCGGATGATGCCCTTCTGCTTCAGAAATCTCAGCAAGCTCGTTGGCAAATGCCATTGCTGTGACAAAGTTTTTGAATTTATACTGGCGCTGTAGTTGCTTGATGCCATCGACTTCAATCAGCGACCACTCAGGAATTTGTGTTAATAGCTCGCGCGCTTCGGTATCGTCAACGGTCGGTGCGCCGATACGGCAGGCTTCACAGCTGGCTTGTGATAATGTAGTCATTATAATTTCCTTTTATGTTAACTATTATTTTTAATAAACGAACGTCCATGTTGACGCTATTACTTCAGTGCTAAACCATTAGTGCTAAACCATATAAATGGTGCAACCTCTTAAATACTACTAAGTATTCTCCTGAATCGTTTAGGAGTTTTTTGCCGCATAAGTGGGTTCAAACAATCCTAGTGACATCGCCTGCTTGACCATGCCCATGATGTCGCTATCGACGATATCAAATAGCGTATTCAAATCATCAATCACATAATAAATCGGCTGAATATGATCAATGCGATAAGGCGTACGTAACACATCAAGCAAATCAAACGCTCTATATTCTGGTTGTTGGTAATGGGTTTGCTCGTATTGAGATTGTGGCTGACATTGGGGCTGGCATTGGGACTGCTGATGTTCTGCTTGCTTATCCGAAGTACCACTCAGCGCATAAAGGGTTTCAGAAGGCGAACTTAAAATACCGCCGCCATAGATACGGCGATTGTCAGGACGGCTACCAACCAAGCCAAACTCGATGGTAAACCAATAAAGTCGTGCTAAAAACCACCTTTCTTCTTTACTGGCATTCAAACCCAGCTTGCCATACGTCTCATTAAAAGCCGCAAACGCAGGATGGGTCAGCAGCGGGCAATGGCCAACGATTTCATGAAAGATATCAGGCTCTTCGATATAGTCCATGTCTTCGAAGCGACGGATAAAGGTCGCCACAGGGAAGGATTTATTTGCCAACAGCTTAAAAAACTTACCAAAGCTGATAAGCGCAGGAACCGCCGCGGTTTGCCAGCCAGTCGTCGCTTGCAGTACCTCATCGATATCATGTAGTTGCGGGATGTACGTCGATGGCAAATTCAGTTTTTTAAGGCCCTCTAGATAGGCTGAGCAGGCACGATTGGGTATTTGCGTGGCTTGACGTTCAAGCAGCGCCTGCCACATGGCATTTTCATCGGTACTATAATGAATATGCCCCTGACTGTCTGGCTGACGCGAGACGTAAGGCTGCTTTATATGAGTTGAATGGTCGTGATGAGATCCATCAGCTGCTCGCGGTGTTAAAACCACACTATTGGCACTGACGGTTTTACTATAAGACGTTGTCTGTGATAGGCGTTCCATGCCTGTATTCCTTTTATTACCGTGGGTTACATTAACTTTGCATCATTAACTTGTCTTAAAACCGCCTCAGTTAAACTCAATTAATCTTAGTTAAACTGAACCGATACTTTAAAGTGACTGTCGTAATAATGAGGGTTAATGAAGACAAGACGTTATCCTTTCGTCTTGTCCATTTTCTTATTCTGAGCACTGATCTTATTCTGAGCACTGATATATAAGCATGGATACATAAGCACTTGTATATCAGCGCTAACAGATAAACTTTAGACCAAGTTACGGTGTTAAACTAAATTACGGCGTTTCGGTCTCTGACTGACCAATCGCGCCGCGACGGACTTGGTCACGCTCGATAGACTCAAACAAGGCTTTAAAGTTACCTTCACCAAAGCCTTCTTCGTAATCGCCTTTACGTTGGATAAATTCAAAGAATACTGGGCTACCCAAGATAGTTTCAGAGAAAATCTGTAGCAGTAGACGTGGTTTGCCACCCTCAGTGGTGCCATCTAGCAAGATACCGCGCATTTGCAGCTCAGAGACATTTTCACCATGGTTTGGTAGACGCTCGCTTAGCATGTCATAGTAAGCCGCGTTTGGTGCGGTCATCAATGGAATGCCGGCAGCTTTTAGCTTATCGATACTGGCAAATAAATCATCACTGGCTAAGGCAATATGCTGAATACCTTCACCGTTAAAGTGCATCAAATATTCTTCGATTTGGCCGCCGCCTTGCTTAGACTCTTCATTTAACGGAATACGGATTTTGCCATCAGGGGCGGTCATCGCTTTACTGGTCAGGCCGGTGTACTCGCCTTTGATATCAAAATAACGGATTTCACGGAAGTTAAAGATGCGCTCATAGAAGTTTGCCCAATACGCCATACGGCCGCGGTAAACGTTATGAGTTAGATGGTCAATGACTTTAAAGCCATAACCTACAGGGCGTCTGTCAACGTCTGGTAAGAATTCAAAATCGACATCATAGATAGACTCGCCGTCTTTAAAACGGTCAATCAAATAGATGAGAGAGCCGCCAATGCCTTTGATAGCAGGCAGTCTTAATTCCATCACTCCTGTTGGCACATCTACTGGCTGCGCGCCTTTTTCAATCGCCAGCTCATAGGCTTTTTTAGAATCCTTGACGCGAAAACCCATGCTACAAGCCCCAGCGCCATGTTCTTCAACGAAATAACTGGCTTGGCTTTTTGGCTCACGATTGATGATAAGGTTGATATCACCTTGACGGTATAACGCCACGTCTTTTGAGCGGTGATTGGCCACATGGGTAAAACCCAGCTGCTCAAATAACTCAGCAACAGCTTGTGGTTGAGGTGAGGCGAATTCAACAAAGTCAAACCCTTGCAATCCCATTGGGTTTTCAAATAAATCGGCCATTGTAATCATCCTTAATTTCAATTGGTGGTATAAAAAACAGTAAAAATATAATGCTAAAAAATAACTTCAATCAATAATTCTTATTGACGATGCATTTATATTAGATTAGCTTGATTTATAAGACTAATCGTATTTTTTGATTTATTTATCAGGTTTGCTTATGAATATCAGTATTCGCCAATTGACCGCTTTTATCAGCGTTGCCGACAATGGCAGTTTTACCCGTGCCAGTGAGCAGATGCATTTAACCCAATCTGCCGTCAGTGGTTTGATTAAAGAGCTAGAATCTAGCCTCGGTATCGTGTTGTTTGATCGCACCACGCGCCAGCTGTCTTTGTCCGTTGTCGGGCATCATTTGTTGCCACAAGCGCGGCGTATCTTAAATGAGATGCAGCTGTTTGAAAATGAAGCCAGTAGTTTGACAAGTTTGGCACAAGGTCAGGTTAGGCTTGCGGTGTCGCAATTTGCCGCCTCCTCCATGCCAGCGGTTATTGCCCAGTTTTCTAAAGAATATCCAGATATTAGCGTGTCTTTGCTTGATTGTTCAGCTGAAAATGTTTTAGAACACATTCAAAACATCGAGGTAGATTTGGGTGTCGGGACTGAGCTTGGTTTTATGGAGTCTGAAGATGACATCAGCGCCGATTTGTTATATCAGCTGCCGTTTTGTGTGGTGATGCCTGATAGCCATGCGCTGGCACAAAAATCAGAAGTTGTCTGGCAGGACTTGGTAGACATTCCGCTTATTACCTTGCAAGGGCCATTTATTGAGCAGGTGACCGCCGAGCTTGATGAAAGTATTGCCAGCCATATCCAGCAAGCGCGCTATAAAGTTAACTTTATGTCCACCGCCCTTGAGATGACCCGCCAAGGTTTTGGTATTACCTTATGCTTGCCTTATATGCCGGAGGTGATAGATTGGGTAAGCGCTAATGGCTTACAGATGCGCCCCTTGGCACAACCGGTCAAAATGCGCCGCTTTTTTATTTACCAACGCTCGTCACGGGCATTATCACCCGCCAGCATTGCCTTTAAACAATTCTTGCAATCTTACTTTGCCAGTCACTTTGATGACTTACAGAGTATTTAAGTGTATTTAAGCCTCCTTTAATCAACTCATTACTTAAGTTTGGCAAAGGCTAAAATTCAGCAAAAAATTTGCCAATAAACAAAAAAATGCGTTAATTAATCAGTATCACTGAATCTAACGTTGAGTTAATCGCCAAACTGGTTTATGCTTTTTAACGCCTTAACTCATCTCCCTTGTAAGGAAAAAAAATGTTTAAACGTATCGATTATTATGCCGGTGACCCGATCTTAGGATTGATGGACAAGTTTGCCGCCGACACCAACCCAGATAAAGTCAATTTAGGCGTGGGCGTTTATTATGATGAGGATGGCAAATTGCCCGTCCTTGAGTGTGTCAAAACGGCTGAGCAGCGTATTGCCGACCCAATCTCTCCTCGTCCTTATTTGCCAATGGCCGGCTTACCCGGACACCGTAAAGGTTGTCAGGAATTGCTGTTTGGTAAAGACGCTCAAATCTTACAAGACGGTTTGGTTGCGACCATCGCTACTATCGGCGGTTCTGGTGCGTTAAAAGTGGGCGCAGAATTTATCCATGAATGGTTCCCCCAGTCTAAATGCTATGTCAGCGACCCAACGTGGGGCAACCACATTGCTATCTTTGAAGGCTCGGACGTTGAAGTCGGTAAATATCCGTACTACGACAAAGCAACCAGCAGCATCAAATTTGATGAGATGATTGCTTTTTTTGAGACTTTAAATAAAGATGACGTCATCTTATTGCACCCTTGCTGCCATAACCCAACCGGTATGGACTTGACTCGTGAACAGTGGGATACCGTGCTAAACGTCATTCAAGCGCGTGAGCTGATTCCATTTATGGACATCGCTTACCAAGGCTTTGGCGAAGATATGGACAGCGATGCTTACGCAATTCGCAAAGCGGTTGATATGGGTCTGCCACTGTTTGTCAGTAACTCATTCTCTAAAAACTTATCGCTATATGGCGAGCGTGTCGGCGGTTTATCGGTCGTTTGCCCAACAGTAGACGAAACTGAGCGCGTTTTTGGTCAGCTAAATGCGACCGTACGTCGCATCTACTCAAGCCCACCATCACATGGCGGTCGTGTGGTCGATATCGTCATGAACGACGAAGCGCTACATAAGCAATGGCTTGGCGAAGTTTATGCGATGCGTGACCGTATCAAAGCCATGCGCTTAAAGCTCAAATCAGTATTGGAAGAGAAAATCTCTGATCGTAACTTCGATTACTTAACTGAGCAAAACGGCATGTTTAGCTTTACAGGTCTGACGCCTGAACAGGTTGAACAACTCCAAAGCAAGTTTGGTATCTACATGGTATCGAACTCGCGTATGTGTGTTGCCGGCTTGAACAGCAGTAATATCGATTATGTTGCCAATGCCATGGTCGACGTCTTAAAAGACTAATCATCTAACGCGATTTCATAAAAATTATGTGAATAAAAAGGCTGAGTTATTGCTCAGCCTTTTTTTATGCCTGACGTTCTCTTATTCTCTAAAAAACACTGCACAAAAAACCTTGCAATCTGTTTGGCTATAAATTACATTATACGTAAGTAGTTAATTATAACGTAATTCAATATGCGCTTTAGCAAGGAGCTTCCCCATGTCAACGATTGACAAAAACCTCACCTCATTTATCGATATCGCCACTGATTCTGACTTTTCTATTCATAACCTACCTTATGGCATTTTTAGTGAAACCAAAGGCGCTGCTGGTAATAACAACCGTCGCGCTGGCGTTGCTATCGGTGAGCAGGTATTAGACTTGTCAGTACTCGAAGCAGAAGGGTTATTAAGTTTGGCTGACGGTCCATATTTTGATCAACCAACCCTAAACGCCTTTATTGATTCTGGTCGCGAAAACTGGACCAAGGCGCGCACCACCATTCAAACGCTATTGTCTGCTGATAATGACACCTTGCGCGACAATGCAGACTTACAGCAAAAAGCCCTGTTTAAGCAAGCAGACGTCACCATGCATCTGCCCGTTCAAGTGCCTGGTTTTACGGACTTTTATTCTTCTAAAGAGCATGCGACCAACGTTGGCACTATGTTCCGCGACCCAAATAACGCCCTACTGCCTAACTGGACTGAAATGCCAGTCGGTTACAACGGACGCGCCAGCACCGTTATCGTTAGTGGCACGGATGTGATACGCCCATCGGGTCAGCTAAAACCCAATGCTGATGACCGTCCTATTTTCTCGCCTTGTAAGCGTCTAGATTTTGAACTTGAAACCGCCTTTGTCGTCGGTAAAGGCAATAAGATTGGTCAACCGATTGCAGTCGATGAAGCCGCGGATCATATCTTTGGCATGGTACTACTTAATGATTGGTCAGCCCGCGATATTCAAAAATGGGAATACGTACCTTTAGGTCCTTTTAATGCCAAAACCTTTGCTTCTGAAGTATCACCTTGGATTGTGACCATGGATGCTTTAGCACCCTTTAAAACCTCATGCCCAACGCAAGAGCCAAAACCACTGGCTTATCTCAATGAAAAAGCCTCTGATGGCAGCTTTGATATCACTTTATCAGTCGAGTTATTGCCTGAAAATGCAAACGAAGCAACGGTGGTTTGTGAGACCAATTTTAAATATATGTATTGGTCAATGGCGCAGCAGCTAACCCACCACACCATCACGGGTTGTAAAGTAGAAGTCGGCGATATGATGGGCTCAGGGACGATTTCAGGACCGACGCCAGATTCTTATGGCTCGATGTTAGAGATTGCTTGGAATGCCACCAAACCTGTCACTTTAAAAGGCGGCGAGACACGCAGCTTTATCGAAGATGGCGATACCGTGATTATGAAAGGCTATAGCGAAAAAGACGGCATTCGTGTTGGCTTTGGTGAAGTACGCGGTAAGGTCTTGCCTGCGCTTAACTTTGATTTTGACAAATAGTTCTAGCATATAAAGCACTTACAAATAAAACAGGCGTAAAAAAATTACTTAGGCTGTCGGACAATTATCACCATTTAGTTTAATACAGGTTTGACAGCTTATTAAGTAGCACGCTTTATCAAAAGGAGTTTGATATGAGTTTTAAAATTGAAAAAATCCATCATGTAGCCTATCGCTGCAAGGATGCTAAAGAAACCGTTGAATGGTATAAAAAATATCTCAATATGGATTTCATTTTAGCATTTGCTGAAGACCATGTACCTTCGACCAAAGCCTTTGACCCTTATATGCATGTGTTTTTAGATGCCGGTAATGGCAATGTCTTGGCGTTTTTTGAAGTGCCCAATCAACCGGAAATGGGCTTTGACCCCAATACGCCAAACTGGGTACAACACTTAGCCATGAAAGTAAAAGACCGTGATGCGTTAATGGCCGCAAAAAAGCATTTAGAAGAGAATGGTATTGACGTGGTCGGTGTGACCAATCACGGTATCTTCCATTCTATCTATTTCTTTGATCCTAATGGCCATCGTATGGAGCTCACCTACGATGATATTACCTCAGAAGAAAAGGTCTCGATGATTACGGAAGAGATGAAATATGAGATGTTAGAAGAATGGTCGCGTACCAAGCGTGCACCCGCTCATACTCAGTTTTTACATGCAGAGGAACTGGCGCAAGCACGAGAAGTCGCGCCTACAGGTGAGTAATAGCGTTAATTTATTGGATGGTTAAATTTTACTTTATCAGGTAGCTAAGTTAAGTAGCGAGTCTTGGCTACGCTATTTGATAACGCTGCGCGATTGCCAGTATTTGCTCAACCACGTTATGTTGCTCACTCATCGGCAACTGCTCGGTGGTACCAATGATAGTAATGGCATATTCTAATGGCAAGTTATCAAAAGATGATTGGTTATTAACAGATAACTTGTCATTGGCAGTGGACTGAATAGCAGCAGTGTTGGCTGATTGAGGCACAATCACTGGAATGGTAATGGCATTAATTCCCATCAGCATATCACCGGTCACCGTAGCATAGCCTTGGGTACGAATCTTGGCTTGCATCTGGTTAAAGTGCTGCCACTTTTCTGCGATGACTGCTTTATCCTCTATATGCCATTCTGCCTTCACCAATGGCTCGATAACGGCATCTGGCTGATAGCTGGAAAATAATTGCCCTGTCGCCGACGTTGTTAGCGGCATACGCGAGCCGATACGAGTGATGATGCTGATAGGGCTGTCCGGCTCGACCGATTGAATGATAATCGGACCTTCGCTAAACCATTTAGCAATTTGCACCCCGCAGTGTAGCGTGTCTTTAATCTCATTGGCGATATGCGTCAATCGCTCCAAGATATTGTTTTGATTAAACCCAGTCTGCCCCAATGCTGCCAGTGCATTAACGCGCACGCCAAGTCCATAACGACCATCGCTTAGCTGCCGCGCATAATTTTTGCGAATAAGACTGACCAAATAACGATGACACTTAGCCGGATGCATTTGCACATTTTGCGCAATATCCTTTAGCATCATAGGCTCGTTGTGATTGATTAGAACGTCTAATACTGACAATCCAATTTCAAGTGACTGCACGCCACCTTGGTTTTTATTAATAGTAGGATTGTCTGTTAGGTTTTCAGATGCGGGCATGTTTTGCTCAATCAGTGGCTTGTTCAATTAATGGTTTGCTCTATTAGTTATCTACGCTATTAATGTATTATTTATGGAAATCCCATAACAGTACTATTTATAATATTACGACTTAACATTACTCATTTGGATTATATAACATAAGCATGGTATCAATAATTATAACCACTTATGACACAAACAACCTACCATTATAAAGGGAATTGATAATGATGAAGTTATATAGTTACTTTCGTAGCGGAACATCGCATCGTACTCGTATCGCGATGAATCTTAAAGGTTTAGCGTATGAATATATCGCGGTTAACTTGGCAAAAGATCAGCAGCTTGAGTCAGCGTTTAAAGCCATTAATCCACAAGGTTTAGTGCCTGTATTGCAAGCAGATGATTTGCTGCTATTTCAAAGTCCGGCTATTTTAGAGTGGTTAGAAGAGGTTTATCCTGAGACACCGCTATTACCTCAAGACGCTGCCGCTCGTATGCAGGTACGTGCGCTAAGCGCCATGATTGGCTGTGATATTCATCCTATTAACAATCGCCGTATTTTGCAGTATCTGCGCAATGAGCTATCAGTAGACGAAGATGAAGTCATAAAATGGTGTAATCGCTGGATAAGTGAGGGTTTTGCAGCGTTAGAAAAACGCTTAGCGCAAGATGAAGCTCGTGGAAAATTTTGCTATGGCGACAGCCCTACTTTTGCAGATTGCTATTTGATTCCGCAAGTCTCATCGGCACGGCGCTTTAAAGTAGACTTAAATGCTTATCCCAATATCGCCGAGATTGACGCACATTGTCGCACACTAAAAGCCTTTGCTGACGCCGATCCCATGGCTCAACCTGATGCAACCTAATGCACTAAGCGCTTACTGTTGACAAAAAAATAGCCTCGACAATATGAGGCTATTTTATATAGGTGATTTACTACTTACCATGCTACTCAAACGTTCACCTCACACTGCGTGATTGCACTTATCTTGACTGGCACTGCATATGCCCAAGGTGTGCCGCAGCTACAATAAAAGTAGCCATCTTTAAATGATACGATATAGGCGGTAAAATCATTACCATCATGATCCATCATCGCTTGTTCATCACTTTCATCATCAACCGCACACCATATTGGTTTATCACTACGTTTAAGTAGTGCGCGGGTCAAATCGCTCCCTGTTAACTCACCATTCATATCCAGCTCCCTAACTGTCCTGTACTATCAGTAAAAACCCAGCGGCTTTCTGCTAATACCTTGCATCATTGCTCGTTCCATGAGCATGACATGAGCTATACAAACATCCATTTCTGCTGAAAAATAAAATCATCAAGTCGTACTCATTTAACAGCCACTAACCTCTTTGGATACTTTATTGTAAAACAATAGCAGCAAAACTGTAACATCGGAAGTACTTCTTGCCGATAAGCGGTAGGAATATTCGGATAAACGTTAAATGAAGCTGATTAATTTTGCCAAATACCAGATTGATGACGTCTGCTAGCGTGCTTAGCGCTACCTGCTCGCCTTATTTTAACAGTAGTATTCATCTCCTTATAAGCGATTTTACACTCAATAACAGAGACTAAAATTAAGAAGCCAAATCAGGTAAAATAGTGGTTATGACTGCTCTTATCACACCCAGCCCTCGCAAGATTATTCACATTGACATGGATGCTTTTTATGCCAGTGTAGAACAGCGCGACTTTCCTGAGCTACGCGGCAAGCCGTTAGTCGTCGGTGGCGACCCCAATGGTCGCGGGGTGGTTGCAGCTGCCAGTTATGAGGTGCGTAAGTTTGGCGTACGCTCCGCTATGTCCTGTTATGAAGCTCGTAAACGTTGCCCCGATGTCATATTTGTTAGGCCACGCTTTGATGTCTATCGGGCGGTCAGTCAAGATATTCGCCGCATTATGCACAGTTTGACGCCGCAGGTTGAGCCATTATCGTTAGACGAAGCCTATCTTGATGTAACAGGACTGAGCGTGCATCACGGCTCAGCCACACTAATGGCAAATTGGCTAAGGGCGCAAATTTTAGAGCAGACAGGACTCAATGCCTCTGCGGGCGTGTCATTTAATAAAATGCTCGCCAAGATTGCCTCTGATATTAATAAACCCAATGGCACGGCGGTGATCACGCCAGCGGATGCCGAGGCGTTTATTAGCACATTGCCTATTGAGCGTTTTCATGGGATTGGTAAAGCGACTGCTCGGCGCTTGCATGCGATGGGGATTAGTAATGGCGCTGACCTACGACGCACGCCCGCTGCGGTATTAGTCAATGAATTTGGTAAACGTGGACAGTTTTATCATGACATCGCCCATGGCCGTGACGAACGCCCCGTTAAATCGCAGCGTATTCATAAGTCGGTTGGTTCTGAGACCACTTTTAGGGACAATTTAAGTCACGATGATGAGCTACGTATACAAATATACGAGCAAAACGCCGATGCTTTTGAGCAGCTACATAAAAAGCAGCTAGTCGCCTATACCATTACCCTTAAAATCAAATACGCCGATTTTACCCAAGTCACGCGTTCGCACACCTTATCTACGGCTTTTGATAGCGCCGAATCTGCTCATTACTGGCTCGACAAGCTGTTTTTAGATATTCCACGTCTGCTGCCTATCCGGCTTGTCGGTGTGACTTTTTCTTCGTTAACGCCCGCCACGCAAATACTGCCGCAGCTAAACTTATTTGAATAAGTCATTAAAATTTTGCAAATAAAGCTATTGGAAACAAAGCGATAACTTTGTCATACCTTAATTTTTTGCTTAGGCTATTTTATTTGCCATTCGTCATTTATGAACGGCTAATGCTTAGGAAACCGTTCTTTCATATCCGCATTTCTGCTACAATTACCTCGAAACTTCTATCTATTGAAAGACCGACTATGACTGACTCTCAACCTATAAACCCAGATGTTAATCTCACTGATACGACCAATAATAATACCGACAAAAACTTCAACAACAGTACTGATAAAAACCTAAATAACGATATTAATAAGAACGATGACGTTTTGGACTATCTTAGCGTTGACGATTACGATTATGAGCTGCCAGACAGCTTAATCGCTCGTTACCCATTGGCGCAGCGTTCGGCATCAAAGTTGCTATATGTAGCTAAAAACAATCAAAAAAATACTGACAGTCAGATTTTAGACAAACAGTTTTCTGAGCTACCCGACCTGCTAAACACGGGCGACCTAATCGTCTTTAACGACACCAAAGTCATGAAAGCGCGCTTGTTTGGGCAAAAAGATACGGGCGGTAAGATAGAAGTACTTATTGAGCGTTTGGTTGAGCTATCAGATTTAGATGGCGCGACCTTACATTTACAAACGACAGACGGTGCAACCGTTAGCCAAGAGCATATTGCCCTTTGTCATGTGAAAGCCAGTAAAGCACCCAAACTTGGGCAACGGTTGCAGATTGCCGACGGTCATATGCAAGCTGTGATGATTGGTCGCCAAGATAACTTATTTATTCTAGCTTTTGAGGCGTCTATTCTGCCTGATTTAGAGCGTTATGGTGAGCTACCTATTCCGCCCTACTTTGAGCGCCACGCCGATGCGACTGACAATACCCGTTATCAGACGGTTTTTCATGACCCCGCCAAACTTGCCAGCGTCGCTGCACCGACCGCCAGCTTACATTTTGATGAGCTCGTGTTAGATAAGCTTGCCGCCAAAGGTATTAATACCGCTTTTGTCACCTTGCATGTTGGTGCTGGTACGTTTGCCCCGGTAAAAACAGACAACTTGCTCAATCACACCATGCATAGCGAATATGCTCACCTGCCCCAAACTACCGCTGACCTCATTAATCAAACGCATGCCAATGGTAAGCAAGTGATTGCGATTGGAACAACGGTCACACGCGTGCTTGAGACTGCGTATCAAAAAACAGCGGTCAATGGACAAGCGCTTTCTAGTTGGGCAGGTGATACCGATATCTTTATTTATCCAGGGTTTACGTTTGGTGTTATAGATAAACTGTTTACTAATTTTCATCTACCAAAGTCGACATTACTGATGTTAGTCTCAGCATTTGCAGGCAAAGCCGCTATCGAACAGGCCTATCAACATGCCATTAATACCGAATATCGCTTTTTTAGCTATGGTGATGCCATGCTGCTTGATAAAAAGATTCAGTTGCAAGAATAAACATTAAGCAAACAATTAATGCATTGTTCACAACAGCGGTGAAATAAACTGGTAAACTAAACAGTATTTTGTTATAACAACACAGATAACTCTCACTCTAAAGGGCTGCACATGTCTTGTCACTTATCTCATCGCTTGACTACTGTACATCGCTCAGTATCAATGGCGCTGCTTTATTCAGTCGGCTATGCAGCTTTTATGTCTCATGCCCAAGCCGCCACCATTGGCAAGACAGTCATTACCTCAGCGCAGCATGAGCCTTTAGCTGCCAGTATTATGGTCACTGATATTAAGACCGCTGATTTTTCAGCCAGTTTGGCAAACTCTACTATTTATCAGCAAATGGGCTTGACGCCAACTGACTCAATGACCGTCCGTTTCCAACCGACGTCAGCCACCAGTGGTCACGTTCTTATCACGACGACCAAACCTGTCTCCAAACCTTTTGCAGATGTGGTGCTGTCTATTAATGATGGTACTCAGCGCAATGTTATTCCTAAAACATTACTGATGCCTCTAAATAACAGCTTGCCGATTACCCCTACTCAAAATATCGTTACAGGCGCAAAAAAGCCGAACTTACCTGAGGTTTCTACCACGAATGCGCAACCGTTAACGGTGAGAAAAGGCATGCCGCCACCATTGTTCTCAACGCCTAGGTCATCATCTTCTGATTTAGCAGCTTCAAAAGCAGTAGCTACAAAATTGTCTGCTTCTAGTATTCAATTACCGAGTAGCCAAGCAGCAAATGTGCAATCACCCCAAATTCAAGCGCCTAAGACATCAGCCAGTTTGTCAGCAGCAAACACAGTGATACCAAGTAATACAACGCCTTCTGCTGCTAGTCGTTTGAATAATGATGATATAGCTGTGAGGGCAAATACTACTCATGTGAGCCCAACCAATATTTTAGACAATACTAAAGTTGCTACTCCCATTAATGATCAACTGTTCGACATTTTAAATATAAAAATTACTCGTCAGATACAGCTTAACCATAATAAAGTAAATGACGTTAATAAGAACGATAATACCATTATGGTGACTGCACCCATGGCAGTGACGCCAGATAACTCTCTGTCAACAGCCAAAGTGACTTCTTATAATACGGTTGCTGCTAATACTCTTTTAAATAAAGTACCCTCTAGCGAAATTCCTTATAGTAATGCTCAATCTAACCAAACTACGGCACCACAGGTGATAGCGACAAACGCACTTTCTACAGTGGCGAATGCTTCAACTGTAGAAAATGCCACAACTAGTAAGACTTCTAGTAACAATGTTAATTACACTGTACAGCGTAATGACAACTTATGGCTCATTGCTCAGCAAATTGCAGAGAAAAATAATCTCGATGTTCAAACCGTAATGAGCGAAATTCAAGCACAAAATCCTAATGCTTTTATTAATAAAAATGCAGATCAACTAAAAGCAAATGCTCAATTAAGCCTTCCCAATTATGACGTGATGCCAACACAAAAAAAATTACAAGAAGCTATTCGTGTTCAGAGACAATATAATAGGCAACGAAATACGACTATTGCGAAAAAACCTGATACGCCAAAAACAGCACTTGAGACCGTAGCTGAGACATCGGTAACAACTAGAACTCAGACACTGCCAACCGCTCAGTTTTCTGTTCTCGCTCCTGGCCATGACGGTAGCGCAGATGGCACTAAAAATAAGGCAGGTATGGCAACGGGCAACGGGCTTAGCACAGATGTGTTAGATATTCTTAAATCATCGCGACAAAGTACCGCCGACCAAGCTCAACGTTTATCAAAGACCAACAGCATGCTTGGCAGTTATACTAAAAAACTGCAATTACAAAACCAAAAACTGGCGGAGCTACAAGCTCGTCTCGAAAAACTACGCAATCAATAACTGCCTAACCGATCAATGCACTATGCTGTGATCGTGGGCGCAGGAGTAACTATGGACAATATGCTATATATTATCGCCGGATTGGTATTTATTGTACTAATAGCGGTTTTGGTCGTGCGTAAAAATAAAGCACAAAAACCATCAGGGCAGCCAATTGTAAAGGCAGGAAAAACTGCGCTTAAACAAGCACCTAGTGAAGCCGACAGCACAAATGACAAAAAATTTAATCCTATTGAGATTGCGCAACGTTTTATGGATCAGCAGCGCTATGACAAAGCCATTGAAACGCTCAATCGCGGTCTTATTGAAAAACCTAATGATAGCCAATTATCTCTTAAGCTGCTTGCGATATATGCCACGATAGATCAATCTGATAACTTTAATAAAGTTTATGACTCTATTAAAACTCATGCTGATGCAAAAAGTATCGCTCAAGCAGATGAATTAAAAGCATTACTGACTGAAGAACAAAATCAAGCAGCTAAACATGCTCTACCAGCTGAAAATGACCAAGATGCCGGTTTTGAGAGTATCGATTTTGATATCCCTGCGGACAAAGTCGACAGTCAAAACGCCATTATTGATAACCATCTTGATGATGATGCGGTTCAACCTACTGCCTATAGAAGCGACTTAGCAGACAGCTCTGACACCACTTTAGCTACTTCTCATGATTTCGATAATATCGAGCAAGATTTTGACCTGAGCCTGAATGACTTAGAAAACGATATTAACGAGCCCGCCGCTACTAGCATGACACCGGTCACTGAGCTAGATATCGCTGATGATGACATTTTATCTGCTTCAGCTGTTATAAGCGAAAATGATAATAGTAGCGATAGTAGTGCCAGTGACTCCGATTTTGATTTTGATTTTGATTTCGACTTAGCAGAGCCTCACGATACGTCTATAGTAGCGCCTACTACTACTCTATCTAATGACACTACATTAGATGACAATGAACACTTTGTCTTAGATTTGGCAGATTTAGAAATTGAAGCTAGCGATGATAACGTTTATGCTGATGTTGATGAAGTCACTACCGAAACTATTCAACTAGAGCAAGAAGACCTTACTTTATCTCTCGATGATATTGATACTTTCAATGCACCAGTTGAAGCAGAGACGGAAATACAGCCATCAAGTGAAACGCCTATTCTTATTGAAGACAATTTTGATGACTTTACTTTTGAAGACAATGCAGCGCAGGAAATAAATGAAGTCCCTCATGAGACAGCAGCTCATGAAACAATAGCTTCTAGCACTGCACCAACGACTGTTACGTTCGATGACAATACCCTGATTGATGATGATTTTAACTTTGATTCTTTAACAAGTACTCCAACAGCGACGACACCAGTTGACCTTGCAAGCGAAGTTGAAAACAATGTTGATAGCGGAGTTACTGCTGAGACTGAGGGTGAAACTGCCGAAGACTTCTCATCACGCTTTGCAGCTGACTTTGATTTCGTCAAAACGTTAGACAGCAATCAAGTCACCTTAGACTTAGCCGGTCAGTATGTACAGCTGGGTGAATATGATAGTGCCAAACGCTTACTCAATGAAGTCATAAGCCAAGGTACGAGCGAGCAACAAAGCCTAGCGCAAACTCTACTAGATCGCACTGCATAACAAGTAGCACCTTCTCTTATCAGTAAGTATTCTACTATCCTAAGAATACTTGCTGATTTTTTTTGCATTTAAGCTTGATACTCTCTATTATTATTCACTCTATCATTACTCATTATTTTTGCTAGAACGCGCCCTAAAACTTAGCGGCGCTTTCTGCTCTCATTTCTCTTCACTGTGCTAATACTATGCCCTCCTCTACTATGACAAAGACACGCTCCAATCCTATTCGTCTCATTTATGCTGGTGGTACTTTTGGTAGCTACGGGCGACCCTTAGCACCGTTATCGGCAGATATTTTTTTACCGACCTTGCAACACTTACTGGCTGAGCAAAATAATGCTAATAATCTGCCTCAGGTTTCATGGCTTGATAATACTTTAATTAAAGACAGTAGCCAGCTTACCCCTAGTGACTTTGTACATTTTTATCAGCTTTTGCTCGCGGCTTATGCCCAAGGCGACAGGCGGTTTGTGCTTATTACTGGTACGGATACTTTGAGTTATTTAGGCGCGTTTTTAGCAGAGGCTTTTGCTGGTAGTGATATTTGCGTGGTTATCACCGCTAGTATGCGCCCATTATTAGACAGCGACGTATTGCACTCTTACACCATTGACGCAAATAGCGACGCCTGGGATAACCTTACCGATTCCTTAAAATTGGCGGCAGCTGGTGAATCAGGTATAAAGATTGGTTTTGGCGGCGAGTCTTGGCCAGCGCAGACAGTACAAAAAATTCATAGCCACGATTTGATGGCATTTACCGGTCACTCTCGAGCGGCCTATCCTGCCAATAGTTATATCAAAAGCTTACCAGATACCCGCCGCCAGCACTGGCTAGATGATCAGCAAGAATTGGTCGACTTTATTGAAGCTCGTGCTAAACAAGCACGTATTCATGCCTTATATTGCCTGCCGAACGACACTGAAGTGATGAGCAATCAGCTACAGGCATTATTATCACAGCCGCCTTGTGGGATTATTTTATTAGGTTTCGGCGCAGGCAACGTTCCTTATTCGCCAACGCTAGCAGAAGCACTAGAACTTGCTTATAAAAACGGGCACATGGTGGTATGCGCTAGTCAGTCTCCATTTGGCGGGGTCAGTGAGAGCTATGCTGCCGGTAGTTGGCAATACGATTATCATGTAATTAGTGGCGGGCGTTTAACGATTCCCGCTATTTATGCACGGCTGTTATGGCTATTACTGCGTTATGATAGTCCGGCAAGACGCCGTCAGCGCTGGCTCAACAATGTCAATCAAGCTGGTACTAGTATCAAGAGACGCTAGACTAGTGTTGAATATGCTTACTTTATAAGCGCTAATCCTAGAATATAAGCGCCAATACTAGAATGTCCAATACTAAAATATCCAATCCTATAATGCCCAATAACACCCATGTCTGAGATTAACATGTCCAAGATTAATAGCATCAAAGCTAAAGCTCCCCCAACCTATACATTAGCTATCGCCATTGAGTTTTTGGGTACGCACTATCATGGCTGGCAGCGGCAACGAGAAGTACTGGGCGTACAGGAAGCTTTAGAGACAGCTATCGGTAAAGTCGCGAATGAGACAGTAGAGGTCGTCGCCGCTGGTCGTACCGATGCAAGCGTGCATGCCAGCAATATGATTGCCCATTTTACTACTCATGCCTATCGTCACTCTCATAACTGGCTGCGCGGCGTCAACAGCTTATTGCCCGATGATATCGCCCTACGCTGGATACAGCCGATGCCTGACGACTTTCATGCCCGTTTTGGGGCTATTGCCCGTCGTTATCGTTATATCACGCTCAATCAAGCCCAGCGACCTGCTATTTTAAATCATCAAGTGACTCATATCTATGAGCCGCTGGATTTAGCAGCGATGCAAGTAGCGGCGGCTGATATCGTTGGTACTCACGATTTTAGCAGCTATCGTGCCGCTGCCTGTCAGTCTAATCAGCCCGTCCGCTCAGTCAGTCATGCAAGACTCTTTGCCCACGGTCAATTTATTGTTTTTGACATTCAAGCAGACGGATTTTTGCATCATATGGTGCGTAATTTAATGGGCACTTTATATGCTATCGGTCGACACGAATTGCCGCCCGCAGCCTTTTTGGATATTTTAGCCAAAAAAGATCGTACGATTGCGCCGCCGACAGCTTCTGGTGATGGCTTGTATTTTATTAACGCCTATTATCCTAAGCGTTTTCAACAATTACTGCCCGATGCGCCTTTAACGCCTATTTGGCTCAACCTACCCGATTAAGCTAATATAAGCGGGCATAATTAATAAAAGATAACATACATATCACTTACAGGCTGTCAAGCAAAAATCAGGTTCCGTATTGCTTTAATCCGCTAAGTTACGTATAATATGGGCTTATTTTTAATTGATTGATACAAATTATGGCAAAAGACGATATTATTGAATTTGAAGGCGAAGTCATTGACACCCTTCCAAATACATTGTTTAAAGTTCGTTTAGAAAACGGACACGAAATCATTGCGCACATCTCAGGTAAGATGCGCAAACATTACATTCGCATTTTGACTGGCGATAAAGTTAAGGTTGAGATGACGCCTTACGACTTATCAAAAGGTCGCATTACTTACCGTGGTAAAAACTAAATTCTTATTGGCTAAAATGGTTATAACAGCATGAATATAAATGCTTGAGAGGTTTAACTGATAATAATAATGATACTGCTAGCCTACTCATTATTGCCTATCATATTTTAGTCTATTAATATTGTTTTTTGCTTTTACCATAAAAAATACCGCTACTTTTAGCGGTATTTTTTTGTCTTCATTTTAAGATTAAAACTTTAAGGTTTAATCATTTTTTTAATAACAACTTTTCAATAGCCGTTTTTAAATAATAACCTATAAATATAGTGAATTCACTTTGCAACCGATATAGTCAATCTTAAATAAAATCAGTACAAGTATTATAACGCGCTACTGGTATTCATTTTATACCAGTCGCACGTAACTATTAGCGCATCGATTTTATTGCTAACTAACTATAGCGATGACTTATTTAAACTCAACGGTTGCACCATTTTGAATCACACCTAGCAGTGCAAGCGCGTCCCAGTTAGTCAAGCGTATACAACCTGCTGATGCTTGACGGCTGATACGGGCAGGATCTGGCGAACCATGAATACCGTATGAAGGCTTACTCAGTCCTATCCATACCAGCCCGACTGGATTATTAGGACCTGGCGGAATGATAGCTTTGCTACCATCATTGCCTGTGTAGGTATAATTGGGCTCATGTACCTTTACTTCTACCGTATGCGTCCCTGTTGGCGAGGGCGTCGCTGTGCTGCCTACTGTGGTCGGGTAGCTAGCAATTAAGTTATCTTTAGCATCATAAGCGTATAGCGTTTCGGTGGCTTTATCAGCGACGACTCGGCTCACAGGCTTGGTATTAGGATTGCCAGGGTTATAAACAGTGATGGTTTCACCCGCGGTAAATTTAGCGGTAGGATTGAGCGTTTTAAGATATTTTTCACTGATATGAAACTTTTCTGCCAAGCCTTCTGTCACGCTTTCATAATACATACCATCGAGCTTAGCCTTAGCTTCTGCGCCTGCTGGAATGCTCGTGGTTTTAATATTAACATCCGCCTCACTCAGCTGATAACTGACCAATACTGGCTGAGTCATCAGTTTTTCATTTTTGGTTAATGCTTGCCAAGTCTCATTATTCAAATCATTGGTTACGGTCAAGCCATTGGCCTTTTGAAAAGCTTGCATGGCTTTGATGGTGTTTTTACCCCAATAACCATCTACCGGACCAACGCCATTTTGGTTCCAGTTCAACAAAGCTTGTAGCTTAGTGCCGACATTACGATCAATTTTAGTGCCTTCTTTCCAAGTAGCGGCATTTATCTTTTGCGCGACTGCTGGCAGATTTTCTGTCGTATATTTAATGGTCGGTAAAAACTTATTCAACGATACGGCAGCTCTACTATTACCCGCAACTTTTTGGCTTACACCATTGGTCACTGGGCTAATATCTTTGGCATTGTTAGCAGCAGCTTGTTTATTGACAGTGTTGGACGCTGCATTACTGGTAACGGTTTCATTGGTAGCGGCGTTGCTTGTCGCATTTGCACTATTATCATTAGTAGCATTAGTAGTAGTATTATCATTAGTAGCAGCAAAGCTTTGGCCCATCAATAAAACTGTCGATAAACCCAACGCTGCCAGCGCGCTGCTAATTTTGGTTAATTGGTACATGTAAAACTCCTAGAGTAGTTATTGTTATTGATATTATTTTTTATTAGAAATCTAATGATAAAAACTCACTATTAAGACGTTTTTTGAGTGATTTTTAATGTCTTAAGAAAATATTTCTTTCGTAGAAAAACTAAGGTTAATAAATAGTGCTTATTTTAATGACTTAGTTTTTAATGACTTAGTATTTTAATAACTTAGTAAGCTCGCCTATAGTGACATATTAGCCTGTCAGCATATAACAGCTTTATGTTAATAAAAGCCTTATCCTGCGGCATCTATGTTAAAAAAAGTCCTTTTTTGCGACCAGCTTATTGAGTATGTTACGGTGAATAAATCTTTTAAATAGGCATAAAAAAACCCATAACTTGCTAAGCAAATTATGGGCTTCTCGCTATAAGGATTTCTAATTATCATGCTTTCTAGTTTTTAATTTTCCTAGCTATTAAGGCTTCTAGTTAACAATATTTGAAAAATCCGCTTATATTAAAGCTGCATCACTAAACCAATTTTGCCAGTACCGCCTGCCCCATTTCTTGACAACCTACTTGCTTGAGTCCTGTCTCACTACGATCGAGGATATCAATGGTACGTAACCCATCGTCAAGTACGTCACTGACCGCTTGCTCAATCGCTTGCGCGGCAGCTTCTTGTTTAAAGGTATAACGTAGCATCATCGCCACAGATAAAATGGTCGCCAATGGATTGGCTTTATCTTGACCAGCGATATCAGGGGCTGAACCATGGCAAGGCTCATACATGCCTTTACCCGCCTCATTGAGGCTCGCCGATGGCAGCATACCGATAGAACCGGTCAGCATCGCCGCTTCATCAGATAAGATATCACCAAACATGTTGCCGGTGACCATCACATCAAACTGCTTAGGGTCTTTAATCAGCTGCATACAAGCATTGTCAGCATACATATGCGATAACGCCACATCGTTATAATCCGCTTGCTGCATCTCAATCATCGTCTGCTTCCACAGCTCAGTGACTTCTAAAACATTGGCTTTATCTATTGAGCAAACTTTGGCTGGCGTACCTGCTGCTTGTGCACGAGTTTTCGCCAATTCAAAAGCAACCTTACCGATGCGTTGAATTTCACTGGTGCTATAAACCATGGTGTTATAGCCTTGCTGCTCACCATTCGCTAAGGTACGAATACCGCGCGGCTCACCGAAATAAATACCACCGGTTAATTCACGTACAATCAGCAAGTCTAGACCCGAGATAATCTCAGGCTTAATGCTTGAAGCATTAACAAGCTGCGGATAAAGTTTGGCTACGCGCAGATTGGCAAACAAACCAAGCTCACTACGAATTTTAAGTAAGCCACGCTCAGGGCGTTTGCTACGCTCAATACCATCCCACTTAGGACCGCCAACCGCACCTAATAACACCGCATCTGCTGCACGCGCACGTTGTAGCGTTTCTTCTGGCAATGGTTCACCCGTGGCATCAAACGCCACCCCACCGATTAATCCAGATTCAAGGGTTAAGCCTAATTCAAACTTATTATTGACAGCATTAAGCACATCAACGGCTTGAGTCATGATTTCAGGGCCAATGCCATCGCCTGCTAATGTTAAAATCGTTGCCATACTGATCCTTGTGAGTAAATGATTAAGTAAATATTCTTTATGGAATTGATGTTTATGCTACTAATACTTATGGTATTGCTATTTAGGGTACTGCTGACAAGCTTATAAGAGTCTGTTAAAAAATGACTTCTTGTGCAATGTGTTACACAAGAAGTCAGGGTCTATCTGTTTAAATAAGTTCCTTTAAATAAGTTCCTTTAAATAAGTTCCTTTAAATAAGTTTCTTTAAATAAACTTATTTAAATAAGCTTCGATGTAAACGCCTTTTTATAAAACTTTGGCTTTTACTTTATTTTTTGCTAGTGGCTTTGATGGCGACTGAGTAGGTTCAGCTTTAACAACACGAGTTTCTACAAACTCTCCTTGATGCTCAGCCCCTATCTCTTTGCAAAAGCGGCGCTCGACACTATTGCCTTGATATAGCTCAACACATAACGGCTCTGGCGAAGCACTATCAAGCAAACTGCCTGAGTTGTTGCTAGATTTTTTTTGATAAGCGCGCAGCTGATAGGTACCTGCCTCAGCAAAATCGTGAATCATCGCGAAACGCTCGACATAGCCCACGTTATTTTCTGGATAGAAATTGACTTGTACCTCACGCTTGCCAGGCTTTACTCGCGCATAATAATTGGTCAACCCAGACATAGCAGATGCTGACAAGGGTACAATTTTTATCGCTTTTTTATGAGTAAGCGGCGTCATATCCATCGCCATTGGCGCTTGTCCATGCTTATTACCAGTACGGCTTTTACCGTTTGCATTCACCGCTTGCATCGCAACCAGCATGGCAGGATTAAGAGGCTCATGAGTATCACTACCTATAATGCGCGTCTGGTCAATGCGGGCAATTTCGCAATGATAAGTACCGACACAGGCAATATTTACTTCACCGGCGACAGGGGTTATTTTCCCAGTCCATACCTTGGCATTTTCTGCCGAGTCTATTTGTTGATAACCCGTCAATACCTGACAGCCAGATAATAATAAACTTGCGGCAATAGCCGTACTTGTCCATACAACAAAGCGTGTTTTATTCATAATGGTGGCTACTATTTATGAGGTAGAAATTAAGGTAAAAATACATTATCATTCATTTTAGCCACTTAATTACCATAACTCAACGCCGTATTAGCGTTGAGCACTTTTATATGTTGAATAATACTTTCTACTAAAAAAACTTTATCAGTCCTTTGAATACTAAGGACTATTCTCTAATAGCTGTCCTCTAATAGCTATGCTCTAACGTCATTAAATATCCAAGGCGTTTTTTGCATCATTTTATGCTCATAGTCTTTAATCGCATCGCTTTGCTGCAAAGTCAGACCGATATCATCAAGACCATTGAGCAAGCAATGCTTACGAAACTCATCGACCTCAAAAGCATACTCTTCACCGCTTGGGGTAATAACCACTTGACGCTCGAGGTCGGCGTTTAACTCATAGCCTTCATTGGCAAGCGTCGCTTTCATCAAGGTATCAACAATGGCTTCATCCAAGACGATTGGCAGCATGCCATTTTTAAAGCAGTTATTATAAAAAATATCAGCAAAGCTTGGTGCAATGATAGTACGAAAGCCGTATTCTGAAAGCGCCCAAGGTGCATGTTCACGGCTCGAGCCACAACCAAAGTTTCTACGTGCCAGCAATATGGTTGCACCTTGATAACGCGGCTGATTCAAGACAAAATCTGGGTTAATCACGCGGGTGCTATTGTCTTGACCCGGATAACCTTCGTCAAGGTAACGCCAATCATCAAATAAATTGACGCCAAAGCCAGTACGTTTAATGGATTTTAAAAATTGTTTGGCGATAATTTGGTCGGTATCGACGTTTGCGCGATCGAGCGGACAAACGATACCGGTTTGGGTGTTATAAGCTTGCATAAGATTTCCTATCAAATAAATTTATTATCGATAAATAAAGCACAGGGTCAAAGATTAAAACGTGCGCACATCGACAAAGTGACCAGCCAAAGCTGCTGCTGCTGCCATCGCTGGGCTGACCAAATGCGTACGACCGCCATTACCCTGACGACCCTCAAAGTTACGGTTAGACGTTGAGGCACAATGCTCTTGCGGCTCAAGCTTATCGGCATTCATCGCCAAACACATAGAGCAGCCCGGCTCGCGCCACTCAAAACCCGCTTCCGTGAACAAAGCATCTAAGCCTTCTGCTTCTGCCTGCAATTTCACTTGACCAGAACCTGCAACAACAATGGCTTCTTTAATATTATCGGCAACTTTACGACCTTTAATCACTGCTGCTGCATCACGTAAATCTTCGATACGTGAGTTGGTACATGAACCAATAAAGATACGGTCAAGCTGGATATCAGTAATTTTTTGCCCAGCTTCTAAACCCATATAAGTATAAGCGCGTAACCAACCTTCTTCTTGCGCTTCATCAACCGCTTGGTCAGGGGTTGGTACCGACTGAGTGATATCAACGACCATTTCAGGTGAGGTGCCCCAAGAAACTTGCGGTGCTATCTCGCTACCATCAATCTCAACCACGGTATCAAATACGGCATCATCATCTGAGTACAAGGTGCGCCAATAAGCTTCCGCTTGCTCCCACTGCTCCTCAGTCGGTGCATAAGGACGGCCTTTCACATATTCAATGGTCGTATCATCGACAGCAACCATGCCGACGCGTGCGCCCGCTTCAATTGCCATATTACAGACGGTCATACGACCTTCCATGCTCATGTCTTCAAATACTTGTCCGGCAAACTCAATCGCATGCCCCGTCCCGCCGGCGGTACCGATTTTAGCAATGATAGCAAGCACCACGTCTTTTGACGTCACGCCAGCGCCAAGCTTACCGGTGACCCGGATTTGCATATTTTTTGATTTCTTTTGAATCAAACACTGGGTTGCCAATACATGCTCAACTTCTGAGGTGCCGATACCGTGTGCCAAACAGCCAAGTGCACCATGGGTAGCGGTATGTGAATCCCCGCAAACGACCGTCATACCAGGCAAGACTAAGCCTTGCTCAGGACCGACCACGTGCAAGATACCTTGACGCGCATCATTAATGGTAAATTCAGCGATATCAAACTTGGCACAGTTTTCATCCAAGGTTAGTACTTGTAAGCGCGATACTTTGTCTTTGATACCAGCCACGCCTTCTGAGCGCTCTTTAGTCACTGTCGGTACATTATGGTCAGGGCTTGCGATATTAGCCGACAGACGCCACGGCGCACGATTGGCAAGCTCTAAGCCTTCAAATGCTTGCGGGCTTGTCACTTCGTGTAGCAAATGGCGGTCGATATAAATCAGGCTCGAACCATCATCACGCTTGGTGACTTCGTGAGCATTCCAAAGTTTGTCATATAACGTTTGACCGGCCATGTTGCTATCCTTTTTTAGTTGCTAATTTCTGAATGACTGCTTTAATAATGAGTGAGTGACAAAATATTTTTGTCTACTGACGCACTTTAATTTAATACTTTGTTACTACCTGTTTATTCATTTATGTTTTACAGAGCCTTATTAAGACGTTATAGGCACAAAGAATAAACACAGATATTTTATAATATTTATCCTCTATTGCATTAATGGCTACTCAAAATACGCCATATACTGCCAATCATGACGTTAACAGAATAAATATGTGACAATACGTCTAGATGTCTTGTGATTATAGCAGGCTAATCCTATAATAATAATTGATGATTTTTGCATAGTCACAAACTTTTATTTCTAATTCATTATGATTAGGCTAGCCAACTTTTATTTATAGCTCGTTATGTAGCTAAGGACATCGGTGTGAATACCACAAATTTGACGACATTTGTCACTGTTATGAAGACAGGCAGCATCTCAGGTGCAGCAGAAAAGCTATTTATTACTCAGCCTGCGGTCAGTAAGCGCATTAAAAATTTAGAAGATGAGTTTAATATCACCCTATTTGATACGGTTGGTCGCGGCATTGTACCGACGCAAGCCGCCAGTGAAATGCTGCCTCATGCCAAACGCTGGCTTGAAGATTATGAAAACTTTAAAATTAACCTACAGCATTCGCAGCATATCGTCTCTGGAAAATTGGTGATTGGTACCAGCCATCATATCGGCCTGCATCACCTAGCCCCTGTGCTTAAGCATTTTATTCAAGCTTATCCTGCCGTACAACTAGAAGTGCATTTTGTCGATTCTGAAACTGCCCATAAAGCGGTGCTCGATGGCGATTTATCATTGGCATTTTTAACGCTGCCGCCTGTCTACGATAAGCGTTTGACCTATCATACCTTATGGTCAGATCCGCTCTACTTTATGACCGGCACTTTATCGCCTTTAGCGACCAAATCCAATGTAACGCTCGAGCAATTGGCGCGCTATCCTGCAATCCTGCCATCTGCCAATACCTTTACCAGTCAAATTACCTTGGCGGAATTTGCTAAGCACAATCTAAAACCTTATGCCACTATGAGCACCAACCCGCTTGAGTCTATTCGGATGTTGGTTTCTGTTGGGCTTGGCTGGTCGGTATTACCACAAACGATGGTCAGTCAGGATTTAGAACGTATTGATATGGCAGACAATATCGAATTACAACGTTATTTGGGCGTGGTCATCAATCCAAAACTAACACAATCAAGCAGCGTGACGGCATTATTAGAATTGCTAGCGCCCATTGAATAACGAGTAAGTAGACTTTTTAACAATATTGGCTAGAAGAATTGCGTTATTTAGCAAAATAGCGCATTCGCATTTGTGCCATTCATACGTTATAATATATTTAACGTTGTTTAGATAACATAAATTTACCTTAAGCACACTGATAGTCATATATTGAACACATCTAGTAATATATGATAGTAAACAGTAAGTTTAGTGGTTTTAAATGATTGGTTATATAAACGACTGAGATTTATACATGATAAGCAGATGCGAGCAATAAAAATGTAAAATTGAACTATGTATTGCCGTTTGTGTTTCATCATGACTTTATAGATAGCAGTCCTAGAACAGCATCAATCATATAAAACTAACAGAAGATTTTGAATAAAAGCCATTATGTCCTACTTAATGGCTTTTTTCGTCTTTAGATTCTTTCATCTTAAGACATTGTTTTCGAACAGCATCTTGTAAGACCTAATTTTTATCATTCAAAATAATAACAGCCAATTATGTTGGTTAAGGACAGTTTATATGAACGGAGTTTCTAGTGGCGTGATGATATCACTTGGCGCCTATTTCTTAGTGATGATTGGGATTGGCATTTATGCTTATTTTAAGCAAGCCAATGATACTGAAGGCTATATGCTCGGTGGCCGTAGTCTAGGCCCTGCAGTCACTGCCTTATCAGCAGGCGCATCGGACATGTCAGGCTGGTTACTACTTGGTTTGCCAGGTGCTATGTACGCTGACGGTGTCGTCAGTGCATGGATTGCCATTGGTTTGACCTTGGGTGCTTTTTTAAACTATATCATAGTAGCCCCACGTCTTCGCGTTTATACCGAAGTCGCTGACAACGCCATCACTTTACCCGATTATTTTGCCAACCGCTTTGAAGACAAATCGCATTTACTGCGCGTCATTTCAGCCGTGGTTATTATCTTATTCTTTACCGTCTATACCGCTGCAAGCTTGGTCGGTGGCGGTAAACTCTTTGAAAGCTCGCTCAACTTATCTTACAGTACAGGTCTTTGGGTGACCGCTGGCGTCGTGGTTGCTTACACGCTATTTGGTGGTTTCTTAGCGGTATCGATGACTGACTTTGTACAGGGTATCATCATGCTATTTGCCATGGTGATTGTGCCTATTGTCGCCTTGACCGACCTTGGTGGTGTGTCGGCGACGACCAATGCCATCAGAGCCATTGACCCTAGTATGTTAGATATTACCAGCGGCATGACGGTACTGGGAATTGTATCGCTACTCGCTTGGGGGCTTGGTTATTTTGGTCAGCCGCATATTATCGTCCGTTTTATGGCCATTCGCTCAGTAAAAGATATCCCCACTGCGCGTAATATCGGTATGAGCTGGATGATTATCAGCCTTATCGGTGCTTGTGTGACAGGTATCGCTGGTCGCGCCTATGTACAAAAAACGGCAATGACATTAGACGACCCTGAAACCATCTTTTTGGTATTCACCCAGTTCTTGTTCCATCCACTGGTATCGGGTTTCTTATTAGCCGCCATTCTAGCCGCTATTATGAGTACGATTTCCTCGCAACTACTCGTGGTATCAAGCTCATTGACTAAGGATGTTTATAAGCTATTCTTTGATAGAGATGCACCAGAAGCGCGTCAAGTATTGGTTGGTCGACTCTCAGTTGTCGTGGTTGCTGTAGTCGCAATTCTACTTGCTTCGAACCCAGAAAGTTCTGTACTCAGCTTAGTATCTAACGCTTGGGCAGGATTTGGTGCAGCATTTGGACCACTGGTTATTTTCAGCCTCACATGGCGTCGTATGAACCGTAACGGTGCCGTTGCTGGCATGGTCGTCGGTGCATTGACTGTTATCTTATGGGTTTACGGTCCTTTCCAGATGAATGGTGTGCCATTAAACAGCTGGTTATACGCGATCGTTCCAGGCTTTATCTTAAGTACCATCGCTATTTTTGCCGTGAGTATCATGACTGGTGGTCCAAGACCTTCAGTATCGGCGAAGTTTGAAGAGATGGAAATGAACTTAGATAGATAAGTAGTTTTTATTTATTATTGTATGACAAAAAAACCTCGCTAATTGGCGAGGTTTTTTATTATTAGCGTTTTATACGTAGTAAACGTATTTAAATGAACTACCCACTACCTAAAGAGGTAGGGATTCTTGGGTAATACCCATACTTATTTGCGGTGTTTTGCAATAGCGGTTAGGCAAATTTACCGAGCTATCCCCCTCGCACCGAGGGTTCACAATTATTGCTGTTTTCAAGCAATTCGGATACAGACTAACGCTGATGTTATTAGATTGCTCTAAAGGTCTGAAATGCTGTCCTTGAGTAGAATTTATCAACTAAGCGGTAGGCTGTCAAGACGTATTCATCACACTACCTTAGAGGTAGGGG
>Ga0208670_100071_pt1 | contig 37735 bp, 30 predicted proteins | sample 24BtaG_FD_184098 | JGI IMG/M metagenome (GOLD analysis project Ga0208670, IMG submission 184098) | Marine viral communities from Cariaco Basin, Caribbean Sea - 24B_WHOI_OMZ_CsCl (SPAdes) (version 2) | ecosystem: Environmental > Aquatic > Marine > Oceanic | place: Caribbean Sea: Cariaco Basin...
TCGTATGGTCATACCATCACCGATGCTAGAAAGTACTTGTTTGCGATAGTCTATTGAATAAGTCATCGTTTATTTCACTAAATGCGATTGTTAATAGGATTGTATCGGTTTTATTTGGATTAGACTATAAACAAATCCCTATTTGGCAACATGCTAAATAGGGATTTTTTATGTTGTAGCATGGCAATTTTTATAACATTAATGATTCGTGTGGCTAATGTTTTATGGCGCTAATGATTTATTATTGACCATTTTGCTTGCGGTGTTCATTATCATGCTAAATTATGCGATTAACACGTGATAGGAGATAGGCCATCATGATTTGGCTAAAAATGCTTATTGGCGCTTTGATGGTATTACTGATTCAACTTTTTGCGCAGACGCGCTTCTTTTATTTGGCAGCATTGGCACCGCTGTTTCCCACCTTTACCTTAATTAGCCATTTTATTGTCGGCACTGAGCGTAGTCCTGCTGACTTAAAGGTGGCATTGATTTTTAGTATGTTGGGTGTCATTCCGCACCTTATTTATACCTTGGTGGTGTTTTTTAGCATCAGTTATGTCAGCTTATATAAGGCGCTTTTATTGGGCGTGGTCGCTTGGACTGTGGCAGCGGCTATCTTAGTGATTGCATGGCAATATATTCAAGCTTAGTGGTGGTTAAAAAACGGCAGTATTTTCTACTATTTGAACAATAGAGTAAAAGTGGCTCTTTATAAACTGATGTTTTAGAAGCTGATAAAGCAAATGAAACGATTAATAAATGATTTTAAGACGATTGCTATGAATATAGGTTCTCTAGCTTTGGTCAACGATGTTATTCTTAAGGACGGTTTTATTATTTTGTCTGCAATATCAAACACGATGCTATCCGCCGCAAAATAAGGTCAATATCAATATCAATATCAATATCAATATCAATATCAATATAAAGGTTAGTACTTAGATCAATACTATCGCAATCATTCCACTCGTTATCACTGATAAAATAGGGCTTAAAAAAAGATGGATACCTTAAATATCCTGTATCTCGTAGGAGCAGTATTAATTTTTGCCAGTATCATGGCAAGTACGTTATCGGCGCGTTTGGGCGTTCCTCTTTTGCTATTATTTTTAGTCGTTGGGATGCTGGCTGGTGAAGAAGGCCTGTTAGGTATTGAGTTTTCTCAATACGGTCTTGCGAACTTTGTCGGGCAAGCGGCGTTGGCCTGTATTTTATTAGATGGTGGACTGCGCACCTCTTTTAAATCTTTCAGAGTTGGACTAAGACCAGCCATCACGCTTGCCACGTGGGGCGTACTTGCGACGGTCATGATACTGGGTGTGTTTGTCACGTGGCTACTCGATGTCGATTGGCGCTTTGGATTATTGATGGCGGCTATTGTCGGTTCAACCGATGCGGCAGCGGTATTTTCATTGCTGCGTAATGGCGGGGTTAAGCTTAACGACCGCGTCCAAGCGACGTTGGAGCTAGAATCCGGTGCCAATGACCCGTTAGCCATTTTATTGGTAACGGGGTTGATTGCTTTAAATGTTGACCCTGCCGGACAGACAGCACTTGGCTTTTTAGGCTTGCTGTTACAACAGCTTAGCTTCGGCCTCGGCATGGGCTTACTATTTGGCTATTTATTGTCAAGGTTATTGCCCAAGGTCCATCTGGCAGAAGGCATGTATGCCATCTTAATACTATCGGCTGGCTTGGCGGTGTTTGCAGCAACCAATTTAATTGGCGGCAGCGGGTTTTTAGCCGTTTATCTCACTGGGGTGCTGATAGGCAACCATAAAGTACGTTCAACCGAGCATGTCATGCGGGTGATGGATAGCTTTGCTTGGTTATCACAAGCGGTCTTGTTTGTGGTGCTGGGTCTACTGGTCACGCCATCAAACGTGCTCAATGTTTGGTATTACTCGGTCGCCATTGCCGCCTTTATGATTTTGATTGCTCGTCCTATCGCCGTTTATAGCAGCGTTAAACCTTTTAAATTTAAAGACAGAGAAATCGGCTTTATTTCTTGGGTTGGCTTGCGCGGTGCAGTGCCTATTACCCTTGCAATTTTACCGGTGATGGCGGGTATTGATGGCGCCTTTATGCTGTTCGATATTGCTTTTGGCGTAGTAGTTTTATCTTTAATTTTGCAAGGTACGACCATTCCCTTTATGGCGGATTTATTTAAAGTACGTATTCCCAATAATAAAGACCCCGAAGAAAAGCATGAGGTTTGGGTATCGGACAAAGCAAGTATTACGTTATATCAGTTCCAAGTAAAGTCAGGGGCGTTTGCGATTGGTCGCCATCCGATGGGCATCTCTAACCGCGTTAATCCTGATGAGATTAGTGTGTTTGCCTTGGTACGCGGGCAGCAGATTGTCATTGTCGATGAAAATACCAAGCTCAAATTCGGTGATAGTGTCTGGTATGCCATGCGCGGCAATCATGCCAGTCAGATAGCTAAGATTTTTAATGATACAACCTTAGACCGTAAAGCCATCGATGACTTTTATGGTGATTGGCTACTATCACCGAGCGTCAAACTGGGCGATTTGCCATTTTTTACTGGTGTCATGACCTCTGAGTCTTTGGTCGATAAGCTAAAATCTAAACCACAAGATAACGAAAAAAGCATGTGGGAGCAAACGGTTGCTGAATATGTCAAAGACAGCTTGGATATGGCGCCGGTATCGGGTGACACGGTGGCGATTAATGATGAATGGTCACTGGTTATCAAAGAAGTCGATGATAAGGGTAAGCTTAGAACCATAGGCTTAAAACGCGAAGAGCTACCCAAGGCGGGGTAGCTGTTTGCCGTTGTTATTTATCGTTATTGTCTATACGAAGCTCGTGATTCTATAAAAGCCCCGTCATTTGCTGTAGAAAATCAGCGACGTGCTTATGCAAATTTTCTCGATAAGCCCAATGATGCTTGACCTCGTAACTTGCCTCATTGGGCAACAGTATTTTCATCATCCCCATCTCTTCATAACGCTTTGCCAAGTCATTGGGCAAGTAGCCGACATGATGACCGGCCAAAATCAACTGAGCGGTCGCCTCCATATGATAAGTGGTGGCGCTTAACGTTTTTGGGCGGACATGATTGATACTCAAATCAGTAATATAGCCTCGTTTTATCCATGGATAATTTTGTTCCAAATCCTCAAAGGTTAAACCGTCTGCCTCATAAAATAGCCGATGCTCGCGTCCGCAGCAGACGACTTGCTTTTCGATAAATGCTGGCTGAAAGGTCAATAGGGGTGGGAAGCTACCAAAATAGCCCACGCCAATATCACTTTCATTGCTAAGTAACTTGTCGAGCATACTCTCAGGGCTTTGCACATCGATAGAAAAATGTATCAATGGATTATTACAATAGCTCGCTGCCAAGCACTGACGTAACGCATCATAAAAAACCGTTGGCATCTGATCGATCAAACATAATCGAATATGACCGCCGCGTACCGAATCTAATTGCCGAATATAATGCAGTTGATGCTGAAAGCTGGCCACCGCTTCGGTAAAACTTAAGCAAGCCTCGTAAACTGCTGCACCGTCTTCAGTGAGCTTAAAACCCGCGCGCCCACGATGACAAAGTGTCATACCCAAACGATCTTCTAAATGGGTTAAATGACCGCTGATGACAGACGGCGTGACATTTAAGCGTGACTGCGCGGCGGTCACACCTTGACACTCCACGATGGCCATAAAGCTACGTAAGGTTTTGATATCAATTTTTATCAATTCATCTAGCATCGAAAGTCATGTCCCCCTATCTATTGTCTTAATCAACCCTTTATAAAACTTCTATAAATAACGAATAAATCAAAGTTACTACGAAAAATCAGAAGTTTACTTCTAAATTTTACCATGGTCTCGCCTCTGATATTTAGGTATTGTCAGAGCTATAGAAAAAGTGACATAGATAAAAAGTGACATAGACAAAGAGTAATATAGACAAATTGTCTGTTTTGACCAATCGATACAAGGATGTAAGTGATGAAATTCAATCAACCATTAAGCGGCAACGACATGCCAAGATTTGGCGGCTTTGCGTCTATGATGCGCCTGCCAACCCAAGCCGATGCCGAAGGACTGGATGTAGCATTTGTTGGGGTGCCTTTAGATATTGGCGCCTCAAACCGTAGCGGTGCAAGATTGGGTCCACGCCAGATTCGCGATGAATCACGCATGATTCGCCCTTATAATGTCGCCACTCGCGCCGCACCTTTTGAGTCCTTACAAGTCGCTGACATTGGCGACGTTCCTATCAATACCTTTAACCTGCTAAAAAGCATTGATATTATCGAAAAATTCTATACCGATAAAATCGTCAGTCATGGCGCTATTCCTTTAACGTTAGGCGGCGACCATACCATTGCACTGCCTATTTTGCGTGCGCTTGCCAAAAAACATGGCCCTGTTGGTATGGTACATATCGATGCGCATGCCGATATCAATGATGAGATGTTTGGTGAAAAAATTGCTCATGGCACCCCGTTCCGCCGTGCTGTCGAAGAAAACCTCATCGATGGCAATCGCGTAGTTCAGATTGGTCTGCGTGGTACGGGTTATAGCGCTGAAGAGTTTGATTGGTCAACCGAGCAAGGCTTTCGCGTAGTGCCTGCTGAAGAATGTTGGTATAAATCACTGACACCTTTAATGGCAGAAGTGCGCGAAAAATTAGGCGCTGGCCCTGTTTATTTAAGTTTTGATATTGATGGTATTGATCCTGCTTTTGCACCGGGTACGGGAACCGCTGAAATCGGTGGCTTGACGTCAACGCAAGGTATTGAAATCATTCGCGGTATGCGTGGACTTGATGTGGTCGGTGGCGATTTGGTAGAAGTGTCACCGCCGTATGACCCGTTTGGTAACACCTCAGTACTAGCCGCGAACCTGCTATTTGAGATGCTATGTATACTACCGGGCGTGCGCTATGACGATAAGGTTAAAGCCATTTATTGAAAATAATTTATAAACCCAAACCGTCCTTTATAAGGAATTAAAGGGCAGTTTGGGTTTAGCTTGGATTTGATACTGAACGACTTATTTAATTGCTATTGAATTTTTTTAGGATGATTAACTCATGACGCATTCTCTACAAACGCCTTCTTCATTGCCAAATTCCGCGCCAACTGCCTCATCTTTAACTTGCGGTGAGCTGCTTGTTCAGTGGCTAGAGTATTATGGGGTGGAGACGGTATTTGGTATTCCGGGCGTACATACGGTCGAGCTATATCGTGGCCTGCCCAATACCGATATTCGCCACGTGACACCGCGTCATGAGCAAGGCGCCGGCTTTATGGCGGATGGTTATTACCGCGCTTCTGGTAAAGTCGGAGTGTGCTTTATTATCACCGGTCCCGGCATGACCAACATCATGACGGCGATGGCGCAAGCATTGGCAGATTCTATCCCGATGCTGGTGATATCTAGTGTCAATAAAGTGCAGCATACCGGCAGCGGTGAAGGGCACTTGCATGAATTGCACGATCAGCAAGGTATGGTCAGTAAGGTTGCGCTCATGAGTAAAACGATTTGGCAGCCTGAGTCATTACCCAAAGTCATCGCTGAAGCTTTTGCGTTATTTAATGGCGCGCGTCAGGGACCGGTGCATATCCAGCTGCCTATTGATGTGATTACCGCCGATGCCAGTCATGTCGCCAAGCCGCCTAAGCTAAATAAGCTAGATGCTTCTCTAAACAGCCAATCTACTAATAATATTTTGACGCAACTACAAGCAAACAAACCGCTACCTCATCCTGCGCAATTGGATTTGATTATTGAGCAGCTTAAAAGCGCAGAAAATCCAGTCTTACTTTACGGCGGCGGCTGCGTTGATGTTAATCATGACGCACAAAAATTGGCAGAACTTATTGATGCGCCGACATTTTTGACCATCAATGCCAAAGGTTTACTGCCGCCTGCTCATCCGCTGAGTTTGGGTAGCAATCAGTCATTGGATGTTGGTCGCGCTGTCATTAGCGAGGCCGACTTAGTATTGGCGATAGGTACTGAGCTTGGCGAGACTGATTATGACGTCTTCTTTAATGGTGGGTTCCAAATCAATGGCACGCTGATTCGTATCGACTGCGATGCTCAGCAATTACAGCGTCCGTTTAGAGCAGATATTGCGCTATTGTCTGATGCGCAAATGGCTATTAGTGGTCTATGTACGCGCTTAGAAAATCAACCGCTGAATCATCAAGCCCTCGCGCGAGTAGCAAAGGTAAAGCAAGCGTTGATAGAAGAAATGACGCCAGATTTTGCTGGTCAAAACGCACTGCTACAGCTGATTCGAGATGAAGTAAAAGACGTCATTTTCGTTGGCGATTCAACCCAACCTGTTTATAGTGGCAACCTTGGTTTTGAGGCTTTAGCCACGCGTCGATGGTTTAACTCATCGACTGGTTTTGGCACCTTGGGTTATGGTTTGCCTGCCGCGATTGGTGCCATGATTGGCTCAAAAGCGCCGGTTGTGAGTCTGATTGGCGATGGCGGCATTCAGTTTACCATCGCAGAACTAATCTGCGCCGCCGAGCTTGAGCTGCCATTGATTGTGCTGTTATGGAACAACCAAGGTTATGGTGAGATTCGCCGCTATATGGAAGAGGGCGGCCTGCCACTGATTGGGGTCAATATTAAAACCCCGAACTTTGAGCCATTAGCCGCAGGATTTGGCGCAGGTTATCGCAGAATCACCGCCAAACAGCAGCTGCTCGACGCATTGCAAAAGGACATCAAAGGCACACAACCGATTATTTATGAGGTTGATGAAGCTGACAAATTTCTTCTTGAAATGGGCAAGACCTTTGCCTATTTTAGCTGATGTACTCAAGCATCATTTACACGAAAAATAACTAATAAAACGGCATTCAACTATTTGCTCAATTCGCTAAAACTAGGGCTAGGTCAGACAGCGAAAGGAAGGAATTTGGCGATCGTCGCCTATCAAGGAGGATTAAATGACGAATTATATCGATAAGTCGCAGCAGCCGATTTTGGGAAATGACCCTGTCGATCTAGAAACGCCGCAAGGGGCGCAGTGACAAGCATCCATGTGGAAGTTTTTACTATTTTCAGCACTAGGTATGGCGTTATTTATCATACCTTTTCAGTGGGATGGCAAAATCACCATTTTATTGGGCGTATTAACCGATACCCTGCAAGCAGTGCTGGGAGGTTATGTTGTTTACGCGGTATTGGCAATTGTGACGACATCCTTTATTGGGGCGCTGGCACTTAAGGTATTAAGACCCAATTTGCATGAAGGCTCTATGTGGGCAAAGCTTTTTGATGTCGACTGGTTTTGGCTCGGTGCGCGCTTTTTGGGCGCTCTGTTTGCATGGATGATTTACCTACAAGTTGGCCCTGAGTTTATTATTAACCGTAATACCGGCGGCGTGATTTTTGAAGACCTGATTCCTATTTTGATTCCTTTGTTCTTTTTTGCCATTTTATCTTTACCGTTTCTGACGGATTTTGGTTTGATGGAATTCTTGGGTACTTTATCCAGCAAAGTCTTTGTTAAATTGTTTAAGTTACCTGGGCGCTCTGCGGTCGATGCGATGTCTTCTTGGTTTGGTGCCGCTTCCATTGGCTTGCTGGTCACCATGCAAGAGTACAATAAAAGCTACTATAGTCTGCGTGAAGCGGCGATTATTGCCACCACCTTTTCGGTAACGTCCATCGCCTTTACCTATGTCATTGCCAAAACCATCGGCGTCGATAATAACTTTGTTTTCTTTTATCTAACCATTGCTTTAACTGGCTTTATTGCCGCTATTATTATGCCGCGTATACCGCCGCTATCGCTAAAGCCTGATACTTATCATTCGGGCAAAAGTATGCTGGATGAAGGTATCCCTGCTGAGTACTCTACCTACCAATGGGCGGTCAATCGTGCGGTTACGCGCGCGCATTCTATGCCAAGTTTGGGTAACGTATTCAAACATAGCTTAAAGAATTTGTTTGATATCTACCTTGGGCTTATTCCTGTAATTTTTGCTATCGGTACCATTGGTCTTGGTTTGGCAGAATACACGCCGGTATTTAATTGGCTGTCGGCGCCGCTCGTGCCATTGCTTGAACTATTGCAGATTCCAGAGGCAGCAGAGGCGGCTCCAGCGATGATTATGGGCTTTGCCGATATGTATCTGCCTGCGTTGGTCGGTAAAAGTATTGAGAGTGAAATGACGCGCTTTATCGTTGGTGCTGCTTCTATTACCCAGATTATCTATATGTCTGAGGTGGGCGCGCTGATTTTGAAATCAAACATCAAGCTTAACGTGTTAGAGCTATTTTTGATTTTTATCTTACGTACGCTGATTAGCTTGGTGGTCATTACGTCGGTGGCGCATCTACTGTACTAAAACCTGTTGCTATATGACGCTAATGGCTATTTAATCTGATGTACAACGATACTACACCCTCAGTCGGTTTTACCTTGATAAGGTAAAATTGACTGTTTAATTGGCAATATAAATAATAAATGAGCTTATCAATAAGCACCATTTAATAAAAATGACATTACTAATAAAGAGATTAAAAGGTCAGCGAAAATTATGGAAATGAATAATTCTACGTCTTTCACAAGAGATATCGCCATACAAACGATGCAAAATGAAGTTAGGTTAAATACCGCCTATATCGATGGGGGTTGGGTCACTATTGAAGCATCTGATTCAGTAGATGAGCATGCTTTATATGACCCAAGCTCAGGCAAGGTTATTGCAACAACTCGTTTGTGTAATAGCGCACAGGTAGAAAGCGCAGTTAATGCGGCGGCTCGTGCTTATCCATCTTGGTCGCAAACCAGCGTCAATGAGCGCGCGCATTATTTACAGGCGATTGCAGATACGATGGAGCGGCAGTTTGATAAGCTGGTTGGGCTGTCTGTATTGAATAACGGAAAGCCGATTGCAGAGGCGAAAATAGACGTTAGTGACGCCGTTGCCTGTTATCGCTATTATTCCAATCTTATCAATGCACAGACGACTTGGTCTGAGGTCACCACCAACGAGACAGGTATACGCTTATTAAAAACCTATGCACCTGTTGGTATTTGCGCCCTTATCGTGCCTTGGAACTTCCCGATGGTCACTACTGCTTGGAAATTAGCACCCGCATTGGCGGCAGGTTGCACCGTACTGTTAAAACCGTCAGAGGTAACACTATTACCAGAATTGATGCTGGGCAACATATTGTCCGCTATTGAGCTGCCAAAAGGGGTGGTTAATATCCTACCGGGTGCGGCTGAAGTAGGCGCAGCGATGACCAGTCACCCACTCATTGACAAAGTTTCTTTTACCGGCAGTAATATCGTCGGTGAAAAAGTAATGCGCCAAGCAGCAAAAGGTATCAAGGATATCAGTCTAGAGCTAGGTGGTAAGTCCGCTATCGTGGTGTGCGCAGATGCTGATATTGATTATGCTTGTGATTTAATCATGGGCGGTATCTTTACCAATGCTGGTCAAATCTGCTCAGCGACCTCAAGGCTGCTCGTCCATCAAGACACTGCCCAGTTGTTATTTGAAACACTGAAAACAAAAACAGAAGGTTTGAAAATTGGCGATGGTTTTGCTGCTGACACGCAAATGGGTCCATTGGTCAGTGCGCAGCAACTTGCGCAAGTCAAAAAATATATCGATATCGCTACCGCCGAAAATCTTAACTGCCTAACAGGTGGCGAGATATTAGAGCGCCAAGGATATTTTGTCACGCCGACCATTTATAGAGATGTACCAGCGAGCAGTCAGTTATGGACAGAAGAAGTATTTGGACCGGTGTTGGTCAGTACCACCTTTGCAGACGATGCACAGGCGATTGAACTTGCCAATGATAGTAAGTATGCCTTGGCAGCGACTATTGTCAGCGCCAATGAGACTGCAGCGTTAGAGATGGCGCTTCAAATTCAAGCGGGTCATATTTGGGTTAACGAGCAGCAAATTGTAGTAGCTGAAGCGGGCTGGGGCGGGTTTAAGCAAAGTGGCATTGGTCGCGAGTTGGGTATTGATGGCTTGTCTGCTTATCAGAAGAGTAAACACGTTTTGCTACCGTCTTAATTGCTGATTTTAGCGCCCTATCATTTGAATCATTATAATTTAAATCGCTAGACTTTTCTGTGCATAGAGTGATTTTCTATTTCGCTAAAAAACCCCCTGTATAGAACAGCTATACAGGGGGTTTTGGTTAATGCTTAGCAATAAAATTGTAGACTACCACATCAAATCATCTGGAATCACGTAAGCGGCATAGGGGTCATCTTCTGCCAGCTCAACCTCTGATTTGTCATTCGATACCACCATAAAGCCTTCTAGCTTGGAGTTGATGCGGTCAGCCAAGGGGCGCGGGAGCAGGGCGTAATCGTCTTCTAAGCGTGCAATCACCACATGACCTGCTACTATCTGATCATAGAGCTTTTGGGTAATATAAATCTTTTTAATTTTAGCGTCGTCAACAAACTGATAAGTGATGTCACCCTGTGTCTCTGTAATCTGGTGCTGCTTAATCATTTGAATAACGTTGGCTCTTAGCATTTTTTCTTCTAAAAGTTGCTGTTTTTCCTGATTGAGCTTTTGGTCTTTTTCTATTTTTTTGGCTTGGGCTTCTGCCAAGGCTTTTTTGGCTTCAAGGTTTGATGCGTCACCTGTGCGCTTGGCATGCTGCGACTGTTTGCTGATTTTTTTGGCTTTTTTGCTATCCACCAATCCAGCTTTTAAGAGTTGTTCTTGTAGGGCGTTTTTGGCCATGTCTGTATTACCTAAGTGAAATTGCCTAAATCGTAGCATTTAAAATGTTATGGTAACAAATTTTGCCCAGACATGTCATCACATTGAGCGGGCTATCAATTATTTGACGTAGAACTCTGATGAGTAATGGTATAAATTTAGCGAGAGTTAGAAGAAGTGTTTAGAATTAGATTTATTAAACCAATTTTCGGTCAATAAAAAAGGTTACCAGTTTCTTGAAAACCCCATATATTCAATAAGTATAGTGAATCCAAGATGAATTTAAGCTATGAATTCATCTTGGATAGTTCGATGGTTATATGGTAAAAATATACTTAAGAAAGATTCTTGACTCTCATATTTGACTTAGGCGGCCGATGTATCTAACTGCACTGCTTGTACTCGACTCTTTTTACCATCAACCGCAGCATTTAAGTTAACAAGGAAAATCGCAATAGCGGCAATAACACCGGGGATGGCGATAAATAAGAAGTTCGTTTGATGGCTTAGCTCTAGTGTAAGTAGCGCCCCAGTTAAGATAGGACCTACGATAGCGCCAATACGACCGATACCTGATGCCCAACCCATAGCCGTCGTACGTACAGCAGTCGGGTAGTACTGAGCGACAAAGGTGTAGAGCAGTATCTGTGAGCCAATAGTGGTTGCTCCGGCAATGGCAATCAGAGTATATAGCACCACCTGAGGGCTATTGTAGCCAAGCAGTATCAACGACACCGCACCTAAAGCAAACATAACGGTCAAAACAGGTTTCAGATGGAATCTATCAGCCAGTACACCGCCCCCGATTGCACCCACCATACCGCCGATATTGAGTGCAAATAAGAACAGCATACTAGCACCTAGCGAGTAACCGGCCTGAATCATAAGCTTTGGTAACCAGCTGGCGAGAGCATATACCATCAACAAGCACATAAAGAAGGCTACCCAAAACATAATGGTGGTAAAACCTCTGTTTTTTAGGAATAACGCTTTGATAGGAGCGTCATCGCCTTTGGTTGGTTCATCTAAGATTAAGTTGGTTGAAGCCGTGATGGTCTCTTGTGGTGCAAGTTTGCGGACGATTTTTTTGGCTTCATCATGTCTTTTTTCTTTGACCAAATACATTAAGGACTCAGGCAGCATTTTCCAGATAATTGGCAATAGCAGGGTAGGTATTCCTGCAATATAAAACATAATCTCCCAACCGTAATCTACCACCAAAAACGAGCCTAATAATGCTGACGCCATTCCGCCTATCGCGTAACCACTAAACATAATAGCGACCAGAGTACTACGGATACGTTTTGGCGCATACTCAGAGGTCAGCGCTACACAGATGGGCATCACGCCACCGATACCAAGACCAGCAATGAAGCGTAAAGCAGCAAACTGCATCGGACCATTAGCGAAAGCACCGAAAAAGGTAAAGCTACTGAATAGACCGACGCAGATCATGATGGTCTTTTTTCGACCGATTTTATCAGACAAAGTACCAAAAATCATGGCACCAAACATCATGCCAAAGAGTGCTGCGCTAGCAAGAAGGCCTGCTTGTACCGCGGTCAATGACCACTCCTCCATGAGTAACGGTAGGGCCACGCCATAAATAATAAGATCATAACCATCAAAGATAATGATCAGTAGACACCAAAACAGTACCTTCCAATGAAAAGGAGCAAATTTGGCTTCATCAATAACTTTATTGATGTTTAAGGTTGGTGATTCCATTCGTATTTCTCCATGGGTAATATCCTTATAAGTGTCTAACAAGTTATTGTTTTCTAATGATCAAGTCAAAAACTATCTAAGTATTAGTTTATACCTAGAAGGTATGGCGTTTTTATTAACAGATGGGAGTGTAAGAGTGTATAGATAGCTTTGATAAAAGAAGCAGAAAATAAAAAAAGAGATTTTCTTTAAGCAAACGCCTTAATAACCAATCAGGCTACGGATATCCGTTATATTTGTTTTTTTATGAGAAAAATATGTGTTTATTATTAATAGCTAATATCTATTAAAAGATAGGTAAAAAAAGATTGCTCATATATCTAAAAGATATATGAGCAATATAAATGTGAACAATAGCCGTCATACAAACACCGCCAACATTACAAATGGCAGTGAGTGTAGTTGGACAAAGGCTATAGCACCATTAATGTTTCAAATACTGTCGCACGAGCTGATTAAATGCTTCTGGCTGTTCAATATTTGAGATATGCGAGGCATCGATGGTAGCGAGCGTAGCGTTAGGGATGTGATCGACCATATATTGACCATCGGCAACCGTTGTCACTGGATCCTCAGAACCTGCAAGCACTGTGACGGGTACACGAATATCTTGTAATTGCTCGCGTGTATCAGCGACAGATAATGCCTCACAGCAGCTGGCATAACCCTCGCTACTGCCAGCTGCGAGAGCGTCAGATAATGCTTTAACTACATCAGGATAATTATCGATAAAACTTGCTGTGAACCAACGCGAGGCAGCGGTAGCGGCGATAGGTTTTAGTCCTTGCTCACGTACCAATTGCGCGCGATCTACCCAAGCCGCCTCATTACCAATCTTTGCGGCGGTATTGCATAGCATCAAGTGATGGAAGCGCTCAGGATGATTGATAGCTAACCATTGACCAGTCATGCCGCCCATAGAGATGCCACAAAAAAATGCTTTATCAATGTTTAAATGATCAAGCAAATCAATCACATCTTGTCCAAGCTGATCCAAACTATAAGGACCTTTTGGTGCGGAAGACTTACCATGGCCACGGGTGTCGTAGCAGATGATGAAGTAATCATTTTGTAAGGCATCGATTTGCGGCTGCCACATATGATAGCTGGTACCTAAGGAGTTGGATAATAGTAGAGCAGGATTGCTTTTATCGCCAAAAGTGGCATAGTTTAGGGCAATTTCTTGGTTATTAAATATGGGCATACTAAGCATCCTTATTTAGGATTAAAATGTTGAAGGCATATGTAGGGATGAGTATCACGCTTGGTAATTAACCCGCTCAATAATCATCGCGATACCTTGTCCAACCCCAATACACATTGAGCATATGGCATAACGCTTACCAGTTTTCTCAAGTTGATTGAGTGCTGTTAAAATCAAACGTGCTCCTGAGGCGCCAAGTGGATGACCAAGCGCAATCGCACCGCCATTCGGATTGACGCGCTTGCTATCATCAGATAACCCTAAGTCACGCGTACAGGCGAGAGCTTGGGCGGCAAAGGCTTCGTTTAATTCAATGACATCCATCTCATCGATTGACAGTCCCGTTTGCTTAAGCAGCTTTTTCATCGCTGGTGCTGGAGCAAAGCCCATAATACGTGGCTCAATGCCTACCGTAGTTGAGGCCACAATACGCGCACGTGGCTTTAGATTGAACTTTTTCACCGCTTGCTCTGATGCTACTAAAAAAGCGGCTGCACCATCATTGATACCTGACGCGTTGCCAGCCGTCACCGTACCGTCTGCGCTGACGATAGGGCGCAGTTTGGTCAACTTTTCAAGCGTGGTATCAGCACGAGGGTGCTCATCACTATCGACGATAACAGGATCACCTTTACGCTGCGGGATGCTGACAGGAGTAATCTCATCTTTGAAAAACCCTGCCTCTTGCGCCGCTGCGGTACGTTGTTGACTACGTAATGCAAATGCATCTTGGTCAGCACGATTGATATTGAATTGCTCTGCGACATTTTCAGCAGTTTGCGGCATCGTTTCCGTGCCATATAGCTCATCAAGCTTTGGATTGATAAAGCGCCAGCCCATCGTGGTATCTTCGAGCTTTTGACTACGACTAAACGCCTGATCCGATTTGCCCATTACCAATGGCGCACGGCTCATGCTCTCAACACCACCTGCAATAATAAGGTTGGCTTCACCCGCTTTAATCGCACGAGCGGCGATGGCTAACGCATCCATTGAGGAGCCGCATAAGCGATTCACCGTAGTGGCAGGCACTTGATAAGGTAGGCCAGCTAGTAACGACGACATACGTCCGACGTTGCGGTTGTCTTCACCGCTCTGATTAGCACAGCCGTAGATGACGTCATCTACTTGTACCCAATCGACATTGGTATTACGTTCCATTAGCGCCTTGATAGGGATAGCACCTAAGTCATCGGCACGTACTGGTGCTAGACCGCCGCCGTAGCGACCAAAAGGGGTGCGAATGGCATCGATAATATAAGCATTATTTAAACCAGTGATTGAATCAGTCATCATCCTTGTCCTTTTTATTATTTTGAATTTGTAGCGTCAATTAGTGTCGCACCAGTTAATGCTTGCAAGTCATCAAAGCTTAAGCCATCGACCATTTCAGTGACGGCTAAACCTTTATCAGTGACATCAATGACACATAAGTCAGTATAAATGCGATCAACACAGTTTTTGCCAGTCACAGGGTAGGTAAGCTTGCTAACGATTTTAGGGTCGCCCGTTTTGGTGGTGTGATTGGTCATCACAAAGACTTTTTTGGCACCGACGGCTAAGTCCATAGCGCCGCCAACAGCAGGTATTGCATCTGGCGCACCGGTACTCCAGTTAGCTAAATCGCCATTGGCAGCCACTTGAAACGCGCCCAATACGCAAATATCGATATGACCACCGCGCATCATGGCAAAGGAGTCGCCATGATGAAAGAAGCTACCGCCATCGAGCATGGTGACGTACTCTTTTCCGGCATTAATCAGCTCGGGATCCTCTTCGCCTTTAGCAGGTGGTGGTCCAAAAGCTAGTAAACCGTTTTCTGAATGCAAAAATACATCTTTATCATCCGGTAGGTACTGCGCAATTTTGGTCGGTAGTCCGATGCCTAAATTGACATAGGCACCATCTGGAATATCTTGTGCAGCACGCTCGGCGATTTGATCGCGGGTCAAAACGGTGTAGGAAGTATGGTTCATGATGATGCTCCTTATAGTTGGCAGTATTAAGCGGTGGCTGTAGTAGCTGTGTTAGAAAGTTCAGCGCTAGCAGATTCAGGGCTAGCAGATTCAGGGCTAGCAGGCTGAATTTGCACCACATGCTGCACAAAGATACCCGGCGTAATAACGTGCTCAGGATCAAGCGCGCCAAGCTCAACTGTTTCGGAGACTTGGGCGATAGTAATATCAGCCGCCATTGCCATGATTGGGCCGAAGTTACGGGCAGACTTGCGGTACACCAGGTTGCCCCAACGATCGCCTCTAGAAGCTTTGATTAAAGCAAAATCAGCCTTGATCGGATATTCAAGAACATAGTCTTTACCATCGATTTCTCGAGTCTCTTTACCTTCTGCGAGTAAAGTGCCAAAGCCTGTGGGCGTATATACCGCACCGAGCCCCATACCAGCTGCTTGAATACGGCACGCCAGATTACCCTGTGGTACTAGCTCCAGCTCAATCTTGCCAGCATGATAAAGCTCATCAAATACCCAAGAATCCGATTGACGCGGGAAAGAGCAAATGATTTTACGCACAGCACCTGTTTTTAAGAGCTTGGCAAGGCCATGGTCGCCGTTACCGGCATTATTATTAATGATGACCAAATCCTTTACGCCTAAATTAATAAGTCCATCAATGAGTTCAGCTGGTTGCCCTGCAGTACCGAAGCCACCAATCATGATGGTGGCGCCATCTTTGATTTGACTAAGTACGTCAGTGATATTTTTATCTGCTTTATTAATCATGTTTATATCCTATAAAAAGTCATATGAGGTAGTGTCTTTAACATTAATAAGTGGTACATGGGTTGGACTCATTGCTCTGACACTACTTAATTTTTTTCGTAAGAGACTTGCTCTTAATTGGCTTCATTATTAGAGGTCGTTAATGAGATAGATGATGTTGGTAGTAGGCGTTTTTTGGTCAAAATATAGTGAGCAATCATGCCGATAAGAATGCCCCAAAACACAGAGCTTAATCCCAAAAAGCTCATACCCGATGCTGTCGCCAAAAAGGTAATTAACGCTGCATCTCTTTGCTCATCATTTTTCATAGCAATGGTGATATTGGCAGAAATGGCACCGATTAACGCAAGGCCGGCCAGTGCCGCGACAAGCTCTTTTGGAAGCAAGCTAAATATCATCACGATACTGCCAGCAAATAAACCGCCAAATAAATAGAAGATGCCATTGGCGACGCCTGCGATATAGCGCTTTTCCTTAAGTTCATGCGCATCTTTGCCAGTACAAAGCGCGGCTGTGATAGCGGCAAGTACGATAGTGATACCACCAACACATGCAACTGCTAACGAGGCGAGGCTTGTAACACTCACAATAGGCTTGGCTGGCGTGTCGTAACCGCTAAGATTTAAAATAGCCATACCGGGTAAAAACTGGCCAGTTAAGCTCACAAGGATGAGTGGTATAGCGAGGTTAAACGTTGAGTTCCACGACCATTCAGGGGAAATAAAAGTAGGTATGGTAACGGCTAAATCGAAATGGACAGGGTTCATTTTGCCAAGTAAGACGCTTAAGATAACACCGCATATCAATACCCAGATCATCGTATAGCGCGGCGAAAAGCGTTTGGCTAATAAATAGCAACCGAGCATGCTAAAGACGATAAATGGCATGCTATCAGTGGCTTTAAATAATTCTAAGCCGAATTGAAATAGAATCCCTGCCATCATGCCAGCGGCAATACCGTTAGGAATCCATTTTAATATTTTGTCGAAGTAACTTGTCGCTCCAACAATAAATATGACAATAGCTGAAATGATATAACCAGCAACAGCTTCATTAATACTCATCTGTGGAAATAGGGTAACCAGTAAAGCGGTACCAGGGGCGGACCATGCTGTAATAACCGGTGTTTTATATTTAATAGATAAATAAATACCAGGAATGGCGGCACCGATGGAGACACCCCAAATCCAAGACGCCATCATGGCATCTGATACTTGTGCGGCTTGTGCGGCCTGAAAAAAAATAATCAAAGGACCCGCATAAGAAATAAGAACCGCTAAGAACCCTGCAACCGATGCGGAGAGCGACCAGTCGTTTTTTAAGGTTTGGATTACAGAGGCCATATTGCTTCCTTGCAAATTAGCATTCGTTACGGGGTTGCAAATTAAGATGCATGCTACTGATTGACAGATTTATTATTAGCCTTCGTCGCCACCGCCCACAGGAATGGTACTACCAGTAATATAAGAAGACTCATCGGATGCTAAAAACAAGATGGCATTGACTTGCTCATCAATCGTGCCGTAGCGTTTCATAAAGGTGCGATCAATGGTCTGATCAACCACCGCATTCATCCATGATTTTTCATCATCAGTTAATGGTTTGGCGTTACGTGGAATCTTTCTGGGCGGCGCTTCAGTACCGCCAGTTGCCACTGCATTCACACGGATGCCATCGTTTGCATACTCAAAAGCGAGCGATGCGGTCATGGCGTTCACGCCGCCTTTCGCTGTCGAGTAGGGTATGCGGTTGATACCACGAGTAGCGATAGAGGACACATTAACAATAGTGCCTGATTGCTGTTTGACCATGGTTGGTAAAACAGTATGACAACACCATAATGTTGGAAATAATGAGCGGCTGATTTCCTTTTGGATTTCTGCTTCAGAGAAGCTGGTAAAAGGTTTCATCCATATTGCGCCGCCGACATTGTTGACCAATATATCGATACGCCCATAGCTATCAAGTGCCTTATCAATAGCCTCTTTAGCACCTTGATGGGTTTCAAGGTCAGCTTGAATGGTAACGGCTTCTCCGCCATCAGCAATGATTTCAGCCAGCACCTCTTCTACTAATGGAGAAAAGTCTGCCATGACGATTTTTCCGCCCTCACTTGCCAAACGTAAAGCGACTCCGCGTCCGATGCCTTGGGCGGCACCAGTAACGATACATACTTTATTATCAAATCTTTTACTCATGACAGTCTCCTAAAAATCTTGCTCATGCTTTGCTAGTAGAGTAATACGGCTAGGCTACGTTATTGTTCACTGGGCGTGAATTTTTCATAGTAAAAATTACTCGGTTTTAGATTGCTGCTGTCTAACCAGTTACTCACCGCATCCACCATCCCTAACGGACCACACAAGTAGACATCGACGTCACCATCGTTCAGCCACTCATTATCAACATGACCGGTAACATAGCCTTTACGCTCATGCTGGCTGTCTTCAGTGGCGACACAGGTGCGGTAGTCAAACCAAGGGTGGTTTTGTTTGACTTCTTCTAGTGTCTCAACTTCTATAAGATCAAAGTCGTTGGTGACGCCGTAGACCATTCTGACAGGATGATGAGCACCAGACACCTCTAAACTTTTTAGCATCGATAAAAAAGGCGCGATACCGGTACCGCCTGCTAGAAATAGGGTCGGGCGAATTAGAGGGCGCAGGTAAAAGCTACCAAATGGACCCTCAAAATTAATCTCTTGACCTATAGTCGCAGTATCAGATAAAAAGGTGCTCATTTTACCGTTAGGAATATTGCGGACGACAAATTCGGCCTGATTGGCACTAGGTATAGAGCTAAATGAATAGGAGCGTGTCTCGTTAGAATCAGGAATACTGACATTGACATACTGGCCTGGCAAAAATACTAGTGCATCTGGATTGTCGACTTCGACGCCAAAGTGAATGGTAGATTCTGACAGCACATTCAGCTGCTGTAGTTTGCCTTTGAATACAGACTTGCCGACTTTGCAGGCTTCAGAGGAGGTTGGTACTTTGATCACGCAGTCGCTTTCTGGAATCATCTGACAGGTGAGTACATAACCTTCAGCAGCTTCAGCTTCTGTCAGTGCATCTTCGATATACATATCAGGGTGCATGTCGTAGCTGCCAGATTCACAATGGCAACGGCAAGTACCGCAAGCACCATCAAGGCAATCCACAGGGATATTGAATTTTTGACGATAAGCGGCTTCGGCGACGGTTTCGTCGGCTTCACATTTGATGAAGCCTGTGACGCCGTCTTCGAACTGTAGAGCAATATTATATTCCATGAGAAATATCCCTTTTCAACACGTATTAATTAAAAGCTAGTGGCTAAATAATGAGTGAATAATGATTAGACGTGATAGACGTCCATGATTTGATGCACATAGTCGTCTTTTAAGACCACATACTTATCCAAAATTTTTGGTTGGTCTTGAGTCATGTCTATTTTGTACTGAGAGTAACCCCAATAGGTATTGGTCTCGTGATAGCGAAAGGACTTGTTGATCCAGTTGAAACGCACCGTCACAATACCGTCATTGTCTTCGAGCAATTCAATATTCGATAAATTGTGCGTGGTACGCGTATCAGGTATGGTCGCTGATGAGCGCTCAGTTTCGATGCGGAAGATGCGATCTTCAAGACCACGGCGATCCGGATAATAAATCAGCGAGATTTCTCGTTGTGGGTCGCTGATGAGCTGACCATCATCATCCCAACTTGGCATCCAGAAAGGGCAGTCTTCATCGTAATAAGTGAGCCATTCTTCCCATTTTTTCTCATCCAATAAACGCGCTTCACGGTATAGAAACTGTCTAATGTCTTCAATGTTAACAGTTGCATTTTTCATGATTGATATCCTTATTTTTTTGTCAGTTCTACAATAAATAGCAGAGTAATAATAAAAATGTATTAGTCGCTATTAGCACCGTGTAGCTGCTGCTCTTGCTCTAGAGCTTTTTTCATCTCTTCATGCCAGTAGCGATGTTGGACGGTATATAGCCCTTCATCTTCAGTCTTAACACCACTCATCAAAGGTTTAAGGTCAATAGCGGCCGCGCCTTCATCTGCACCTTGAATCCAATGCTCAGAGCCTCGGCACATATCATTCCATTCAAGCTTGATACCGTTATAACCTTCTTGACACGAGCGGAACTCTTCTAAGTCATCAGGTGTTGCCATACCAGTAACGTTAAAGAAATCTTCATACTGACGAATACGGCGTGCACGTGCCTCATCGCTTTCGCCTTTTGGTGCGATACACCAGATACTGACTTCAGTTTTGTCAACCGCGATAGGGCGGAGCATGCGAATTTGTGAGCTGAACTGATCCATGATGTAGACGTTTGGATATAGGCATAAGTTACGTGAGCGCCCAATCATCCAGTCCGCCATGGCTTCACCGTAGCTGGCGACATAGTCATCGCGATAAGCATAGTTTGGACGGTCTTGTGGGTTTTCCCATTGTGTCCATAACAGCATGTGACCGTTTTCAAAAGAATAAAACCCACCGCCTTGTCGACCCCATTTGCCAGCGTTCATGGCTTTGATATTGTCTTCTTTGACAGCTTCAGCTTCTTTGCGGCGCGCAGTTGTCGCAGCGTAGTTCCAATGGACGGCTGATACGTGATAGCCGTCGGCACCGTTTTCAGCTTGCAGTTTCCAGTTACCATCAAAGGTATAGGTTGAGGTGCCGCGTAGAATTTCTAGACCTTCTGGCGACTGATTGACAATCATGTCAAGAATTTTGGTAGAGCCGCCAAGCCAGTCTTCGATTGACTGAACATCATCATTTAAGCTGGCAAAGATAAAGCCTTTATAATTGGCCATCTTCACTTGTTTTAGGTCGTGTGAGCCTTCTTTATTGAAGCATTCTGGATAGCCTGCATGTCTTGGGTCTTTAACTTTAAGCAGCTTACCTGAGTTGTTAAAGGTCCAACCGTGGAATGGGCAGGTGTAAGTGGCTTTATTGCCTTTTTTATGTCGGCAGAGCTGTGCACCACGATGTGAGCATGAGTTAATCATGCAGTGCAGCTCGCCTTCTTTATTGCGGGCAAGAATAACAGGCTGACGACCAATGTATGAGGTGTAGTAGTCGTTGTTATCAGGAACTTGAGACTCATGAGCCAAATACACCCAATTGTTTTCAAAGATGTACTTCATCTCAAGCTCGAACAACTCTTCGTTAGTGAAGGCGCTACGATGCAGGCGATAAATCCCTTTTTCACTGTTCTCTTCTAAAAAATCATCAATAGTGATGTCTGATCCTTCAGGTACTAGATTGATACGCTCGCTCATGGCTGCCTTCCTTGTATAATGACGGTATAAAATGAGATTAGAAGCTTACGTTTGATACGACAACTGAGGACATATCAAACGTAAGTCGCTAGTCGTTATTAATTAATGCTATTTAATATGAGTGCTCATTAACCTTGAGCACGGCGGCGTTCTACTTCGCTGCCTTGTATAGCTTGGTCAATGTCTTTTACTAAATGAAAGTCAAAGTCGATACTTGCGTAAGGCTTATCAAGCGCTTTTTCTTTTAGCTTGTCCGCATCTTCGACCATCGTTACCTCTGGTACCAAGCCTTCGCGGCTTGCAAAAGCAAAGTCATCCCATAGGTACTCATCGCCATCGATGTTAATTTGCGTGGTCAGTTTGCGATGACCATCAGCACTGGCAAAGAAATGAATGTGAGCTGGGCGATGACCATGACGTCCTAGCGCGCCCAATACTTTTTGCGTCATTCCTTCTGGTGGTACCGAGTAACCTAGCGGCACGATGCTGCGGAATGCATAATTTCCGTTTTCATCGGTAATGATGCTACGACGTAAGTTGAAATGAGACTGTGATTCATCAAAGAAAGAGTAGTTACCTAAGCTGTTGGCATGCCACACTTCAACTTTTGCGTTTGGAAGAGGCTTTCCATCTTCACCATAAACAGTGCCTTGCATAAATAGCACGGTGCCATTGTCAAGGTCAGTGCCATCATCTAGACGCGCAAAGCCCTTTTCTTCTGGCGCACCAGCGACATAGAGTGGACCTTCAATAGTACGTACAGTACCACCGTCAAGACCGGCTGCTTTTAAATCCTCTTCAATCATTAAATCCATGAAGTGATCGAAACCAAGACCTGGTGATAACAAACCGGCTTCTTTGCCTAAATCACCGATAAACTCAACGCCAGACCAATACTCATCGGCGGTGATTTTTAAGTCATTAATGGTTTGCATAAGGTCGGTCACAATACGTAATACAATCTCTTGCACGCGTGGATTAACTTGCTCAGGGAAGTCGATTTTGCCTTTGATGAACTGAGTGGCTAATGCTTCAATTTGGCTGCGTTCCATGTCTCTCTCCTTGTTGAGGACTGTTTTATTAAGGGGTAATTACAGTGAGTATTCTTACTCAGTTTTTATAGATTCTGATATCAGCTGTACTGGCTTGCTTTAGCTGTCATCACTACGAACAGATGATGGGTGACGTAACAATGGTGTCACTTCAACCTTCATGTACGGATAGAGCGGTAATGACATCATAATGTCGTGTAGCTCTTCATTACTCTCAACATCAAAGATACTGAAGTTAGAGTACTGACCGGCTATGCGCCAAATATGACGCCATTTACCTTGCTCTTGGAGCTTTTGTGATAATGCTTTTTCGGTGGCTTTAAGCTCGTTGACCTTGTCGGCGTCCATATCTGTTGGGATTAAGACATCCATTCTGACGTGGTATAACATAATTATTTCCTTATATTTGATGACGGGTAATTTTTTTAGCTGTTACAGTATTTCAGTTTGAGCATTAGTGGCAAATTGCGGCTTCGATGATTTAAGTGAATTATTGATTGCTTGTTTGGCGTAGTGATAGACTTTATCGCTATCTACTTCGATACCAAGACCTGCGCCCGTAGGTACATTTAAACCAAAATCTTGATAATCAAGAGGCTGTACTAAAACGTCTTCGGTTAATAGTAAAGGACCAAAAAGTTCTGTATCAAAATTTAGACTGGGATAGGTTGAGAATACATGGGCGGATGCGGCCGTACCGATAGGACCTTCTAACATGGTGCCACCATAGAGCTCGATACCTGCTAGATGGGCCATTTGTCCGATTAAGCATGCTGCTTTTAATCCGCCTGCTTGATTGATTTTCACGGCAAAGACGTCAGCACAATGATCTGCTGCTAAGGTAAAAGCATTCTGAGGATCTTGGACAATTTCATCCGCCATAATGGCCACATCGAAATGTTCGGTTAAGCGTTTTAGGGCGGCTTTATTGCGCATTGAGACAGGTTGTTCTATTAAATCAACGCCGCCAGCTTGCAATAGGCTAATACCTTGCATTGCCTCAAGCTCTGTCCATGCTTGGTTGACATCAACTGTAATGCGGCAATCAGGCAGCGCTTTTTTGATAGCCAATACGTGGGCAACATCATCAATAATCGGATTGCTACCGATTTTTAATTTAAAAATGCGATGGCGCTTTTGCTCAATCATGCGCTTCGCTTCGGCGATATCGGTCGCTGTATTGCCGCTGGCAAGCGTCCATGCCACTTCGATACGGTCACGAACACGACCACCAATCAGCTCACTTACTGGTAGGTTTAGGCGTTTGCCTTCGATATCGAGTAGGGCAGTTTCAATCGCGCACTTTGCAAAGCGGTTGCCATTGATATGAAGACTTAGCAGCTGCATGGCTTTTGCTGTGCTAGTAGGCTGTTCTTTTAATAACAGAGGCGTAAAGTAGGTGTCGATATTAGTCTTGATGCTATGAGGGCTTTCTTCTGCGTAGCTTAGACCGCCAATGGTGGTTGCTTCACCCCAACCTTCATAGCCATCTTCTGTTTGAATGTGCACCAACACCAAAACTTGTTCGTTCATAACGGTACAAGCGAGCTTATGAGCTCTTATAGTAGGTATCGGTACCAATAAAGTATTAATTGAACGAATCATAACAGTCCCTATTAAGTTAATGCTGCTTCCTTATGCTTAATAAGAACTATAGTTGCTGTATAACGACATGTCTAAGACCTATTTAGTCTATTATTAATACCTTTTAGGTATTTTGATAACCAACCCGCACCATGTTATGTTCTTTAGGTATCGATAAGCTTATAGATCACTCAAGGAATAACGTTCAATGGAATTGAGACATTTACGCTACTTTGTAGCAGTGGCAGAGGAAAAAAGTTTTAATAAGGCAGCAGAGCGTTTGTTTATTTCACAACCACCACTGAGCCGTCAGATAAAACAATTAGAAGAAGAGATAGGCGTCACGCTCATTGATAGGGACAATCGCCCTTTAAAACTTACTGAAGCTGGCGAGTTTTTTTATGATCATGCTCTGCAGATAATAAAGAAATCAGATGATCTGCGTGCTATGACTTTTCGTAAAGGTAATTTTGACAACTCACTCTCTATAGGTTTTGTATCGTCGATATTATATGGCATATTGCCAAAAGTGATTACGCGCTTCAGAGAGTTCTATCCAAATATAGAAATTAAGTTATATGAGTTAAACTCTTGGCAGCAAACACAAAGCTTGGTAGAGGGTAAAATAGATGTTGGTTATGGAAGGTTATTATTCGAGGATGCTTCTATTAGGCGATTATTATTAAGAGAGGAGAGCTTAGTCGTTGCTGTTCCTGTTAAACATCGTTTGGCACAAGAGAAGCAAAAGAGCATTCGTTTAATGGACTTAACCAATGAAAACTTATTGTTATATCCGATGGCACCTCGTCCCAGTTTTATTGACTATGTCTTAGAGTTGTTTGAGGCACGCAATCTAAAAGCAAATTATTTTACTGAGGTACGTGAGCTGCATATTGCGTTAGGGTTGGTAGCAGCAGGCGAGGGCTTGACTATCGTACCAAAAACGCTTGAGCATCTGCGGAGTCAGGAAGTGACTTATATTCCTTTCGAGGACGGGCTTTTAACCTCGCCTATCGTCATGAGTGTGAGACACTTTGACAAATCAGAGCTATTAAAAACATTGTTGGACGTGACTTATCAGATTTATGATGAAGAAGGGTTTGATTATAAGCGTGAGCAAATTTGAGCACACTCTGCACTCATTAAGAATCCTAATATGAACTCATAAAAGGGTGGTTTTATGCAAGAATTTCATTATAAAGCCTTACCAGTTGACGTTCATTTTGGCGTGGGAAAGTCAGCTGAAACCAAAGATATATTACTTCAGCATGGTTATCATAAGGTATTAGTGATTACGACACCGGGTCAAGAAGAAGCGGGTCGTAAATTGGCAAAAGAACTACAAGAAATCTGTGTAGGCCTGTATCCGCATGCTGTCATGCATGTGCCAGTTGAAGTGGCGAATAAAGCAGTAGAATTTGCCAAAGAGAGTGATATTGATTGTTGTCTGGCTTTGGGCGGCGGCTCTACAATTGGACTTGCCAAAATAATTGCTTTAAAAACACATTTAGCTATCGTTGCCATACCGACTACCTATGCCGGTAGCGAGATGACAGCCATTTATGGTTTGACCAAAAACAATCTAAAAACTACTGGTAAAGACAGTCATGTCCTACCTAAGGTGGTGATTTATGATCCGAAGTTAAACCAAGCATTACCCGCTAAAATCTCAGCTTGCTCAGGTATGAATGCTATGGCGCACGCTGTAGAAGCGTTATATGCTAAGGACAAAAACCCAATCATCAGCCTGATGGCGATTGAATCTATCAAAGCATTAAAGTCTTCCTTGCCTGTGATTGTCAAAGAGCTCACCAATATTTCAGCCCGCCAAAAAGCAAGCTATGGTGCATGGCTTGCTGGTATTTGTCTTGGTTCGGTTGGTATGGCCATTCACCATAAAATCTGCCATACCCTAGGTGGCACTTTTAACCTACCGCATGCGCAAGCACATGCCATTACGCTTGCGTATTCAGTACACTACAATCGTAACGCTGATATTGAAGCGATGGATAGACTGGCAGAGGCTTTGGACGTCAGCAGCCGTGAAGAAGTTGGCTTGGCAATTTACCGTCTAAACCAGTCTCTAGGTATTGAATTGGCACTAAAAGATATCGGTTTACCTGAAGAGGGCCCCGCTGATGTGGCAAGGATGGTGTGTGACAGCCCTTATTATAATCCTCGTGAATACAATTACGATGAATTAGAAGGCTTATTACAAAGAGCTTATAAAGGTTTACCGCCTGCTTAAGTATCATTATAAATCTGTAGATTTCAAGGTTGAACTACCTCAAAATTATCAGAGAGTAAATATTAAACAAGCAGGTTGCTGTGACAATATTATTCGCTAACAAATTGCCAAGTCCACTAACAACCAAATGAACTGCACTTGTATAAAGTACGACATCTCGCTGACAACGACTTTGCTGAGCTGTACACATAAGTAATTACCCATGCATACTCTCTCAGCAATTATTCAACCACGTCAGTCATTACCCAGTATTGCGTAGACCCGCTGCCAAAGCATTGATACTACGGATTAATGGATCTTCAACAGCAAGATCATCGTCATTATCTGTAGCGTCTTTTTGTCTGGCACGTTTTAATAACTCGATTTGGATGTAATTAATCGGATCTAAATAAGCGTTTCGCCATTGTAGTGACGCGGCAAGGTTTTGCTGATGCGCCAATAACGATGTCTGGTTAAGCAAAGAGTTCAAACCTGAGAAGGTTAGATGATGCTCATCGATTACCGCTTGCATAATTTTTTCACGTAATCCCTCATCTTCACATAGCTGACTATAAGCCTGAGCAATGCTCATCTCAGATTTGGTAAAAGCCATTTCAATATTACTAATAAATACGTTAAAAAATGGCCAGCAACTGTTCATCTCCCTCATTAAAGCTTCGTCTTGTTTAACGCTATGAAGAGCACTACCTACGCCATACCAAGCTGGTAGGGTAAAGCGTGCTAAAGACCAACCAAATACCCAGGGAATCGCGCGCAAGGTTGTTTTACTTGGCAGCCCTTTGTTACGGTGCGCTGGGCGCGAGCCAATATTTAATAAAGAGATTTCCTGCACTGGCGTCACTTGTGAATAGAATTGATAAAACCCTTCGGTATGGTCCGTAAGCGTACGATAACTTTGTTCACCCGCATCTGCTAGACGCGCAAAGAGTGCTTCATAATTTGGTAGTTCAGTAGGTTGCACCACAAATCTTGTTGAGCACGCTTTAAGGGTACCAGTGATGCCCATGGTGAGCTCAAACACAGCAGTATCGGTGTTGGCATATTTGGCATAAAGGACTTCGCCCTGCTCGGTTACTTTAATTTCTCCATGCAGTGTCCCTGCGGGCTGAGCGGCAATTGCATTATGCGTTGAGCCACCGCCACGACTAACAGAGCCACCGCGCCCATGAAACAGGCGTGTTTTGATGCCATATTCAGCAGCGATACGATTGATGGTTTGCTGCGCGCTATAAAGCTGCCACGCAGACGTAATAATACCGCCATCTTTCGATGAATCTGAATAGCCTAACATGATTTCTTGGGTATTATCTGAGTGCGCAAGCAACCCTCGGTATAGCGGATTGTCCAACACGGCAGGTAAGATCTTATCGATATTTTTAAGATCTTCGATGGTTTCAAACAAGGGTGCGACGGGTAAGTCAGCAGACAGCTGACCTGCATCATCAACCCTGCACAAGCCTGAAAAACGCATCAGTAGTAAGACTTCTAATAATTGACTGGCATTGTTGGTCATCGAAATCACATAACTACCAAAAGTATCTTGCCCGACCAGCTTACGTAATGTTGCCACTGAGTTCATCAAGGCTAATTGTTCACGGGTTTTATCAGTCAAGTTATCGATATAAATGAGCGGTGTACCAGACTTTGCAAGTAAACGCGTCAACCACTCTTGGCGTTCTATTTCAGTGAGGGCATGATAGTCTGGTAAGTTTGAGGCACTGGCAAAAATATCGGCGATCACTTCACTATGATAAGACGACTCTTGGCGGATATCGAGCGCTGCTAGATGAAAGCCGCAGGTTTTGACCAGACGAATCGTATCGAGTAATAGCCCTTCGCCATGAGCCTTGTCATGAGTATTGACACTTTTTCGAATGATACGTAAATCTTCTAACAACTCTTGCGGGTTGGCGTAAGCATCATGTGCAGTTTCAAGGTCTGTACCTTTACTTTGAATGTGGCGATTGGTCGCTTTTATTTTGGCAAGAATAATCGATAACAATCTGCGGTACGGCTCATTGTTGTAATCGTCAGGATTATAATAAAATACTTTTTGATCGAGAGTGGCGTACGCTTTTATACGAGCATAAACGTCTGGCGCAATATCAATAATCGTATCGCTATGAATAAGTTCACGACGCAGTTTTTTTAGCAGTACTTGATAATGACGCAGCACGGTATCAGCATGCATCAATACCGCCATTTCTGTAGTGTCATGAGTGACAAAGGGATTGCCATCTCTATCGCCACCGATCCAAGAGCCGAAGCTCATGAAAGCAGGTAATGGGTAGTCTGTTAGCTCTGGATAGATATCAACAATGGCGTCTTTAATATTGCGATAAACCTTTGGAATGGCATTAAATAAACTGGCATTAAAATAATGCAGGCCATTATTTATCTCGTCATAGACTAATGGCTTACGCGTACGCACTTCATCCGATGACCATAATAAATCAATCGTCTGCGCCGTTTTTTCTTTTGCTTGTTCGTAGGCAAAGCTGTCTTCTGCAAGATTGTTTAAGGCGTCGCTATGAGTAAAGAGACTCTGCAATAGATTCATGGTCGTACGGCGGCGTGCTTCAGTAGGATGAGCGGTAAAGACAGGTATGAATTTTAGCTGTTCAATCAGCTCTTGCATTTGGGCAGGTTCAATATTGCGTTCGCGACATTCAAGCAAGGTGCGGCGAAACGAGCCTTCCCAGCTTTGATCGAATTGCATACGCAAGGCATGACGCTGCTCGCGTAAGTAATTTTCCTCACTTAGATTTGCTAAAAAGAAATAGATAGAAAAGCTGCGGATGACGTTTTTTAAGGTTCGATTATCTAACGAGGCGATGAAGTCGATAAGTTGTCGCTTATTCGCTTCGTTAGGCTCACGGCGTTGTTGAATAAAACCTTTACGCAGGGTCTCAATCGTATTAAGTGTTTCTTCGCCAGTCTGGCGAGAAATCGCATCTCCTAGGAATGAGCCTAATAAGCTGATGCGTTCACGTAATACATCGTTATTTATAGTCATCCTTAACCTTCTCATTAAATTAGTGGGTGAAATAGTCCTGATAGGCTAATTTATATCGCAGTCTATTGTTTAAAACAATAGGTAAGACCATTATTTATGACCATGTTCATCACTGTAGCCTATCCAGAAGTCTGCATTATCCACGCCCGCCTTTCTAGGATCAAAGATAGGGTTAACCCCTAACTTCATCTGCGCATCGTAGTCTTTGAGCACCTTTAATGCAGTTTTGCTTAGGAGTAAAATGGCGATAAAGTTTAGGTAACACATACTGCCAAAGCCAATGTCGCCTAGCGCCCACATCATACCGACAGATTGGACACTGCCTGAGAAGCAAACAATTAAAAAAATCAGTTTTAGTAAGTGCTTAAGGATGGGGTAGCGCAATTTGTTATCCAAATAGACCAAAGTAGTTTCGGCAATATAGTAGTAGGCAATCAAACACGTGAATGCGAACAGGAAAATAGCAATAGCGACAAATCCACTACCGTATTGGCTAAAAACAGTAGATACCGCTGCTTGTGTAAATGCAGTGCCGGCCTCAATGCCAGGCATATTCTCGACCAGCGCCATCCCTTCTGGGGTAGTTACGTTATACATTCCGGTTGATAGAATCATCAAAGCGGTAGCGGTACAAACGAGTACTGTATCAATGTAGATAGAAAAGCTCTGTACCAATCCTTGCTTAGCAGGGTGAGAAACTTCTGCTGCGGCTGAGCTAAAAGTAGCTTCTCCAGCCCCTGCGACATTAGAGAATACAGCGCGACGTACGCCCCATGAGATAGCAGTGCCGACCATGCCGCCGAATACAGCATCCATACCAAAGGCGCTTTTGAAGATGAGCGCAAACATAGAAGGAATATTGTGAGCATTAAAGACCAACACAATTACCATCATAAAGATATAACCAATTGCCATAACCGGAACTACTTTGCCAGCGAAACTAGCGATACGTTTTACGCCACCAAATATGATGATGGCTAGCAGTATGACAATTATGATACCAGTCACAAATGGAGGGATATTAAATGCAGTGTTAAAAGAATCCGCGATAGTATTTGCCTGAACCCCAGGCACTAACACACCATAAGAGAGACAAGTCACGACAGCAACGACGATAGCAAAAGGCTTTAACTTGAGACCTTTTTCAATATAAAACGGCGAACCGCCTCGATATTGGTCGTCTACCTTATGCTTATAAACCTGTGCCAAAGTGGATTCAATAAAGGCACTGGCGCCGCCTAAAACTCCCATGACAATCATCCAAAATACCGCCCCAGGGCCTCCAGCTGCTATAGCCGTTGCGACCCCAGCAATGTTACCGACACCGATACGTCCGGATAGGGCCATACAGAAAGCCTGAAACGAGCTAACCCCTGCTGATGAGGTTTGTTTATCGAATAACAGTTTGATCATCTCTTTAAAATAGCGAATCTGCACAGCGCGGGTCATGATAGTAAAATAGATACCGACGCCTAGTGCAAGATAGACCAGCGCGTCGCTCCAAATATACCCGACGATGGTATTAATGATGTTTTCCATAACTTTACTTCCTTGTAATGTTTTTGGCTACGCTGACATTAGTGCTGGAGACCTCTGTGTTTAATTTACCAACCAGATGGTTTTGGTTTGGGTGTATTGAGATAGTGCCTCAAGGCCATTGTCACGCCCACCGAAGCCCGACTGTTTATAACCACCAAAAGGCGTCGTAATATCCCCTTCAGAGAAGCCATTAATCGAGACGGTACCTGCTTTTATTGCGGCTGCAACACGGAAAGCACGGTGGATGTTTTGAGTATAAAAAGACGCAGCTAGGCCATAGCTACTTTGATTAGCAAGCGTGATGGCTTCTTCTTCAGTCTCAAAGCTGGTGATAGCGAGAATTGGACCAAATACTTCTTCCTTGAACAAGGTCATGTCTGCGCTGACATTATCAAAAATGGTCGGTTCGATATACCAACCACTGCCAACTTCCTCATGAATACGCCCGCCTGCAATTAAATCAGCACCTTCGGCTTTAGCAGTATCAAGATAGGTAACTACCTTATCGAAATGTGCCTTTTCGATCATAGGACCAATAGCGACTTCGGGGTCATAGGGAAGGCCTACTTTCCATGATTTGAGCCCTTCTTGTAGCAGGCCCAGCAAAGCTTTCTTTTGGCTAGAGTGCACTATTAATCGTGAGCCACAGCTGCAGTTTTCGCTCATATTCCAAAAAGCCGCTGACAAAATATGCTCAACGGTTTGCTCATTGATGAGGGCATCGGCAAACACCACTTGTGGACTCTTACCACCACACTCTAAGACCACTTCTTTTAGGTTGCTTTGCGCAGAATATTGCAGAAATAATCGACCGACTTCGGTAGAGCCGGTGAAGGAAATCATATCGACATCCATGTGCTGCCCGAGTGCCGCGCCGACTTCTTCACCAAGGCCGCAAATCAGCTGTAAGGCCGCTTTTGGTACACCGGCTTCATACGCTAATTGCGTCAAACGATAAGCTGATAGTGACGTTAGTTCGGCAGGCTTAACAATCACTGAATTTCCGGTTATTAGCGCTGGCGCGACCTTCCAAGCGTACATTTGTGCAGGGAAGTTCCAAGGTAATACTGCGCCAACCACTCCAATTGGTTCTTGTACGATAAGCCCTAGTGCATCGGATCCAGTAGGTGCGACCTTACCAAATACTTTATCAGCAGTTTCGGCGTACCATTCAAAGGTTTCGATCGTAGCGGGTAGATCGGTGTTGAGGCATTCTGTGATTGGCTTGCCTGCATCGACACAATCTAAGGCTGCAAGCTCATCAATGTTTTCATGCATCAACTGGCACCAGCGCTGCATTATAACTTTGCGCTCTGCAGGCGACATCCGTCGCCACTCTCCATTATCAAAAGCATTACGAGCTGCAATCACCGCAAGGTCAACATCCTGATGATTGCCTTTAGCAATACTACCGATACAGTTATTGTCGATAGGACTATGGTTAGGCAGTGTAGCGTCTGAGACCTGCTCAGCGGCTATAAGATGGCCTGCCCAAAGTTGTTGTTTTTTTGAGAGTTCGAATACTTGCGCTGTGGTCATACTCATTAGACTGTCCTTTTATATAAAGTGGTATTGTCGATACGAAGTTAGCTTAACGACTATGACAATAGCGTTAAGAACGTTTGGGTATCTTCATCTGAAATGGGAATCAATGGTATACGTACAGATCCGACATCGATGGTACCGTTGATGCATCCGGCTTTAGCTTTTTGATTATAGTTGCCAGACTCCATAGAATGGATCGCAGGGTACATGTGAGTCATCAGCTCTTTAGCACGATTCCAATCGTTTTGTTGTGTCGCTTTAAATAGAGCAACCTGTTCACCAGGGAAAACGTTAGCCGCACCTGCGATCCAACTTTTTGCACCCCAAAAGAAGAAGTCAACCGGTTGATCATCACAACCACAAACTACTTCGAAATTGTCAAAGTTGGCTTGTAGCAGGCGTAGCGCATGGCTGAAATCGCCACTACTTTCTTTAATGCCTGCGATATTTGGGTGTTTGGCTAGATGAGCGACCGTTTCAAATTCAATGCTCACACCTACGCGCGCGGGAAAGTTGTACATAATGATAGGCAGGTCTGTCGCATTAGCGACCTTTTCGAAATGAGCGATGATGCCATTTTGATCTGGAAGGCTATAAGGATTGGCTGATAACATTAAACCGTCATAGCCCAAAGCTTTTGCTTGATGTGCCAGCTCAATGGAATGATTAGTCGAAAGGCTGTTAATACCAGCGATTAAAGTGACTTTCCCCTTGGCAGTATCAGCAATAGTACTCAGGACGAGCTCGCGCTCTTCAGGTGAAAAAGTATAGTATTCGCCAGTGGTACCACAGGCTACGATACCAGTGACGCCTTTTTCTATAAAGACATTGACTAGTTTGATTAGAGTTTGCGTGTCAATATCACCATTGGCATCAAAAGGAGTAACGATAGGGACTAAAACACCATGAATGTTCATATAAATATCCTTATTTAATGATAAAAGTCGTTAGTAGGCAGCATGCCAATAGCGACAGTGAAGATTCTATGAATGATCATAGAAGTAAGGTCTTAATTATTTAAAACGATTTAAACGATAAGAAGCGGGGTTTATAATAGGAGTTTCATCGAAATATAAAGCTGTGATCATCTCGGCACTGACGACGGCTTGGGTTAATCCTAAGTGTTGGTGGCCAAAATTTAAAAGGACGGAACCGCACTTGTCGATAATGGGCAGCGAGTCGGCGGTCGAGGGTCTAAAACCCATCCACTGCGTGCCATTTTCACTATCGAGCGGGGTTTTTAGCATTGCTTGTGCTTGTTTGAGCAACATTTGCGCTCGGATCATATTTGCCGGAGCCTCGAGCCCTGCATATTCTACTGTGCCTGCTAAGCGTAATCCTGTGTCCATGGGTGTCATTATAAATCGACGATCCATACTCGAAACGGGTAGGTTTAAGCGTGTGGTCTCGTTAGGGAGCATGAAGTGATAACCACGTTCCGTATCGAGAGGGACTGAGACGCCCGTTAACTGTTTGGCTAAAGCTTTAGAATGCGCGCCTGCCGCTAGCATGACTTTTTTGGCATTAATTTGTTGGTTGGCCGTCGTTAAAGTGAAGCCATCGGCTGTCACTTTCGCACCCAAAACACGGCAGTTTTCAAAGACTTGACCACCAAGCTCTCTGAATGTATCACTTAGTTTTTGAGCAATGGCTTCTAGATTAGTGATATGCCCGGTCTCTGGGAAAAACAAAGCACCCAGCTGGTTATCTTTTAACTCAGGCTCAAGATTTAAGAGCGCTGTTTGAGAGAGCAGTTCGTTAGGCACCCCAATATCGTTAAGGCGCTTACCATGCGCTTTTAATTCGTACAGGCTAGTGTTCTTTTCGACCGTTAATAAAGACCCTTTCACCTTAATCCACGATGTTAGTTGCCATTTGTCGGCGAAATTCTGCCAAGCTTGTAGGCTTTGAGTATTGAGAGCTAATAGGGCTTGATGGCTATGAGCAAAAGGTTCTGGGCGCATATTTAGTAGCAGCTTAAAAGCCCATGGCATTAAGCGTGGTAGGTAGCGCCAGTCTATGCGTAGCGGTCCTTCAGGGTTTAATAACATGGCTGGTACATGCTGCAATATATTGGCATCAGCAATAGGAAAGACCTGCTCGGTGGCAATATGACCGGCATTACCATAAGAGGCCCCGCAAGCGACTTTGTCAGCTTCTAGGATAGCAACTTGTACTCCACGAGCTTGCAGAGTCACGGCAGCGCATAAGCCAATGATACCGCCACCGATAATATGTAAATCAAACTCTTGATTGCCCATGCTGCTCTCACTTCCTTGTGATTATTAATATGCTGCGTCTTGATCGATCTAATACTGCTTTTAGTCCCTACTTAAAAATCTTATAAATGTCTCTTAGAAGAGGTTTGTAAAAGAACCAAAGCCGTTATAAAGAGATACCCCATTTAAATGGGTCGCTATCTTGGATAATTAGAGAGGTCTCTGCGCAGACATGAGCATAACCACGAATTGTAGGGATGATAGTATTGCCAGGATAAGGGTGAGAAACGGACTGATTTTCGCTAAGCCTTTCAGCAGGTTGATAGCTGGCGCTAAATATACTACCGATAACACTTTCTTGAACCCAAGTCTGCCCAGGAGCTAATAGGTTATCCGCTGCCAAACAAGCTAATTTGGCACTGGTACCGGTCCCACAAGGAGAACGGTCATAAGCGGCACCTGGGCATAAAACGAAGCTTTTGCTATTGGCGCTGGCGAGCTCACTCTGACCAAACAGCTCTATATGATCTATTTCGGCATTATTAGCGCCAGTAATGCCAGCTTCATGAAGTGCAGATTTGATTTGTAAGCTAAACTGGGTAAGCGATTGGACATTACTCGCTTTGATGGCTTGAGGATGCTCACTCACTAAAAAGAACCAATTGCCGCCCCAAGCGATATCTCCATGCACAGGGCCAATATTCGGGACTTGAACTGCGACTTGTTTTTGGTAGCGATAAGAAGGTACATTTTGTACACTACAACTGCCGTCTTCATGCAGAGTAGCTTTTACCAAACCAACAGTTGTCTCAAGGTAATGCTCGCCTGGAGTAATCTTTTTCTGATAAGCAAGTGAGGCAATTACACCGATAGTGCCATGACCACACATACCCAAATAGCCACAATTATTGAAGAAAATAACGCCAGCCTTGGCGCGAGGGTCAGTGGGCTCACACAGTAAAGCGCCAACAAGTACATCGTTGCCACGTGGTTCTAGAATGATGCTTTGGCGTAAATGATCAAAGTTTTGTTTAAAGTCGTGGAGTTTTTCTTGAATGGTATACCCATTAAGGTTTGGGAAGCCTTCGTACACCATGCGAGTAGGCTCACCGCCAGTGTGCGAATCAATGATTTTAAAATTAAAAAGTATGGCAGACATAATTAACTTCCCGATTCATCCATGAATTAAGGTGTGTTCGTAGCACTTAATTATTAATAAATAGTGCATAGATATAGAATGCCCCGTTTCGTAAAAGGGGTCTTGTTGTTTTTCCATGAATAAATGCGCATTTCTGCATAGGTTATAGAGCGATATAACGGTATAAAGGTCATATGTTATTAACCTAACGTGCTAAATAGTTATTAGGCTCTAGGGAAGCTCAGGGTAAAATGATTTTAAAGTTTATTTTTCTAATGAAGTATTTATGTACAGAGCCTAAATAGTAATAAGGTTTCTTTAAAATGTTTTTAGGGTTTAGCAGGAGAGCCCAAGAGAGGCTATATGGAAAATGTGCAAATGCTATCGTTAAGAGAGCCGACAAATGGATTGTCAAAACAGCTACAGGCTTATCGACCAAAAAACTTGCAGGAGTTTGTTGGTAACGTATCATTATTAATACCTTTGCTCGATACTATGGCGAACACGGTATTTTTTGTGAAAGACAACCAAGCCTGTTATCAATTAGTAAGTAGGACACTGATTAAACGTAGTGGGCTCAAAGATAAAAAAGAACTTGTAGGGCTAACTTCAGAGCAAGTGTTTTCAGAGCCTCAAGGCAAAGATTACCTTAATCAGGATATGAAAGTGCTGAAAGAGGGCAGGGAGATTACTGATAGGCTGGAGTTACATAGCTATGCTTCTGGACAGCTAGGGTGGTGTATCACGCAAAAGCTACCGGTATATAATACAGAACGGCGTATTGTAGCAATGGTGGGCATATCGGTCGATATCGATGAAGATAATGAGCGAATATTGCGTAAGCACGCTCGCTTGGCAAGTGTAGAGGAGTATGTACGAAACAACATTGATCAAAAGATTCATATTGTGCATTTAGCGACGCTGGCGAATCTTAGTCAATCACAACTAGAGCGTACTTTTAAGGCAGTACTTAATATGTCGCCGATTCAGTTTGTACAAAAACTTCGTTTAGAGCATGCTATTCGTCTTTTGGCAGACCATAAGCTCACAGTGACGCAAATCTCTTTAAATTGTGGTTATGGTGATCATAGTGCTTTTAGTCGGCAGTTTAAGCAATTTACTGGAATGTCACCTATTAAGTTTCGTAAGATGCATTTTAAAATATAGTGACCAAGGTTTTTCTTTCGTATCATATTACAGGATTTCATCTCAGTAATAGAAGGGTGAACAGGTATATCGAATTTTAACTCTTAGAAATCGTAAGTATGATGAAAATCTAAGTACGACTGGTTTTTTGTTTTATAAGACTGGCCACTATTTTATGTAGCGCAAGGTTTAGCTCTATAGGCTCACGTTTTACTATTAACCCAGAGTATAATCATTGATGCCTCTGCTGAATTTAGAAATATCTTAGCAATTATACTTTTGGCATCCACTGCATTTTCAAGCCTCTGAAAAAACGTTCATTTCTTGGGTTAACATCTTTATCAATATTGACTCGGTTACCGACTCCTTTCATCCACCTCTAGAGAAAACGACATTATTTCTAGGCAAATGTATCAGTAATCAAGTTTAGAGCCATGTTCAGTCAAAATGATTTGTTATCTATTGTTAAGTATGGGCTGATGCTATGTATAATGCAGCACTAGCATCGTTTTCACTCATACGTCAATAAGAAGATTTTATTATGTCAAACAAGCGTCCCTTATATATTCC
>Ga0208670_100072_pt1 | contig 37565 bp, 39 predicted proteins | sample 24BtaG_FD_184098 | JGI IMG/M metagenome (GOLD analysis project Ga0208670, IMG submission 184098) | Marine viral communities from Cariaco Basin, Caribbean Sea - 24B_WHOI_OMZ_CsCl (SPAdes) (version 2) | ecosystem: Environmental > Aquatic > Marine > Oceanic | place: Caribbean Sea: Cariaco Basin...
TGCCCAGCTCACGGTAGGATTTCTCACTAATGGTTTTATTCTCAGGCAGTAGCTCATTGGCCATATCCGCCCAAAGGGTGCGTTGATATTTAAGCTCATCGCCGCGCCCGTTTAACCCCTTAGATAAACGCTCCTCCGTTGACCACTGCAACCAATTCTTGCGTGCTGATAAAGCATAACCCTCAACATCCGCTACTACCTCACGGCTTGAGAGTAAAATATGGGCATGAAAGTTACGACTGGTCAGCTCAACCACTTCAACCTCCCCCACATGTTTCTCGTGACTGTGGGGCCGATGAATGGCCACATCGACAAGCACGTTATAGCGATCAGATAAGGTTTGAGCGTAGCACTCGGCCAGAACTATACGCTGATCAGCGGTGATTCCATCAGGAAACATCACATCAATCTCAGTACCCAATTGCGCGTTTTTACGAGTCTCAATGCGTTCGATATCATTCCAAAAACCCTCACGTGTCACTGCTAGATCCCCAGCAATAGTTGGCGTTAACAACGCCGTATGCACCACATTTTTCTCAATAACTTGCGTGTATTTAGTGCCATCACTGTCCACTAAGTTTAAGATTTTGTCTTTAGCTTTACTGCTATAATCGTGGACGACTCCTAACTGCTCATCAACCAGTTTTGAGCCAGAATTATAAGCCGACTTTGCCACCACGCTATGATTTTTCGCCTTACTAACGGCGCTAACTGACAGATGAAACCCTTTATTATTCATAGCAAAAAACCCGATATTGAGAGATAATTTTTTGGGGGTTGTAGGGGGTTCGCCCCCTACCGAACGACGGAGTTCATGTAAAAAAATAGCGCCCCTTGTGGGCCTTTTTTACATGAACTCCTAAGTTCGCTCTTAACAGAGGGTTAAAATACTACTGCGCCCACGAAACGATGTGGTCTTGTGTATTTTACTACCTTGCATACCTGTGTATGTACTGCTAGGATCAACTCTATCATAGTTGGCTAAAAAAAGGATGAGGTAATGTCAGTAATATCAGATGATTTATTTGCAAATAAGATTAAGCAATTACAGGCTCTTAAAAAAGAGATTGATCAGGACAGGCTTGAAGCACATAAAATATTGGGGGAGTGGTTGGCCAACGCATTAGACGATGATGACAATCATGAACTGCAAGCTATTTTTTTAGACGCACACGATAATGAAGAGTACGTCCGTTTGAAAAAGCACCGTGAGTTTTTAAAGTCAATTGCTCATAAGATGCAAGGTGAGGCTAAGGTAACACCAAGCAGCTTTACATCACCTAAAGGCAGTCAGAATAGTAAGCACGGTTTATTGTTTGAGGATGATTCATTGGAGCAGTAGTAGCTAGGAATTGGATTATTAGCAGTACAGATGAATCGTCTGCTAATCAGCGAATAGTTAGAAGGCTATTATCGGCCGTTTTAAGCGTTTTAAAATATCTTTAGCTATATCGTATCGAACAGAACTTAGAACGCATATAAGAGTGGTTTTTGTGCGTTTTAGCAAAGCTTTAAGATGTATTTGCAGAGGTGTTGATAATGACTATTGAAAATGAAGACAAGTTATCTACAAAAAATGAGACTGATACTGAGAGTGTGAAAACAGCGTTGGCCAGAATGACAGATGAAGACATTCAAAACAACTTTGACCGTGCTTTTGAAGATTTTCAAAGATCAAAGCTTGATCCGAACTATGAGAATAAAGATTGATACCGAGTAAATTGACCATAGCGTTTTGAGCTACTGAGCAGTTTTATAAGTGATTGGTCGCTCATATTATCATCTCAAATTCGACGGTTTTTTTGCTTATTTTCCTATTATTTAAAACAAAAATATATTTCTTATTTTTAAATAATTTTAAAAGCTTTTGTCCTGAAGGTGAAAATCGGCACAGACACTTATTTCACTTGGTCTACAGCAGAAAAATATTTTTATATAGTGGAAGTTTAGGCGGTTAAAGGTGGAAGTTTAGGCGGTTAAAGGTGGAAGTTTAGGCGGTTAAAGGTGGAAGTTTAGGTGGTATTAGTGGAAATTTAAATTTGTAAATTCCACTAATACCGTTTATTATTCACCATAAGCATTAATCTAGCGAAATATTACGATATGAATAAAAATGAGATGGCGCAGTTCCAAAATAACCTACGAGAGTTTATAGGCGAGTCTTATACGGTCAAAGTAGATAAAAATTTAAGCGAACAAGAGCGCGATGAACTTACCGCTCATGTAAGAAGGACAGTGGGTGATAATAATGCCACTATCCTTATTATCGAGCCCGTCATAGAGACAAAATTTGATTTTAATTTTGATTTGATTACCTCAGACGTTAAAGAAATCAAACCATTACAGAATGTCAGTCAAGTTGAGAGTAAGCCCAAACCAATTTACAGTGACAAATGGTTGGTGATGCAAAACCGTTTATTAAATGCCATTTCAGATTTGGACTTGAATGAGCGGCGTCTGATTATGTTTTTGTCGCCCTTAGTACGTAAGCATGTAGAAAAAGACCCTGCTGCCAAAAAACGAATGTTTGTGGTTAATGCGCTAGAGTTTGCCCGTGAATATAATTTAGGCAAAAAAAGTATTTACCGTACCTTGGCAGAAGTTGCTGATAGCATGCTGCACAAAGCATTCTTTTTTTGGAACTTTAAGAATAATGAACGAACGCATAGAACTGGAGTGTCTTGGCTTGTTCAGTGCGAATACAAGGAAAACGAGGGACAATTAGAAATTATACTGGCCGATACAGTGATTGAGATGCTATCAGTATTCGATCGTGAAAATCCATTTACCAAATGGGAGCGACATTGGATTATTAATCTTGGCAGTTATGGCATGATTTTATTTGAGCTGATTGCCAGTTGTATGTTCCAAAAATACAAAGAAAAGGCGTATACCGTTGACTATCTACGTGAAAAATTTAATTGCGTTGATAGCTATGGTAGGAATATTGATTTCAAACGTTATGTATTAGATAAAGCTATCAGTGATATTCATACGCACACGCCTTACCGTATAACCTACACTCAAAAGAAAAAAGGGCGGGTAGTGAGTGATATTGTGTTTAGTTTTGAAGATAGCAGTCAAGCTAAGGTAGAGGCTAAGCAGTCAAAAGCGTTGAAAAGTGACCTGAATCCTTATTCAATTAAAGGTCTAAGCGACGCACAATTAAAGCGCATTGTCCTGAATAAAGAATTTATAGCCAATTATAACCATTTGGTTAGCTCCACCAGTCCAGCAGGTCAAAATGAGGCAGAATGGGCAATTGAGATGGTCAAAAGACTAAAGACGGATTCTTCAGTGTTCAATAAATGCCCTATTCGTGATTATTTAGAATATGCGTAGATTAATAAAAAAATCGTATTGCTGAGTGTTCAGGTACTAGCGTTGGCAGTATTAATCCACTAGGATTTTCTAAAAAAAACCAGCGCTATTAGCCCAAGTATTACTGCCAAATTTAGGTATAGAGACAAACAGGCGCTAATCATTAATAAATGATAGTAATGCGCTAGAAGAGTACTTAACTGATCGTTAGCCCTAATCTAATGATTATGACCTCAAGATTACTTGAGGTTTTTTTATGTCTTATATTGTAGTATATTGTATTATACAATATACTACAAACGCTACATATTTACTCATACAAAATTAAGGACAATAATTATGGCCATTACTACACAGCAAATTCATGCTATCGCTGATCAACTGCACGAACAAGGTATCAAACCTACTTTAGCCGAAGTGCGTAAGGCGCTGGGTGGTGGATCATTCACGACCATCAGTGAAGGCATGAAGTCTTGGCGTCAGGATAACCAACAAGAAGAGCAGCTAAGACAGGTTGAGCTACCAAGTGGCATTGCTGAACGCTTACAAACGCTTGGTGCGGATATGTGGCAGACAGCCATTGATATTGCCAATGATCGTCTGGTTAAAGAACGGGAAGCTCTAGAGAGTATTAAGGCCAAATCGCAAGCTGAGACAGACGAGGCACAAGAGGCGGTTAAGACACTAGAGAGTGAGCAGACTAACTTGTTAGAACAGCTCGATGAGGTCACAGCAACTGCAGAGGCAACGGCTATCACCGCAGCTCAAGTGACTGCTGAACGGGATATGCTGACACAGACACTCAGTGATACTCAGCACCAGCTAGAACTTGAACGGGCTAAAACAGCGGCAGCTCAGGCCCAACTTGGTGACCTGCGTAGCAGTTTTGATCAGCAATCAAAAGAGCTGAGTGCCAACATATCGAAAGTGGCCACGCTTGAAGCCACTGCTAATAGCGATAAAGCAGAGATCGCGCGTCTGCAAACAGAACTGACAGCAACTAAGGATGAGCTAAAGACAGTCGTTATTGAGCGCAACGAGATAACGAATCTTACAGCAGAAGTGAAAGGAGAGTTAAAGGCCATAATCGCTGAACGTGATAAGTTATCAGGGATTAATGAGCAGCTTACTCAAAAGCAAGCTAAGCTTGAAGCAGATCATCAGCTGCTTGTTAAGCAACACAACACATTAAATCATGAGAAAACTTTGCTTAGTACTGAGCACACTGCTTTAATTGAGCAATATGATGAGCTTTCAGTTAACTATCAATCAGAACAGGAAAAGAGTAGCTCATTGACTGCAGAGATTGAAAAGATGCGAGAGACAATTAACACTAAAAGCATCAGTTAAACTTAGTAATAGAGACCTATTAACAATAAATAAGTCAATCCCGTTCTATTCACACTAAGCTTATGAATCAACCATGACAATATCGACTCACTGAATAAATGATGGCTGTATAATAAATATTCTGAATTTTTCTCCGGACTCTTATAGTATATAGCCTAGTGGGCTATATACTACTTAAATTAGCCTAAGTAAATTTATGCTGATTTTGGAGTCTTGAGCAGATTTCAAGGAACACTCACCCTAAAGCGTTTATGAGTAAAAAAATACTCACAATCGCTTTAGTGCATTCCTTGGATTTGATGTGATTAGTCATGCCGACTTCATCGCCCATCGCGTCATCAAGACCGTATCACTGTATCAAGCTACGGTTGTTAAGATTACGGCTGATAGCACCGCCTAGACACGCTCTTAACCGCTACTGTGCTGTCATACGCTAGCAAGGGCGTTCGCCCAATATACCGCTACGATATGCACAAGTAACCACTCATTGCGTTGCTCTGATCCTTTGTCTAGTCACCCCTGTAGGGAGCTCACCCTTATGTCAAACGCAGTCGTCACCGAGGCCTGCCACCCATTTGACGGGTAACGGGTAAAGAGAGAGCAGCACGAGGATGTAACGAGCGAACAAGCAGTTTTTAAAATGTATAGCAAATAGAGTTGATATGAAAGCAGATTTTGGATAAAATGACCCTAAACGGGCATTTAATGCTGTTCAAATAACGCACTGCGTATGCTTATTTGTTCGTTACAGCGTGTTGACGCACACTGTAACCGTTATCTACATTTAAAACTAAATGCCTCTGGGAGTCAACTCCCAGAGGCATTTTTTTGTCTAGTCCTTTGATAAGATTTTCGTAAAATTTTTAGGCACTGATACAATCAATTGGTTTAAGTAATTCAGATCACTTTGGCAGTGTCATACTCTATCAAAAAAAACTATCTGAACCGCCTCAGGTTTTTCGGAGAAACGGCGTTCTGAGAGAGTATGAAAAAATAGGGACGGTTCAGACCTCACTTATATCAAGACTTTCCGGGGCTGGGTATATACCGCCTTCATCATTGACGTATTTGCCCGCTGTATTGTTGGCTGGAAGGTGTCTAATCGTATGAATACTGATATGGTGATGGCAGCGTTAAACCAAGCCATTGCAGACAGAAATAACCCAAAAGATGTGATTCATCATAGTGATCGCGGCGTTCAGTACTTATCCATTCGCTATACTGAGAAAATGGCTGATTCTAGCGTCATTGCATCTGTTGGTACGACGGGTGATTCATACGATAATGCGTTAGCTGAAACGGTTAACGGGCTTTATAAAACAAAGGTGATTGAATATTTAAAACAGCAGTGGCAAGGTGTGAGTGAGGTTGAATTAGCAACCCTTGAATGGGTCGATTGGTCTAACAAAACTCGCATTCATAGTACGATTGGTTATGTATCGCCTTTTGAGTTTGAGAGACGATACTATGATAGTCTTACTGAGTCAGACAAAGTTGCCTGACTCAAGCAATCAACTCTCCGATATAGTCGGGGCGGTTCACCTCACAGGGTTGAAGTGCTGCCTTTCATTCAAAATTTCAGGCAGCACCCTCATACATTTAAGCGTCGGTATGAGCTGGTAGTTTACTAGCCAAAACATCTACTTTTTCAATAGACGGTGGCTCTGAAAATAGCTCATCGGCCTGAGCCATCAAAGCAGCTGCAACCTTGCCAGATAAATGTGCTTGGCGACCCGCCTCATCAGGAAATGCATCAAAAATACCAAATGTTGTAGGTCCAAGACGTAGGCCAAACCACGCAACTGTCGCAGGTTCTTCCATTACAATAGGTAAACCGGCTTTAAGGAAAGCTTCCACTTCGTCTTCTTTACCCGGTTTAGCTTCAAGACGGACATATAAAGCTGTTTTAAGCATGACTAAAACTCCACAATTGATTAGAATTAAAACTGATTCTGACATTGCTAATGTATGCATGTCAGAAAGTTTTGTTGTATAAAAGTTAAAAAAAATTTCCCATAGCTGAGCCAAAATCTGGGTTTTTATTTCGACATAATGCTAGGAATTTATTCAAGTTAATATCATTAACATTTGAATCAAAAAATTAAGATATGAGATGATTAAATTCAATCTTAGTTATATAAGGATCAATTGACTCTACCTTAGATTTATAAGCTGACCTCTTCATCTGGAAATTATATTGCTCAAGAAGCATTCAAGAACCACATTGTACATCCTCATATCTATGAAAGTTATTTAGCTAGGAATTTGCTGTGAAACTCTATATGTTTCTCTATAAAGCTCGCAATGAAGTAATAGCTATGGTCATACCCTTCTCTTAGGTTAAGTGTAAGAGGATATTCTTGTTCCAAACAAATATTACTAAGAAGCTTAGGCCTTAACTGAACCGCCCCGGGATTGTCGGAGACTCAATTTTCTGAGAGAATACGACAATGAAAACACGAAACTATACCCCTGAAATGAAAGAGCGAGCCGTCCGTATGCTAGTTGAAGCTAAAGACGACTACCCATCCACATGGTCAGCCATCAAAGCCATAGCACCAAAGATAGGTTGCACGCCTGAGACCCTACGATCATGGCATAAAAAGCACATTGATAAAACCATTCCTGCAAACATTCAAGCTCAAAGCCAAGCCGAGCGTATCAAAGAGCTTGAACGTGAGAACAGAGAGTTAAAGCAAGCCAATGAGATTATAAAGAAAGCAGCCGCTTTTTTCGCCCAGGCGGAGCTCGACCGCAAACCCAAGTAATGGTTGATTTTATAGATGACCACAAACCACAATATGGAGTCGAGCCAATCTGTAGAGTACTACCGATTGCTCCATCCACATACTATCGTGCCAAAGAGCTAGAAGAAAATCCTGAAAAACGTTCACAGCGTAGTCAGCATGACGATTTCTATCTAAATGAAATCAAACGTATTTGGAAGGACAGCAAATGCCGTTATGGTACTCGTAAAGTCTGGAAACAGTTGAAAGCAGAGGGTATACATCCTGCACGCTGCACTGTAGAGCGGTTAATGCGGCAGCATGGCATGCAGGGTGTTTGGCGAGGTAAAGGTAAGATAACGACTAAGTCTCGTGACGATCAAAAGCGTGCTGATGATTTGGTTAATCGTAACTTTAATGCCTATCGCCCTAACCAGCTATGGGTAGCTGATTTTACCTATATAAAGACATTGAGTGGTTGGGTCTATACCGCCTTTATCATTGATGTATTTGCTCGCGCTATCGTTGGCTGGAAAGTATCAGATCGTATGAACACTGATATGGTGATGGCAGCACTAAACCAAGCCATTGCAGACAGAAACCATCCTAAAGATGTGATTCATCATAGTGATCGCGGCGTTCAGTACTTATCCATTCGCTATACTGATAAGATGGCTGATTCTGGCGTCATTGCATCTGTTGGTACAACGGGTGATTCATACGATAATGCGTTGGCTGAAACGGTTAACGGGCTTTATAAAACAGAGGTGATTGAATATTTAAAACAGCAGTGGCGGGATGCGTATGATGTTGAATTAGCAGCCCTAGAATGGGTCGATTGGTTTAACAAAACTCGCATTCATAGTACGATTGGTTATGTGTCGCCTTTTGAGTTTGAGAGACGATACTATGATAGCCTTAATGAGTCAGACAAAGCTGCCTGACTCAAGCAATCAAGTCTCCGATATAGTCGGGGCGGTTCATAACTGTTCTTCAAGAAAATCATCAGCTGTTCCCTGATCGACTAAAATAGGTAAATGAACTTCAGCGTTTTTGATTAATTCAATCGCATCATAGCTTTTCCATAAAGTTTCGGTTTCACCTAGGTAGTGTGTAAAAGCCTTTTTCCCCCAAGGTACTTGGCTAGGTGCAACAATTGGTGCAAAAGCAGAAATACTTTTATACAGCTCAGGATTTTTTAACCCAATTACTAATGCACCATGACCACCCATGCTATGACCCATAATACTTTGGACTTGATTAGTCGGAAAATTCAGGTCAATCAGATTTCTGAGCTCTTCCACAATATAATCATACATTTTGAAATGCTGTGACCAGGGTGCTTGTGTTGCATTCACATAGAATCCTGCGCCTTGGCCTAAATCATAATCTGCATGATCTGGTACATCCTCTCCACGTGGGCTAGTATCTGGTGCAACAATAATGACTTTATGTTCAGCCGCATACTTTTGTGCTCCGGCTTTAGTAATAAAGTTCTGTTCGTTGCAAGTCAGTCCTGATAACCAATATAAAACTGGCAACCGCTCATCTTTGTCATGAGGTGGCAGATATATTGAGAATTTCATTGAACAGTTTAATGCTATTGACTGATGGCGATACACTTCTTGCGATCCACCAAAAGAAGCATGTTTCTCAATTATTTCCATAATCAATTACCTATGTTGAGCAAGACTTCATGAGAAATTAAGTAAACAAAGAGTCTTACATTCTCCACAGAGAATAGTGATAAAGATTTAAAATGTAGGCAGGTTTATTGAACCTATACACGATGCCTACACAGATAGATCTGTTTTACAGATGATGTACCGTTTTAGAGGATTCCATGCATGTGAATCATGATTCACATGCATGTCAATCATGATTCACATGCATGGAAAAGTATAAGGTCTGACGCAATTATTCGTAATGAATTACAGTACGAATTGACTTACCTTCATGCATTAGATCAAAGGCTTCATTGATCTGATCCAAGCCCATCGTATGTGTCACAAATGGTTCTAATTGAATTTTACCTTTCATGGCATCTTCAACCATTCCTGGAAGTTGCGTACGACCTTTTACGCCACCAAAGGCAGAACCTAGCCATTTACGACCAGTAACCAGTTGGAATGGACGGGTAGAGATTTCCTGACCTGCGCCAGCTACACCAATAATTACCGATTGTCCCCAGCCACGGTGTGCACTTTCAAGGGCTGAACGCATCACATTCACGTTACCAATACATTCAAATGAATGATCTACACCCCAGCCAGTCATTTCGACAATTACTTGCTGGATTGGTTTATCGTAATCTTTAGGGTTCAAGAAGTCCGTTGCACCAAACTCTTTTGCCAGCGCAAATTTATCTGGATTCATGTCAACCACAATAATACGCCCTGCTTTAGCTTGACGTGCGGCTTGTACGACTGCCAAACCAATACCACCTAAACCAAAGACCGCAACACTATCACCTTCTTGTACTTTAGCCGTGTTATGTACTGCACCGATACCCGTTGTTACCCCACAACCCAGTAAGCAGACATGTTCGTGATTGGCTTCAGGATTGATTTTAGCCAATGATACTTCTGCCACTACAGTGTATTCACTGAACGTTGAGCAGCCCATATAGTGGTAAATCGGTTGACCATTGTAGGAAAAACGAGTGGTACCATCTGGCATTACGCCTCTACCTTGAGTTTCGCGAACGGCAATACACAAGTTCGATTTTCCAGATTTACAGAATACGCACTCGCCACATTCAGCGGTGTAAAGTGGAATGACATGATCACCTGGTTTGACGCTAGTCACGCCTTCACCAACCTCGACTACAACACCAGCACCTTCATGCCCGAGAATAGCCGGAAAAACACCTTCAGGATCATCGCCAGACAAAGTAAATGCATCTGTATGACACACACCGGTATGGGAGATCTTGATTAATACTTCACCTTTCTTCGGTGGTGCAACATCAACTTCAACAATTTGAAGAGGTTGACCAGGACCAAACGCAACAGCAGCACGTGACTTCATGGAATAATTCCTTATACAGATCTATTTTAAATATGATTTTAGAATCTTGGCGATTTCAGCCAGTTCTTCTTTTCGTTGTTGTTCTGTGGTTTCACCTGATACTAAAGTGTCCTTTAAATGAACCTCCAACATCTCATTCATTAAACCATTAATAGCACCACGCACAGAGCATATTTGTTGCAGAATTGCACCACATTCCACATTGTCTTCTAACGCTTTTTCAATCGCTTGCGTCTGACCTTTGATCTTTCTGACACGTAGAAGAATCTTTTTTTTGTCTTCAACCTGATTAGGCATCAGACCTCCTTATTTGCTAGCATTAATACTATAGTACCCCATAGTATAAAAAAAGCAATATTTTTTATAAACCTTAAAAATTTAGGTAGTGTTTCAAAAAGTATGCTGAGATTAAATGAAGTCACTGTTGGCTCTGCAACTGGATGCCATAATTAACTTTCCGAATCTTTACAATAACTTATAAAATTAAACTTCTGACATACTCCCCCCCACTTTCGACTAACTCTTTACGAAACATGTTTCTCAGGGATTTTAAAAGCAAAACCTCACGGATTTAGGCATGCTTTCTGCTTCACAGAGCGACCTTTACTGCATCTTTCCTCCACAGACAAAGTGGTATGTCCTACCGCTAGAATATTGCGAGAAGCATTAATATCCGTATTCTTGCTAAAGCCACACTCAATACTGAACTAACACATCTAATCCGATGCCTTATTTTACAATTATTTCCCTCAATACCTATAGTGAAAAGCTTACCAATACTTTGCTGCCAGTCTTTAAATGCAGTGATAAAACTATCCCATTGATTACTTGAAATTCGGGTATAGTGAATACTTAAACAAAGGTGTTGCACTTGTGTTTTGAATCTACTTTCTATACTTGAAGTGTCAACAGACTCTATACAAAATCTGAGAAATATATGAGTGCAGAAGCCACATCTATCAGCCTTCTATCCCCTGTCATACTGCTCACAGCGGCAGTGATTTCAGTCCCCTTAATCAAGCGCCTAGGATTAAGCTCGGTATTGGGATATTTAATTGCAGGATTAATTATTGGTCCATTTGGACTAGCGTTTTTCTACGATTCTGCGTCTATTCTGCATGTTGCTGAGCTTGGTATTGTGATGTATCTGTTTGTGATTGGACTAGAAATGCGTCCATCGTATTTATGGAGTTTAAGAAAAGAAATTTTTGGATTAGGCACATTACAGATTAGTGCCTGTTCATTGGGGTTAATGGCGGTAGGCTTGGCCTATGGCTATTCTTGGCAGGTGAGTTTTGTATGTGCTGCAGGCTTTGTACTCACCTCGACTGCAATTGTTATGCAACTTTTGGGAGATCGTGGAGACATTGCTCAACCACGAGGACAAAAAATTATCTCGATCCTGCTGTTTGAAGATTTATTGATTGTCCCTTTATTGGCAATTGTCGCTTTTATCGCACCGAATCATGTTATTGAAAGTACTTCTACGCGTTTGCAGAGCATTGGGGTTGGTTTAATCTCAATTGCAGGTTTAATCGCTGCTGGCTATTGGTTGCTTAACCCTTTATTTCGCTTATTAGCCGCAGCCAAAGCCCGTGAAGTCATGACTGCAGCAGCACTCTTGGTGGTGCTCGGCGCAGCATTACTGATGCAAGTCAGTGGCTTATCAATGGCAATGGGGGCATTCCTTGCAGGGGTATTACTCTCCGAATCCACTTTTCGCCATCAGATTGAAGCGGATATTGAACCGTTTCGTGGCATATTGCTCGGGTTGTTTTTTCTGGGCGTAGGCATGTCATTAGACCTTAATGTCGTGAAAAATAACTGGGCGTTAATCTTAAGTGCTGTACTTCTGCTGATGTTTGTCAAAGCATCCATGATTTATCTGATTGCACGCCTGACCAAAAGTCCACACTCCGAAGCACTGGATCGTGCATTACTAATGGCTCAAGGGGGTGAGTTTGCTTTTGTACTCTTTACTGCCGCCATGAGTGCTCAAGTTATTAGTGCAGTTGAACGCTCAAACCTGACTGCGATTGTGGTCTTGTCGATGATTTTGACCCCCATCATAGGCATTCTGTTTAAACGTTTTACCCAAACTACAGAACAAACTTCTTTGGAAAATATCCGTATTGCCGAAGGACTTTCTGGAAAAGTCCTGATGATTGGTTTCGGTCGTTTTGGACAAGTCTCAAGTCAATTATTACTTGCTCGAGGTATTGACGTGACTATCATTGATAATGATATCGACATGATTCAAAACGCTGAAAGATTTGGATTTAAAATTTATTATGGCGATGGTTCCCGTTTAGATATTTTACATGCCTCAGGAGCAGATACGGCTGAAGCAATTGTTGTTTGCGTAGACCACAAAGAAACGACGAATAAGATTGTAGAGTTGGTGCAACATGAATTTCCTATGGCCAAGTTACTGGTTCGCTCTTATGACCGTGAACATGCGCTGCATTTAGCAAAACAAAATGTGGATTACATGATACGCGAAACCTTCGAGTCGGCAATGCTATTTGGCGGTGCAATTTTAGAAGAACTGGGTGTTGACCAGGGTGATGTTGAAGAAATTAGCCAAGAAATCCGAGAACGAGACAAAGAACGTTTTGAAACTGAAATTGCAGCAGATGATGTCTATGCTGGTATCGGCTTGCAATATACAGGACCGCGTCCGACTGCACCTTTAATTACACCAAAGCACACAGGGCAAATTCTGAATGAAGATGGCACTCAACATTGACTACTCCACCGGCAATATTCTCCCCGATTAATGAAAGCTCGGTTAATAAATTTTAGGTGCAGGATTATTCACTTGAAAATTATATTGTGGAATAAGCCTTAGAAATAGTTTTGTGCAACAAAGCATATCTTTAGTGAGCGGATGATATTTATTATTCATTATTTAGGAATTATTAAATCCAATAAATATCATTTATTGGATTAATTTATTTTGGTACTGTGCATATCATCCCCCAGTTAAGAATAAGGAATAACTATGAATAAGATGATGAATGCGCTTATCCTAGAAAATTTTGGCGATCATGAATTTAAACGTGTAGAACTCCCTATACCTCAACCAGAGGCTAGGCAAGTTCTAGTACGTATTCATGCGAGTGGTGTAAACCCTATTGATTATAAAATTCGTCTTGGTGAAGCACCATATGCTATGCCAGAGCTTCCTGCCGTGTTGGGAACAGATATGGCTGGGGTTGTAACTGCTATTGGTGAAGGTGTCACTCACTTCAACGTCGGAGATGAAGTTTACGGTCTGATAGGTGGCGTTCGTGGTCTTCAAGGATCTTTAGCAGAATATGTTGTAGCAGATGCTGATCTGATCGCATTAAAGCCACGGAATATCTCTATGCGCGAGGCAGCAGTACTACCATTGACGTTCCTCACCGCTTGGGAAGGTTTAGTGGATAATGCTAAGGTCCAACCAGGGCAAACTGTACTGGTTCAAGGCGGTGCTGGTGGCGTTGGTTATATGGTGGTTCAGCTTGCAAAAGCACTTGATGCAAATGTTTGGGCGACTGGTCGTACAGCTGATCAATCACTGATTTCAGAACTCGGTGCAACACCTCTCGATTACACAACAGCATCTTCCGATGACATTATTGCTGCAAGCCCTGAGGGTCAAGGTTTTAACATTGTTTACGACACTGTGGGTGGTCCAGTACTCGAAGCTTCACTTTCCATGACGACTCACTATGGCCACATCACCAGCTGTGCTGCATTTGGCAATCATAATTTAGCGAATTCATCTCTACGGTGTGCCACACTGTCTGGCGTATTCGTCCTAATGCCGACGTTAACAGGCAATCGCCGTTCTCATCATGGTGATGTCCTTAAGACCGCGACTCGTCTCGTTGAGGAAGGTAAACTGCGTGCTATTGTTGATCCTCGTCATTTTACTCTAGACCAAGCGATTGAGGCTCATGATGCTGTTCAAGATCGCTCTGCTAATATTAAGGTAGTTATCGATGTCATTTAACGCACTTCAGGCCAAGACTTGGCGCTTCAATTGTATTGGAGATACAGATGTTCTGACATTAGAAACACTTCCTGTTGCTTTACCAGCCGCAGGAGAAGTTCTAATACAGATGAAAACGATCGGACTCAACCGGGCCGATGTAATGTTTCGGCGTGGTACTTATATTCAAAAGGCAGTATTCCCTTCTCGTCTGGGATATGAGGGAGCAGGCATAGTTCTTGCGATAGGTGAAGGTGTACGCCAATTTTCTCCAGGAGATGCAGTATCGATTCTTCCGACTGACAATCTAGCCAAATATGGGACATATGCGGACAAGCTTCTGATTCCAGAAAATTTTTTAGTTCACAAACCCGATAGTTTAAGCTGGGAAGAAGCTTCTTCAATCTGGATGCAGTATTTGACGGCTTGGGGTGGTGTAATCCATGCTGGTGGATTATCGAAAGGAAAAACGATCTTGATCACAGCAGCTTCAAGTAGCGTAGGACTAGCTGCGATACAGATAGCTGAAGCAGCGGGTGCTAAGGTCATTGCAAGTACACAGACGATAGAGAAAAAGCAACGTTTACTGGATCTCGGTGTTAAAAATGTTATAGCCAGTGAAGATGAACCCGATTTGTATGAGGCGCTTGTTTTACGTTTAGGTGGAGAACATCTTGATGTCGCCTTCGATGCTGTAGGAGGGCCACATATTGAACAGATTGCAAAAGCGATGTCTGTAGGAGGAACTATGGTTATGCATGGTGCACTTAGCCCGGAGAACACACCATTTCCCCTTAAAGTTGCATTACGCAAGAGCTTAACCATGCGAGGTTTTTTGTTCCTTGAGGTTCTCCATGACCCTGTTCTAAGGGACCAAGCCAGACGATTTATTCTTAGCAGTATAGGTGCAGGATATCTTCGTCCAGTGATCGACCGTTGCTTTAACTTTGAGGACATGCATGACGCTCAGCGCTATCTTGAATCAAATCAGCAAATAGGAAAAATTGTAGTTACTCTAAATACATGATGGTCTTATCTGATTCAGGTTTCTATATGGCCCAGCACTTCCACTAAGTAATCAAACAATGCTCGGATTCGCAAAGGTGTCGGGCCCCGCTGTGGACGATATAAATACAGGCGCCAAACGGGAGAGGTTTCCTCATGAAGTATCTGAATGAGCTTACCACTCCTAAGCCACGGCAAAACTAGAAATCCAGGCATGTGTCCGAATCCAACTCCAGCGAGAATAGCTTGAAATTCAGCTTCTAGATCATCTGTAATAAAACGGGGCTTTGATGGCGTAAAGCTTCGACTTTCGGTGAATGTCCATGGCCAGTAACGCCCTGTTTTATGATCGACTAGTGCTGTTAGAGGGTATTTATCAAGGTCAATAATTTTTTTGGGCATTCCAACCTTATCAATTAACTCTGGCGTACCCACAGAATAAAATTTCACTTTAGCCAATTCCCTTGCTACATATCGATTGTCCGGCAAAAATCCAAATCTGATCCCGATATCTATCCGCTCATCGATCACATCCGAGTGTGAATCTGTTAGCACACAATCCACGACAATATCTGGATAACGTGTGGCAAATTCTGCTAGTGCAGGTACTACCACTTTACGCCCTAACACAGACGACACAGTAATACGGACAGTCCCACGCATTTCATCTCGTTTTTCCTTGGTGTCTTTTACAAGCAAAGCATCGATCGATTCCACCGCAAGACGTGCTTGCTTTGCCAGACGCTCACCATCAGCGGTAATTTTAATTTGTCGAGTACTCCTGTAAAACAAAATCTCTCCGCGCTGCTCTTCTAGCTCTTTTATTGCCCGTGTCACTACCTGTGGGGAAATACCCAGTTGAGTTGCTGCCTCTTTAAAATTTCGAGACTCTGCTGCGACACAAAAGATACGCATCATTTCCAATTTGTTCTGCATGTCCAATCCTGTGTTATAGTAATTATTCCGTAAATAGGAATTCTGAAAGATAATATTATTCATTTATTATACCTAGCAAGGCTGTAATACTTAACCCTCAAATATGATTGACAGATAGGTTGAAGGTTACTTGTATGAATAATATAGAAAATAAAGTTATTGTTATCACTGGTGCAAGTAGTGGTTTAGGTGAAGCTACTGCTCGCTTACTTGCTAAAAAAGGTGCAAAGGTTGTAATTGGTGCTAGACGTACTGAAAAATTAGAGGCTATTGTTCACGACATTCGTGCTGAAGGTGGTCAAGCTGAATTTATTGGTATGGATATAACCAAACCACATGAAGTACAAGCACTTATTGAAAAGGCATTAAGCGCATTTGGTCAAATCGATGTATTGGTAAACAATGCTGGATTGATGTCTATTGCACCATTAAGTGAGCTAAAAGTTGATGAATGGGATCGTATGATCGACATTAATATTAAAGGTGTTCTTTATGGTATAGCAGCTACCCTACCTGTTTTCCAAAAACAAAACTTTGGACACTTTATTAATCTCTCATCTGTTGCAGGGTTAAAAGTATTTAGTCCAGGAGGTACTGTTTATAGCGGTACTAAGTTTGCTGTAAGAGCCATCTCAGAAGGCCTTCGTCATGAAGTTGGGGAAACAATTAGAACGACTACTATTGAGCCTGGTGCAATTGAGTCAGAACTAAAATTCGGTTCTTCTCATAAAGAAAGTTCAGAGTTTGTTACTGATTTCTACAAACAAGCCATACCAGCTGACTCAGTCGCTCGAGCAATTGCTTATGCAATTGAACAGCCTGCGGATGTAGATATTAATGAAATTGTTTTGCGCCCAACGAGCCAAGAGTTTTAATTATTGAATAACATAAAATGGGAGCACTTCGCTCCCATTTTTACTATATTTTTTTAAAGTTGAGGACAAATCTATGAAAGCCGTATCGTATGTTATAAATAACCATGATGATTTTAAAAATTCATTGGTAGATATTGAAAAAGCGAAGCCTACGCTTAAGGAGCGTGATGTACTGGTAAAAGTTCAGGCAATCTCTGTGAATCCAGTCGATACCAAAGTGAGAAAAAATTCGTCTGAAGCAAATAATCGTATTTTAGGTTGGGATGCCGTTGGGGAAATTATTGAAATTGGCTCAAAAGTTACCTCGTTTAAAGTAGGAGATTCTGTTTGGTATGCTGGCGATTTAACCCGAGATGGTAGTAATGCTGAGTATCAAGCAGTCGATGAACGAATTATCAGTCTTAAACCAATTACAGTATCTAATGCAGAAGCAGCAGCATTGCCATTAACTGCAATAACGGCATGGGAAATGCTGTTTGATCGGTTTCAAATTTCAGAAACAGAAGTTGGCAGTATTTTAATTATTGGTGGTGCAGGTGGTGTAGGATCAATCGCTATCCAACTCCTAAAAGCAAAAACAAATCTGACCGTTATAGCAACAGCGTCACGTGAAGAAACGAAATCTTGGGTGGAATCACTTGGTGCCGACCATGTCATTGATCATAGCAAAGATTTAAATGCACAAATCGAGACACTAGGCATTGCAAAACCAAAATACGTATTCTCTACAAATCATACAGAAACATATATCAAGCAAGTAGTTTCTCTGATTGCACCACAAGGCAAGCTTGGATTGATCGATGATCCACAAACATTTGATATTATGCCGTTTAAGACTAAATCTATTTCTATCCATTGGGAGTTGATGTTCACCCGTTCAATGTATGAAACCGATGATATTGAAAAGCAGGGTGATCTGTTGCAACAGGTTGCCCAATTAGTTGACCAGCAAAAAATTAGAAGTACCCTCAACCAAAATCTAGGCAAAATTAACGCTTCAAACTTGGAGAAGGCGCATAAGTTACTTGAATCAGGCAAGTCAAAAGGCAAAATTGTACTAGAAAACTTCTAAAATAAGGGAGCCCAAGCTCCCCTCAATTAGTGACTAGCCAACTTGTTCAGAATCCATTAATTGACTTACCAAGCTGACTAGATAATTCAACTGTGCTCAATTCACAGCTCTGATACTCTGCTGCAATCCCTGCTGAATATCCTGCACAACCCCTTCATGCGAAGCTTGTTGCTCTACCAAAAAGCTTCGCTCTTGTTCAGGATAATATTCCTCTAACACATCTAGCCCTTCCTCTATATCCGTTTCAAACCTTGCATTCGCAAAACCTGAACCGCCCCGACTATGTCGGAGCGGTTCAGTCATTTATTTTTATTTGATCTTAAATAAGATAAGTTAATAGGTTGAAATTTAAAAGGAATAAAGCTCATTACATTTAGTTAAAGTCGAATTAACTTTAGAAAGAAAACGGAAATTCATACGTTTTTTTATTGTTTATCTGTTAGTGATAATGGCTGTCATCATATCTATTCTTAATATGGATTAGGGTCTCTATATATATTTGTTTAAACTTGCCCAAATAACATTACGCCATGTATTAATGAAGGACCTAAGAATATCATAAATAATCCCGCTAAAATCATTGTTAAACTGGCTATAACGCCCTCGTCTTCATTGCGCTGACTTGCCCGGGCCGTACCAAAACCGTGTGATGCATTACCAAATGCGATTCCATTTGCAAGATGGGAGCGAATACGAAAAAAAGTCAAGATCATATCCCCTAAAATCATTCCCACCATCCCTGTAATCAAAGTAAACAATGAAACTAAAGAGGAAGAGCCGTGAATTTTTTCAGATAAGTCTAACGCAAATGGTGTCGATATTGAACGGGCCATCAAGCTATAGGTCAAGGTCTTATCAAAATGAAACAAACCAGCGAATATATATATGCTTAAGACCCCCACCACCATCCCGACAGTTATGGAAGCGGTCAAAGCCAAAGCATGTTGACGTATTAAACGACGATACTCATAAATAGGTATAGCAAACGCAACCGTTGCGGGGGCAAGTAACTGCACAATCCAAGCTGTATCCTTCCAATAAGTATCATAAGAGATATTAAAAATAATCATTAATGAAAGCGTTACTACTGGAACCGTGATAGCAGGGTTTAGCCAAGATTTTCGATAGCGCACATAGATTACTCTAGCCATATAATAGGCAGCCAATGTCCAAATGAGACAAAGGATTGACCAAGTATTCATCGCAAATCCTCACGCATTACTATCATTTTTTAGGTTTAATTGGGCTTTATGAATCTGATGACGATACAATCTACGTTGCAAACGGCGCCCCATGATAAAAGTTAATGCTGAGCTTAGCATCACCATCGCGGTACTCAAGATAATTGTCAGCATTAATTGCCATCCTTTACTGACAAACAGCGCCTTATATTGAAGTATTGACATCATAAGCGGGATAAACATTAATACTAATTCACCCAAAACAAATTTTGCCCCCAGTCTGACCCAGTTAACCTTGATAGCACCACTCATTAATAAGATCAGCATTAAAAATACTCCTAAGACGCCTGAGGATACGGGTAGATGCAATAACTCAACCAATATCGCAGCACAATACCAGACAGCTGCGATAATAGCGCATTGCATAAGGACATGAAGCCATGATTGGCGACAGAACTGTTGAAGTCTAAGTTTTTTTTCAGCTACAAAGGGTAGGGATAAGCGAATATTAGGATTACGCATAATAATTGTTGTTTGTTGATTAGAGACTACTTATTATAAAAATACCCTAGTCATAAATTATGAATTATATTTTTATTTTTATTCCCAATTCCTATAATAAATTTCATTATCCTTCCTAACCATGGTTTATTATTTATGATAACTTTGAAACAATTACGCTGCTTTGTGACAGTCGTAAAAACAGGTGGGTTTCTTCAAGCCAGTATTCAACTCAATTTAACCCAACCCACCGTTACCAAATCTATCAGTAATCTTGAAGAATATTTAGGCGTAGCTCTGTTTGATAAGCCTTTGACTCATAGAAAAAAGCGGCTAGTTAATTTAACGGAAATTGGCGAACACCTCTATATTCAAGCAGTTGATATCTTACAAAAGGCAGATAATCTTGAACAAACAGTAGTAGATTATCAGCAATTAATAGGTGGTAAATTGCGTTTGGGGATTTCACCGTTAGGCAGTGAAATACTAAGCAAAGCTATTTTTAACTTTTATCAAATGCATCCTAGTATAGAAACTTCACTTATCGAAGATGGTGCTGAGTCACTTAAGCAGGCCCTTCTAGAGGGGCAACTTGATGTGGCAACATTGATGAAGCCGATTGACGATGATTTTGACTACTTGTCGATATGTTGCTATCCAGTGGTGGTCGTAGCAAATAAAAACCGTATGGGTAAGCAAAAAACCAAGGTAACACTTAAGTCACTATCAAATGCACCCCTAATTTTATTTACCTCCAATTCATCATTTACTCCGATGATTATAGAAAACTGTCAATCACTAGGTTTTGAACCTAATATTATTTGCCAAACCAATCAGTGGCACTTGCTTCTTGACATGGTAAAACAGGATATGGGCGTGACTCTTTTGCCTCAATATTATACTCAAAAGTTGGATTTAACAGGATTAGTCTGCTTGCCACTAACCCAACCTCAGTTAAAATGGGAGCTTGTCATGGCTTGGCGCCGTCATCGCTTGCTTACACCAAGTATGCAAGCTTGGCTTGATAACATAAGAAAAAATATATAACCAGGCCTTGATAATGCTTTGGCTGAAACAGGGCATAGGTTATACAAAACAGAGGTGATTGAATATTTAAAAGCAGATTGGCAAGGTTTAGCGAATGTACAACTTGCGACATTGAATTGGGTAGATCGGTTCAATAAAAAGCGTATACACAGTGCATTGGGCTATGTATCGCCTTTTGAGTTTGAGAGCCTTTCCTAAAAAGTGTGTAACTGCTTATAATCCAATAACCGAAGAATAAGCAATGACTACTCAATCTGACCTTAAAAAACTGGCCGAGCAAATGGCCAGCAGCATGTCATAGATAATACTTTAGAATTTATTATGCGCATTTTTATCAGAGAATATATGCATCATTATTCTCTCATGTGCATCTCTTTCGTAAATAGTGACAACTATGTTGACAAACACCGTTATGGCCGTTTAATTGAGTTGCCAATAAAGAGGAGTGCCATAAACCTTGGCAAAATAATCAATTAGCGTTCTTACATTTAGAGAAATGTGACGAGTATGAGGATAGAGAGCAGCGACATGCTGAGGTGTGGTTTTGACTGCCGTACTATAATTAGGCAATAGCTTAATGAGCTCGCCGCTCTTTAAATACTCACCGATGAGCCAATCTGGAAAAAGCACGATTCCCATTCCTTTGAGTGCAGATACCAATAAAGATTCTGCATTATTAGACATCAACAAAGCAGGCGCTAAGAATGGCGTCCAATCTTCATTTCCTGTTTTAAAAAACCAACGATTGGGTCCTGTTGAGCCCTTATACACTAGGCATTTATGATGCGTCAGATCTGCTGGCACTTGCAATTTACCATGTGTGCTTATATACGCCGGAGAAGCGGCAAGATGATAAGTTTGCTCACCAAAGATACGCGCATGAAAGGCTGAGTCATTTAAAGTACCGATTCTAAAAATAACATCTGTTGCGTAATGATGAGGATCAATAAAGTCATCCGTTAACGTCAAATCTATCTTTAATTTAGGATATTGAGCACTAAGCTGCGGCAGCCAAGGTGCGATATGGCGTTGTCCAAAAAAAATAGGGGCGTTGATTCTGATTAAACCACCTGGTTCTAAAGTCCTGTCTTGAAGTTCCTGTTGTGCCGCATTCATGCTTTCAGTCATGGATTTTGCATAGCGCATAAACACATGTCCCGCTTCAGTCGGAATGACGGCACGTGTATTGCGATGAAAAAGCTGTTGCCCTAAAGAGTCTTCTAGCTGTTTGATAATACGAGACACTTTAGAAGCTGACACACCTTCTTTTCGCGCCACTACAGAAAAACTCTGAGCGTCAAAAACCTCTATAAAAAATAATAGAGTTTTTATGTTGATGCTATCCACTGTATTCATTTGTGCAACTTATGCAAAGGTTATTTCTATATTATAGCGTTTTTTAATGGGTATAGGCTGCGGTACACTATGCCGCATTGCTCATTGAGGATTATTACATGCAAATTTTATTAATACTTATTGTTGTTTTAGGGGGCATGGGATTATCTGTTGAAGCGGGATTACTTGGACCTTTAGGAAATGAGGTAGGCGAGCTGTGGGCAACGTTGAGTATTTTTGGCGTTGGCGCTGCTCTGACATTCTTTTTGATGTTGTTTTTTAGTCCGCGAGATAGCCCTTCCTTTTTCTCACAGCCCCCTTTACTGCTGGTTGGCGGTATTTTAGGTCCTGTTTATGTGGTGGTATTAACCGTGGTGACACCGGTCATTGGTATTGCGTTGACGATGATTGGCATACTGGCTGGGCAAGTGTTTCAGAGTTTACTCATAGACCATTATGGTTTGTTTGAGACTATGGAGCGAAAAATAGACAGCAAACGCATTATCGCTTTATTTTTTATTATTGCTGCACTTATCTTTATGGCACAGGGGTAAAAAACAATGCTTATTTTAATGATTGTATTGTCGATAATTGGCGGCGCGGCTTTGAGCGTACAAGCGGCATTGAATGGCCGTCTTGGCGGCAATATTGGGGTGTTTAAAAGTGCTTTTTTAACCTTTGCTGTGGGTGCGGTAGTAACTGCATTGCTTATTTTCTTTTTTGAGCCAAGTCATACTGTCACGTTGTTGGATGTCCCTAAATGGCAACTGCTTGGTGCCTTATGTGGCGTTCCTTATATCGTCATTATGGTGGTTGCAGTCCAGCGTATTGGTACTGCAGTGGCAACGGTAGCGGTTATTTTTGGTCAGCTGAGCATGAGCGTACTGATCGATAATTTTGGCTGGTTGGGTAACGAGGCGATTAGCCTTTCGGTCAGTAGAATGGCGGCTTTGGTTTGCTTAGCTATCGCACTTTGTTTTATTTATGCCAGTAGTAAGTCTGAGCCTAAAGAGGCTCAGTAGTTCATATGTATTGATTATTTCTAGACATATTTTTTACTTTGTAGCTATGAAGAACTGGGTATATTACTGCTGAACCTTTTTATAATGATAGTCGCACACTGTTCAGGTGCTTCCATTGGCAGAAGATGTCCATTGTCTGATAGCTCAATGATGCGTTCAACAGGGACGAGATCTTCCCAAACTTTACGAACCTCATTGCTAATAAACATAGAAGGTTTGCCAACAATAATGGTGTAGGGGACATCAAGGTCGTTGAGCTCTTTTAAAGCATCATTGACAAAAGGAGTGTCAAAGTAACTTGCCAACTCTTGTTCAGGTGTAAACAGCAGACTATATTGACCTTGTTCATTTTCGACAAGACTGTTCTTTGCAAAGACATAAAGATTGTTGTCATCAATACGTTTGAAGGGGCGATGTGCCCGTAGATAGTTGTAATATGACTCAATACTTTCCCAATCCGCTTGTTTGGCTCGTGTGCTTTTAAAAGGTTCTTGACCAACCTTTAAGTCGTCAGGCGCAGCGTTCATCATGAGAGTTTGCGATTTGGTAAAAGTCACAGGCTCTATCAAATAAAGCTCTGAGAACAGCTCTGGACGTTTGGCTGCGGCGATGGCAGTGGCGGTAGCACCTTGAGAATGTCCAATACCGACGATAGGGCTGTCTTGTGTCTTCTCTAAAAAATCAATCAATATATCGGCATCTTGATCGCGGGTAAGTTTCTTAACGGATGGTAAATCATGCCAGTAGCCGCGCATGGCAAGACTGGTGATAGCAAAGTGCGCACTGAGCTTGGTTAATAGTGGTAAATAGACGCCAGTCGTAAAGCCGTTGCCACCATAGAAATGAGCCGCTGTCCTCGATTTGTTTTTATCCTTATTACCCAACGCGGACAGGTCGTAATAGCGCGCTTGTTTGTCATCTAATGTGTTGGTGCGTTCGAATGTTTGCATGAAATTAGCCTTAGAGTTTATCAATAGTCAAAACCAGTGAAGTAAAATTTTGATATTGTTTTTACTGTGGCATGTCAAATATTAAACAAGTCGTGGTGGCGTGCGCATATAGTTTGCCATTAGGACCAACGATGCGACCTTCAGCCGTGGCTGTCTGACGCCCCACATGGATGATCTTGGCCTCAGCACGCACCAGCGGAATAGCTGTCGTCAAGGCGCGAATCATATTTACCTTAATCTCTAGCGTGGTATAGCCTTTACCAGCGGGTAAAGTTGAGTGAATAGCGCAGCCGACAGCGGAGTCGAGAATGGTACAAAACCAACCACCATGCACACTGCCCAGAGGATTGTAATGTTGCTTACCTGGCCGACCCTGAAAAATAGCACTACCATCCTCTATATGGATAGGGATAAAATCCAGTGTCTCGCCAATCGGTGGCGAGGGCAACTCTCCAGCAAACATCGCCTCAAAGAGTGCCTTACCGCTCATACTCGCCAATTGATCAGGTGACGTGGCCCCTGAAGCGCCTAATGTCGCGCGTACTCGTAATTCGTCGGCTTCCCAAGTAGAAAGCTCCCCCACCACACCTGTATCTGTTTTCATGACATCCATTTTCTTGTCCTTCATTCTATTAATTGTTTTTTGGGTGGCATCCTAAATTAGTTGACCACTACAGCCTGCGCCCATCGATACTACTGCTGACCTATAAAGGGGCAGCCAGCTCGATGCTTGCATGACGGACAAGCCATGCTGCGCCAATAGGGTCTGAGGTAGGGGGTTCATCATGAGTGGCTCAAGAGTTTATAGATAAGCCATTTTGCAGAAAAGCGATTATGAATGCAACATAATGGTTATTATTAAGCCTTACTGCATTAAAACGATTTTTATATGATGTTGTTTTACCTTTAAATAAAGATCAAAGGGTGTATTGAGTGGATATAATGAGTTCAAATTGGATGGGGTAAATATGCCACTTTTAACATGGATACGTAGTAAAAGAGATTTCCTTGAGCCAGTCGCTGACCATACGGCTGACTTGTTGGATGCAGCTGATAAGAAAATAATAAAGAGGACTAAATTATCAGGTCACATATAGGCTTTTGCAATTAAAAATGGCTGAATAGGATCCACCCACCGATGGCAATTAGCATTAAGCCGCCGAACATTTCCGCTTTATGGCCGATGAGTGATCCCAGTACTTTTCCAAGCATCACGCCAAACGTGACCATGGTGGCCGTCGCCAACCCAATCAAGCTTGCTGCTAGTAGAATATTAACTTTTATAAATGCGAGACTAATACCGACAGCCATCGCATCGATACTAGTACCAAAAGCAGCAACAGCAAGTTTGAGAAACGAATGTCTTGAGGGGGCTTCTTGTTCTTCATTATCCGGTTTTAGCCCTGCATACAGCATGTGCAGCCCTAAGCCTAATAGAATGACGAATGCGACCCAATGGTCCCATGCTTCAATAAAAGAGGCATCGATAAAAGAGGTAGCAGAACGGCCAATTAACCAGCCAATGATAGGGGTAATCGCTTCAATAGAGCCAAAGATGACACCCATTCTTAACGCTTCGGTAAAACGGGGGTTTTTAAGACTTGCGCCTTTACCAATCGCCACAGAAAAGGCATCAGTAGACATAGAAAAAGCAAGTAATGAAAGTGCTATAGGATTCATGTGATGTTCTCAGGCCGAGTATAGAGTCAACGACATACGCACACTCTCGACCTGCAGTGTGGATATATCGATGGTCTCGCCAACCGAGAGGTGTTCGTACCATGGCATATGGCCAAGCATGTTGACACGAACTCTTTCGCAGAACGAAAGCAGGCTACTCCCCAAAGAACGCTCACATTAACATGTCTATGTTACAAGTCAATAAGAAAGTATCTAGTCAGGCTTCTTTGAGGCTATAGCCTATAACAGTAGAATCTATTAAAGATACTTACTTCAGTAGCTTGCGTAAAAATTTAACACGCGATATCAATAAAAAATCTAATAAAGCGATGACAACAATAGCAATGATTGCCGTTGGGAATATGATAGCGACAATAAGTAACGGAATGGCAAGCGTCCACCCTATAGTAAAACGCTGACTACGAGCTGGTGGATTGAGTCCAGTCATGTCGTTAGTTTGACGAGGACGGCGTTGCCACCACATCACATAACCACTCACACAAATGGCAATAACAGAGAGGCAGAATAAAACGTTGGCTAATACACTCCACCACCCCAGCGTCCCCATGTGTATGGCAGCACCCGCTGCCATAAATTTACCAAACGCATTGTAATCATCGAAGTGTATATCAGCCAAAACCTTACCGGAATAGCGGTCAATATGCACGGTGCGATCAGCCGTTGGGCTTTTCATATCGTAGCTCATTGAGTCTTGGCTAATCGTCCATACGCCTGTTTCCCCTTGCGGTAGATTCAACTGATAACGCCCTACAAAACCAAGCTCATGAGCAAATCGATCTACGGTATCAATCATAATGGGTATATTGGGCGCAATACCGTTTTTACCCATAGTCGTACCTGATTCTGGCATTGGTGTTAACTCTAGTACCCAAGGCACGTCTTTAGTCTTTCCTGAATTTAATACGCTACCATGTGTGGGCGCTATGTCTGCTGTTGCGCCATGAACGTGCGGCGCGGCATCAGTATTATCCATATTCATACCAGCATGATGCTGACTGTGGTCAATCGACAGTGGTATGGGCGCAACGCCCCATTTACCCGCAGGGAACTGGCTCCACGACTGTACAATGCGCTCACCCCAAATGCCTGCCCAAGCCATGCCTGAAATGCAGAAAAACAGTAGCAAAACAGATATCCAACTGCCTAATGTCGCGTGGATCGTCCGGAAAAAGGAACGCTTTTTCTTCAGATTAGTATCATCAGGAATTAACATTGCTTTGACAGATTTACGCTTATGCCACCACAAATACCAGCCAGTTAGTATCATTAGAATTGTTAATGAAGCAGTCGTTTCTTGAATATAATCACCGACTTTACCCAGCAGCAAATCACCATGAATACTGTCAAAGGTATAATACAGATTGCTATTGCTGGGTGTACTGTTGACGATATCTGCAGTATAAGGATTGACGGCTACCATATTGTCATGGTCTTCTGATGTTACCTGAAACAGAGCTACCTTATCCGTATCACGAGGGGCGATATATTTAACGAGGGTACTATTGGGTAAGGTATTGAGCGCGTTTTTAGCTTGGGTAGCGATGGGCGCTTGCATTGCTGATTCGGGAACAGTAATGCTTAAACGGTCATTGTCTCGTCCCACTGTGTTAGACGTAACCAACATACCAAGTGCGGTACAAGATAAAATAATTAAAAAAGGGACAACAAATATTCCTGCATAAAAATGCCATCGCCACACGGTAAAATAGTGCTGATTGCTTGTTTCTTTATTCATAAATAGAGATTCCAATAGCTTTATACTTTCTAGCTAGCTTGGCAATAAAGTGGACAGTGAATGTCTTGTTCGCTCGTGCTGACTTTGTGGTTTATATTCTGAAGCGCAAATATTCAGAACATAATGGTTTTTTGATGGTGCGATATAATACCAGATGCTTTTTTCTCCAGTGATATTAATTTCGGTATATTGCAGATGCTAGAGGGCATAAGGAATAATAGTATGTTGACCCTAGATAGCATGGTTAAAAATCATTGAACCGGAGTTAGCTAGTAAACTTAGATGTACACTGTTCCACTCTTAGAGACTATGTCTATTCAAATAATCTAGGCTACAGGTTAGTATCCAAGTCCTCACTAGGGTACCGAACCAGTGGAAGCGCCTGATTGGTTCGGTGTGAGACCTTCCTAAAAAGTGTTTAACTACTTATACTATATGGTAGTTACACAAAGTTTGGGAAAGGCTCTATTATTAATTCCAAGTGTATTATCTACACCCGAAACCTTTTCTAAGAACCTCATCAAAGTACTTAAAAACCAACTCACTAAGTGAGTTGATTAGGATTTATATCCCATAATTAAACTACTTTCTAAAACTTAATTTAATATTTGACAAATCGTTCCATAATATTTAGTATTCCCCTAAGTTCACTTCCACTCAGGCTCATCCATGAGTGATGACAAATCCAATTCTCCAGGCCGTCCTAGACAGTTTGAAGATAAAGAAATCATTGACGCAGCCATAACTGTATTTAGTAGTAATGGCTACGCAGGTACTTCTGCGCAAAATTTATGTGATGTTACTGGATTAGGGCGAGGAAGTCTATATAACGCCTTTGGTAGCAAACAAGCCTTATATGAACAAGCCTTGTTGCGTAGCCATGAACAAACCATGGCTGCACAATTATCTATTCTCACACAGCCAGGGCTGTTCAAAGAACGACTACGATCTCTTTTACTTTGGGGGATTGCTGAAGATCTTTCACAATCGGAACAGCGCGAAGCCATGGTCTTATTCTCTGCTTTGGAAATAGGAGATAAAGATCAGGTTGTTTCAAGCTTGAATCTAGAGTATCGACAACGCCTAGAGAACTCTCTGCTCACAGTATTTGCCGAAGGACAAGCAAGTGGGGAGTTTAGTACCAGATCCTCAGCTCTTGAGATGGCGCGAGGCTTTTTAGCTGGCTACTATGGTTTGCGTGTATTAAACAAAAACACTTCAGATAAAAGCTTTCTAGAAGATGTGGTTAATGGCCTCTTAGCCAACTTGTAACTGCCTCATTGGTGGAAATGAAGTTAAATTCTTTAATTTTGTAATGATCGTTAAATAAATAGGAATGTATTAAAAAATGCCATTAGCAGTATATATATTAGGTCTGGCTATTTTTGCCGTTGGTACAGCAGAATTGATGGTCGCTGGTATGACCGCCACTTTATCCCAGGCCTTTGGAATCAGTGTAGGTGACGTTGGACATTTAATTTCATATTATGCCTTTGGTGTCATGTTGGGCGGACCTGTACTCACCTACTTTTTTCTCAAATATAAAGTTCAATATCGAAAAGTCTTGCTGATTCTTTTAGCCCTCTATGTAGTAGTCCAAGGTTTAAGCGCCTTTATCTCCAGCCATGCTATTTTAATTGCGATCCGTTTTATCACCGGTGTCTTATGTGCAGGTTGTTTAAGTCTTTCTCTTGCTATAAGTATGGCCATGGTACCTAATCATAATAAGCCTCGAGCAGCAGCAATCGTTATTGGTGGCTTCATGATTTCTAATGTGTTTGGGGTTCCTCTTGCGACGATGATTGATCAACAATGGGGTTGGCGCATTACTTTTGGCTTAGTCGCTGTATTGGTATTCGTTTCTCTCATCGCTTTAATACGTCTTTTACCTGAAGTGTCAGGTGGTGGACAGCTGAGAATGGAAGAAGAGATCAAGGCTTTTAAAAATAAAGCTTACTGGAAAGCCTGCGTAACAAGTTGTTTGATTTTAGGTGCAAGCTTTGCTGCATTTAGTTATTTCGTCCCTGTTTTGGTTGATATAACTGGATTTAGCATGCATGTCGTACCTTTCATTTTAATGGTATTTGGGTTTTCAAATATTGTAGGTAATACGATTACTGGTCGATTAGCACATAATCATAGCCTTAAAATTATGCTCGTTGGTCTAACCGTATTAAGCATATCTTTATTTTCTTTTGCAATTTTTGCCGAATATAAAACTGTAGCGATCCTTGCAATCATTTTGATTGGATTATCTGGCGTGCCAATGAACCCGGCAATGATGGCAAGGATTGTCAGTGTTGCGCATCCGGGTCCTATGGTAAATGCAGTGCACACCTCAGTAATTAATATTGGTTTAGGTGGTGGTTCATATATAGGTGGTGTAGCAATTACAAATGGTTATGGTTTACGTTCAGGCTTATGGATTGGTGCAATATTGGCAGTATTAGCATTGGCTTCACTTCTACCTTACGTACGTAATCGTCAACAAGGTTGGGGTTAGAGAAATAAACTGCCTCAGGATTGTTGGAGATCTAACATTCTGAGAGGATAGGACAATAAAAAAGCAAAACTACGTCCTTTGATCTTTATCTAAAAGTATCACAGTCTCATATAAAAATCGATTTAATGCAGTAAGGCTCAATAATAACCATCATGTTGCATTCATAATCACTTTTCTGCAAAATTATATGAGTATATGAGTATATGAGTATATGAGTATATGAGTATATGAGTATATGAGTATATGAGTAAGAGTGCTATATGTACTTAGTTATTCAATAAGGGTTAAAAAGCTTCTCCAAAAACTATCTAAGAATGATTTTAATAATAAAGTGCTCGTCTGAAGAAGAGATATGCTGATGAATCTCTTAAAACAAATATATTGCAGGATGCCATGTCAAAAAAGTGGTAAGGCCCTGAGGCGCAGAGCCTTAGTTTGTTACTATATTAAAGAGCATGACATCAGTATCCGCAGAGCTTACTTGATCTTTAACATCAGTGTCACCTGTTATTATCACAAATCTGTGGCTACTGACGAGAATAAGCAGATAGCGGACTTTCTAATAGATCTGACTCAGCAGAATAAGAATTGGGGCTTTGGATTGTGCTTTTTAAGCCTGCGTAACGTGCTGGGACTGCCATAGTAGTAAATAAAAAATATGAAATAAGTCCATTTATCGTTTCTAGCTATTTGATCCGTTTAAAGTATACAAACCGGGGTAAATAATAATTATTCAAGCTTATCTTTCACTTTGAAAGGTTCTGAGAATTGTAGAATTAAGAAATTAACGACTGACAATATGATCGCTATCTCATAACGCCCATAAGCAACAGAGATGCCAATAGCAGCAGTATTCCATAGACTCGCAGCTGTCGCAGTGCCTTTTACCGTATTATCACCTTTAAAAATCGCCCCACCACCGATGAAACCCATACCTGTAATAATTGCGTACATGATTCTCGCTTCAGGCTCTGCTGCACCTCCATGATAGATATCGACAGCCACTAGCATGAAAGCACAGGATGCAATACTGACTAATGGGAAGGTTCTGAGTCCTGCACCCTTATCTTTCATTTCACGATTAAGCGCAATCGGTAGGGAAAGCACGAAAGCAATTGCTAATTGAATTAGATGATACACCATTAATTTTAAGTTTAAATCAAATTCAAACATGGTTTATTGCACTCTTTAAAAGAAGGTTAAATGAACAAGGGTGATTATCGTTATTTTTAATGCGTCGAAGATGACTTATTACTGCGTAATTTACCAATCATGGTGACAATAGCCACGACAATAACACCGACGGCTAAGCCTACTAACGCATTTAATAGCATGGTTGTTATGCTTTCAAATATGCCAGTTAGGTGCGCCAAGTCTTCCACTTCATGATGCAAAAAATTGATCCCGTGCACTAAGATACCGCCGCTCACTAGAAACATTGCTAATGTCCCAGCAATGGATAAAAACTTCATCAGCTTTGGTGCCGCAGACAATAAAATCTCACCTATTTTCTGCTTTGCACCGTTCGTCTGTTTCATTAGGTAAAGACCTAAATCATCCATTTTAACGATACCCGCTACTAAGCCATAAACGCCTACTGTAATGCCAATAGCAATAATAGACAGCATCACGCTCTTCTCTAAAAGCGTCGCTCTAACTGCAGAGCCGAGTGCAATTACGATAATTTCAGCCGATAGAATAAAGTCGGTGCGCACCGCACCTTTGATTTTGTCCTTTTCAAAAGCAACCAAATCAATCGTCTTATCAGCATTGGCACGTAGACGGGCGATTTGTTCTTCATCGTGAGGTGTGGCCAGAACTTATGAATGATTTTTTCAGCACCCTCATAAGCCAAATAGACACCTCCGCACATCAATAAAAACGTGACTAATGGCGGGTAGATGGCACTAATCAGCAACGCTAATGGCACTAATATAAGCTTGTTAACGAATGAGCCTTTGGCAACGGCCCAAACTACTGGCAGCTCACGGTCGGCTTTAACGCCTGAAACTTGCTCAGCATTAAGGGCCAAATCATCACTCAATACTCCTGCAGTTTTTTTAACGGCAACCTTGGTCATGATCGACACATCATCTAGTATCACACCGATGTCATCAAGTAAGGTTAATAAACTGGCTCCTGCCATGTGCGCTCCTTTGCGTCTATTTATATAAATTAGTTGATAGGTTTTTTATTAAATTCTTTCTAATGTTTTTTGGTATCACCGACAATCTTGTCCATCAAAGCAAATAACAGGCCTGACAGCACAAACGTCATATGGATAATCACTTTCCACATCAATCTATCAGCATCACCTTCGCTCATCTCTTTAGGTATATCCATAAATGATTTAAGAAGATCAATCGCAGAAATGGCAACGATGGCACCAATCACTTTGAGTTTTAGCCCAGAGAAATTGATTTTCCCCATCCATTCAGGGCGGTCCTCATGATCTCCGGTATCAATTTTTGAGACGAAAATCTCATAACCACTAAATATGATGATAAGCAATAAACTTGCGACTAATGACATGTCGATAAGCGCCAACGTACCAACGATGACATCGGCTTCAGATGCACTGAACACATGAGTCGTCATATGCCATAGCTCTTGAAAAAACTTAATAAATAATAAAATGATACCGAGCACCAATCCCAAATAGAACGGGGCTAGCAGCCAACGACTATTAAATATGGTTTTTTCTAATCTTTGTTCAGCTTTCTTCAGCATTTGTGTCTCTTGTTGTTGGCAATATAAATGTTTGAATATGATGTCTATTATTAGGTAATAAAAAGCAATGCACGTTAGAAAAAAGGTTATACCAATTATTTGGTATAACCTGTTATTAACAATATTCTAAGATAATAATTTTTTGCTTTACATTGTCTACACTCTAAGCAGTGAGTTTTGCCTGTTGCTTACGGTGTTTCAGTGAAGCAAGCAGGGCCCAACCAATAAAGGCAATACCGATCAGTCCTGTAATAAGCTCTGGCACATGAAATTTCACCGATAGCAGCATGATAATGGCTAAAGCGCCGATAGCATAATGCGCGCCGTGTTCAAGATAGACAAACTCATCAAGCGTGCCTTTATCAACTAAGAAAATAGTCATCGAACGCACGAACATCGCACCGATTGCTAGACCGAGCATAATCACGATAACGTCATTGGTAATCGCAAAGGCGCCAATCACGCCGTCGAAGCTGAATGAGGCATCGAGGACTTCTAGGTATAAGAAGCCGATGATACCGCCTTTCATAATCGCACTGGTCGCTGCTGCGCCCGAGCCATTTTCTTTGTTTTCTAAGTCCTCTTCGAGATCACCTTCAAGCATACCCGAGACCACTTGTACGCCAAGGTATACCAAGATACCCCATACGCCAGCGATTAGAACAGCGGCGGATTGCTCAGGGTCAGCAAATGATACCGTAATCATCAACACAATAAGCGCCACAAAGACGCTCATGGCATCGACTTTGCCAAGCTTTGCCAAACGGCTTTCAAGCCAGTTAAACCAGTGCACTTCTTTTTCATCAAAAATGAAGTTTAAGAAGACGAGCAATAAGAAGATACCACCGAATGCGGAGATTTCAGCATGGTGTGCCATTAAACGGGCAGAGTATTCTTCTGGTTGATACAAAGCCAGTTTGATGACCTCTACCATAGCAAGCTCAGCAGTTACCGCGACAATGACAATAGGAAATACCAAGCGCATCCCAAATACAGCAATCAAAATACCAACGGTTAAAAATATCTTTTTCCAAAATTCATCCCAGCCTTTAAGAACTGAGGCATTAACCACCGCATTATCGAATGATAATGAGATTTCCATGACGGCCAAAATAGCGGTAATAGATAAGGTTGCGATCAAACCGCCCATCCCGCCATGTGAATATCCCCACCATGCCGCGATCGCTAATGCAATGGCGGGTAAAGATAAAGTCTAAATAAAAATGTCTCATGACACATCCTGTCTGGTTGCGTAACGCTAAGTGTATCTACTAAAAGTATGAGGCATAAAAAAAGTGGCTATCGTGAGCCACCTTCCTATGTGATTTTTAATAGAATATAAAGTATTTTTTTAAATATTCTATGCAGAATTGTCACTGTGTTTTTTATGCTTTGGCTACTAAAATAACATATATTGATAATAATTCTAAGCATAAGACACTGATTAAATAGAATTATGCTACGTAGTTTAGCTTCTGTATTAGCCTTACTTAGAAAAATGCGAATTCCTCTCACAAATAAAATTTTGCTATTTTGGGTATACCCTAGCGAGACCAGTAAAACAGACCATAATTTGAGCTAATAAGTTACCTAAAATGGACAATGTTCGCAGGACTATTAATTGTCTCAAATGGTTGCCTTTCAGCTAATAGTCCATATTATGTCTAATAATAGATACTATGCCACTGCTGGCTTTTCTAGTTGTTTTAGTCCAATCGTTCTCAGTCTTCCTTGGCCGTCAACTTCTTTAATGACTAATAACCACTCCTTATTAATCACAACCGTATCGCCTGCTACGGGTGCCATCTTTAAGCTATCCTTAATATATTCAGCAACCGTTTGTTCCCACATATTTTTCGTGTTCAGGGTATCTTCTAGAGATTCGAATTTCATCCTATCGGTAAAGAAAGGCACATCTTTAAGTTTGACACTCGGCGATAGCATCCAATCGCCATAAAAATCATCGATGGCTCTACGGTCTAACGTCGTGTCATTAAAGACAGTCGCAATCTGATCGGCATAATCGCCACTCATGGCATACCATACGCTATCGCCAAATTTGAGCTTAGTCTTTTCATTAATTGCCAAGATTTGCTGACCACGCACCAAGGCAAAAACATGGATTCCTTCAGGGCTGATACGCGTAGATATATCCCTCGGATGACGACCAATTGCAAACGCGCCTAACTTTACTTCAAATTCATACAACGTAATACTTGCTCTATCTGACACCCACACTTCATGCTCTTCTTTTGGGCCCTTATTGTTAGGAATACGCACCTTAAACAGATTGGCCATAAAAGGAATGGTCGTCCCTTGTAACACCAACGATAAGACCACCACCCCAAAAGCGATATCAAACAGCATAAAGGCATTGTCCACTCCTGCAATCACTGGCAACATGGCAAGGGTAATGGGCACCGCACCACGTAAGCCGACCCAAGAGATAAAGCCGATCTCTCTATTTTTAAATTTAAACGGTAAAACACTGGTATAGACTGCAATAGGACGAGCCACTAAAATCATAAAGGCAGCAATGGCCACTGAATAAGGCCAAACTTCAAGAACGTTCGATGGCGTGACCAATAGGCCCAATACCACAAATAACACCGCTTGCGACAACCACGCAAAGCTGTCCATCACGCGCATGACATGCTCAGTTGAGCGTACCTTATGGTTGCCAATCATAATACCAGCGATAAAGACCGCGAGAAACCCACTACCGCCCAGTAAGTTAGTGGCAGAAAACACTGCTAAACCCGCCGACATTATTAAAATGGCATACATACCTTCTGCCAAATGTATCTTGGGTAATAATCGAGATAGGAAATAGCCAAAGAACAAGCCCATTCCTAAACCAAAACTAAGCTGTTGTAATAGTAGGCCTAAGAAGCCTAGCGCTGTCTGTCCGGCAGGATCAACATTTAAAGCAATCAATCCAGTGACTAACAGAATCGCTAAAGGGTCGTTGGCGCCCGACTCTAATTCAAGCGTGGCTTGGACACGATCATTTAATTTAACACCGCCATTACGCAACAGTGAAAATACCGCTGCCGCATCGGTTGAACCCACGATTGCTGCCAGTAATAAGCCAAAGCGCCAATCGACATCCAGCAGCCATGTGACGAATACACCCAGTATCATGACTGTCGCAAGTACGCCCCAAGTAGCCAGTGTGATGGCTGGTTTTAAGCCAACTCGGAATGATTTAACAGAGGTGCGCAACCCGCCATCTAACAAAATACAGGCTAAGGCTGCTTGTCCGACAAAATTGGCTATCGCATATTGAGAAAATTCAATACCCAAGATACCTTCTTCACCAGCAAGCATCCCGACGACTAAAAACAATAGCAAAAGTGGAACACCCAAACGCGCCGATAACGTACTTGCCATGATACTGGCGAAAATTAATACTGCTCCTACGAGATACACGATATTTAAGGTATCCATGTTTCATTAAGCCCTATTTTATAATACTAAGCTGAACTAACCAGAACGGGAGTAACATTTACCCATTGCTTTCAACGGTTAATTATTGTTTTAACATGCTCCTTAAGAATAACTGAGCTATGCTTGTATGTTAGTAAATATCTTATTCTATTATTGCTAAACGAGTCATATTATGAAAAAAGAGACACTGACAGGACTATCTATTATTACATTTGCAGCATTTTATATTTGGATTCAAAATGGCAGTAACCCATTTGATAAAAAAAGAAATACTGAACTCGAACAAGCTCAAAAAACATCAAAGATTGCATTGCTAACGAAGTGCCAGAAAGCAGTACAGCCCATGCTTAAAGGCTTTAAGTCTATGGACATTAAACGAAAAAACACAGACTACAGACGATTAAATAATGGTAACTTTGAAGTCATAACACATTACTACGCTGAAGATAGTTTGGATGCGGCTCCGCTCATTATCGTCGACTGCTTATTCGATAAAGATGGCAGTTTATTAGAAACAGCGCAGGTTAAATAACTTCCAGTATAGCTATGGAGCTGTAGTAGATAAGACTTTAAATAACACACCTTTTTCTCAAACTTTTAAGCTGCTCATGCTGCTGGCCATTTGCTCAGCCAGTTTTTTAATGTCAGATTGAGTAGTCATTGCTTATTCTCCTGCTATTGGATTATAAGCAGTTACACAGTTTTTAGGAAAAGCTTCTCAATCTGGCATTAAGTTACTGATTCATTTCGGGTATACCTGAGTGGAAACAGCTATATCACCCTTTAAGCCCATTGATAGACCGTTTAAAATAGACTAATGCAGTAAAACCACTTCAAGCGTACTATTATTACGCCTATAATCTATTGTAAGTATGCCTATGATAAACCGATTTCACTGGTTCGGTACCCTAGTGAGGACTTGAATGGAGTCGTGGATTAGAGAGGTTTAACACGGGGTGTTGAGTTTGGTAAATGCGTAGTACTCGTAGATGACGCTCTTGATAATCGGCGTATCAAGAGGCATTAAACGTAAAGTTGAAACCGACTGTCAGTATCTGGTAGTAAGGTCTAAGTAGTACCTTGTGAGCTGTGACGTGTTCGGGGCATAAGTAGTAA
>Ga0208670_100073_pt1 | contig 37277 bp, 20 predicted proteins | sample 24BtaG_FD_184098 | JGI IMG/M metagenome (GOLD analysis project Ga0208670, IMG submission 184098) | Marine viral communities from Cariaco Basin, Caribbean Sea - 24B_WHOI_OMZ_CsCl (SPAdes) (version 2) | ecosystem: Environmental > Aquatic > Marine > Oceanic | place: Caribbean Sea: Cariaco Basin...
ATTAACCTATCGCGGGATTTGTCCCAAAAAGTGGTCGATCGCATTTTGTCCTACAAAATGTCGTTTTATACCAGTGAGCAAAACGCCAGTGGTAAGCTGCAAACCCGCATTGATTTAGGCGTTAGTAGCCTGACTCAGTTGGTACAAAACTTTTTTATCGACATGCTGCCGCTGTTTGCCAGTGCCATCGTGTCGTTAATAATTATGTTTAACGCCAACTTTTGGGTGGGCATGGTCGGCTTAATTATTGTGCCGATTTACTTTTTTGTCAGTCAAAGACAGGCCAATCGCTTACAAGGTTTTCGTAAGCAAATGCGCCAATACCGCGAGACCAAAAGCGGTCTGGTTATCTCAATCATTGACTCGATTACCGTCATCAAGTCCTTTGTGCGTGAGCCTATTGAGTCCGAAAAACACTGGAAAATTCAAAAAGACATGACCACCAACCAGCTACGTATTCGCAGTATTGCGTTTATGTATAATGCTGGCAAAAGCTTTATTGAGCAAATTGGGGTGGTGGTTATTATTGTTTTAACCTCCTATTTTGTACTCAATGGCCAGATGACCATTGGCGCCATTATGTTTCATATCTTGCTGTTCCAAAACGTCGCCGCCCCCATTCGCGAGCTACACCGCATTTATGACCAAATTAATAACGCCCTAACCTATGCTGAAGGTTTCTTTGATATCTTAGATGATGATGACGCTATTGAAAGTGCCGGTAAGGTAGAATGTACCGATTTAAAAGGTCATATTGAGCTCAAAAACGTCAACTTCTCCTACCCCAATGGCAAGCAAGCACTACAAGATGTGAGCTTTGAGATTCACCCCAATCGTATTACGGCGCTTGTGGGTTTAAGTGGCGCTGGTAAAAGTACCATTATTAGCTTACTGGTGAAGTTTTATGACCCCAGTAGCGGTACGATTTGCTTAGATGGCCATAATCTAGAGGATTACAACACTCATAATCTACGCGAACAAATTGGGTTGGTGCTACAAAAAAATCATATTTTTTCCGGAACCATTGCCGATAATATTCGTTATGGTAATATGCACGCCACCGATGAAGAGATTATTGAGGCGGCCAAGCAGGCTTCTATTCATGAACAAATTATCGGAATGCCGGAGGGCTATGAAAGTGAGGCCAAACTGCTTTCAGGGGGTCAACAGCAGCGTATTGCGCTGGCACGTATGTTCCTAAAAGACCCGCCGATTGTGTTTTTGGATGAGCCTACCGCCAGTCTTGATGCTATTGCTACTCAACAGATCAAGCACAGCTTAGACTTAATCAAAAAAGACCGCACTGTGATTATTGTCTCACACAATATCTCGCAAATTATTGATGCCGATGATTTGATTGTGATTGAAAATGGCCGCGTGGTCGAGACCGGTACCCATGAAGAGCTGTATGCCCAGCATGGTGCGTATTATGATATCTTCAACGCCATGTCCGACAGCTTGAATTTGGATAAAATCAGTCAAACTTTAAAGAGCTAATTTTGACTAATACTCCTTAATAAAAAACACACTCATAAGATGTATATAAATGACCGTTAAATATACCATTAAAGGCTTTGATGAGCTTAGCGCCGTTGATATTTACTATATTCTACAAGCCCGTTCTCAGGTGTTTGTGGTGGAACAACACTGTGTCTATCAGGACATTGATGAGCTGGATTTTGATTGCTTACACCTAGTGGCTCATATGGACAAAACGCTGATTGGCTACTGCCGTATTATCCCACCCAATGTCGGTGGTAATGGTACCAATCCTAACCCGCGTATTGGCCGAGTACTGGTGTTACCAGACAACAGGCACCATGGCGTGGCTCGAGAGATTATGACCCGCGCTATTAAGCACTGTCATAGTAAATATGGTAAAAAACCGATTCAAATTGCAGCGCAAACCTATTTAATTCATTTTTATCAGTCGTTAGGTTTTGAAGCAGTAGGTCAACCCTATGAAGAAGATGGATTAGATCATATCGATATGATTTTAAATATTCCCAAGCGCAAAAAAATGCCTGTGCCTGCTATTGCCAAAGAAGTGACAGTAAAAGGCGTTATGTCTAATTTAATATTGTTCTTAATCGCCATTGGTATTGTGGGCCTATTGTACTTATTAATTTAAGGTTTGATTTAATATTAGTTTGGTTTAATTCTGAAGCATTGCTGTGATAGGCAATGCTTTTTTATTTTATCGGCCATTTTACCAACTATGTCTTTTTATTTAGTGCAGCATTTCAAACAGAATGCCTTAACGCTACCAGCCACTCATAGAAATTTGTGCTGAATATTGTTATAACAACGGTTTAGTTTTTAGCGACAATTAATAGTATCATTGGATGATGGGGCGTAAGCCATGCACGAAGACCTTCACCAGTCTATGATGAAAAATAGCCAAATAGGAATGCCATGCTATCCAAACAAGACCAACTGACCGAATTGGTGCGCAAACTTGAGACCAACAACCATGTTTTTGCCACAGACCCGTTATTGATTACTGAACGTCTTCAGGACGAGCAAGCCACGCCCCTACAAAAAATACATCGCCGAGCAGAACGCATTGATAGCAATCGCGCTTTGGCTGGCACGTTAAACAAAATTGATGGCCGTATTAAGGGCATCATACTTATTATGAGTATTTTGTGGTGTGTTTCAGGTTTTTTGGGCTTATTTGCACTGCTTCAGTCCAATGTGGTTAATTTCTTTTATGTGTTGGTCTGTCTGTTGGGATTTCATACCCTAATGTTGGTCGGATGGCTGATTTTCACGGTTATTAATAGGGGCAGTCAATCACCCAGTATTATCACCAGTTTTATCAGTCCCAAAACTCTAATTAGAGGTAAAGATGATGTCAATCAAGCTGCGGTTGAATTATATGATGAGCAATTGCAACACACAGGGATGCGCTGGTATCTGAGTAGATTTAGTCATCAGTTGTGGCTGGCCACCCTTACTGGCATGCTGTTTGCGATTATTTTCTTGTTAATCGTACGTCAATATAGCTTTAGCTGGGAATCTACCCTACTATCAGACCAAGCCTTGATGACGTTGACCCATTGGCTAGGCTGGTTACCAAGCATGGTGGGCTTTAATGTGCCTGATGCCGATGCCGTGGTTCAAAGTCGTTTGGTTACCGATGTGATGCCACTGTCTATTGCCAGACAATGGGCAAGCCTATTGGTCGGTAGCTTATTGATGTACGGCATTGTGCCTCGCGCTATTGCTTGGGCGTTTTGTGCGGTGATGTTTAATCGCAAGAAGATGAAGCTGGATCTTAGCTTACCTTACTATCAAAAAATCATAAGCTTTTGGCAGCGTAAAGTGGTGGATGAGGATGACTTTGTTGAAAAAGTACAGCCTGTTGCCCCGAAAGCCAAAGTGACCCAAGGCAATAAACTGGTGGCGCTGCTTGAGTATAAACACCCTAACCCCACTTGGTATCACACGGCGGGAGAGGCTTTTATTACTCAGCCGCCTGAAGATTTTGGTGTATTGGATGACCGAGAAGATATGGACAGAATGCTAGAATATTTAGCAACGCATGACGTTCAAGTTTTACTGGGTATTCATGGTAAGGCGCTGCCAGATCGCGGCACAATGCGTAAGCTTGATAAATTAGCCACTCATGCCAAACAAGGCGTCATCGTACAACTATTAACCGATGATGGATCGATTGAAGCAGTAGATTCAGTGCGTAGACAACAGTGGCAGTCCGCACTATCAGAGCGTAACATTGGATTGGTTTCGTAAGATTACCTTGTGCTGTATATTAAAAACTTAGCACTTAACAACTAACAATTAAAATCTAGAACTTAATATTAATAATTATAATTTGAGCACACTATGAGCACTCAAGACAATCAAAACCACCCTAAATCAGGTGGGCTATTTAGTGATAAAGCTTTCACTAAAAGCACCAACAATAATGAAGCCGGTGACAAAGACACCAATGACTCTCATATGGCAGATACCCGTATTGAGAAGGACGCCTACTCAGCTAACAACTCAACCAGTGACAGAACGACACAGGGCGTCGCTATGGAGAACCACAGTTTAACAAAGTCGAATGCGGAAGGTGACAGTCACAAAGATATGAGCGACTCTGGTCAAAATAGCATTCCAAACACTCGAAAAACCACCGTGTCTGAAGGTGAGCCTTTAAAACTGGCAGTTGTGGGTCATACTAATACGGGTAAGACCTCAATTCTGCGCACGCTGCTGCGTGATATGTACTTTGGGGAAGTTAAGAATGAGGCCGCTACTACCCGCCATGTGGAGCGCGCCCTAATCAGTGACAGTCAGACCGATGAACCGCTGGTAGCATTATTTGATACACCGGGTCTAGAAGATGCGTCAGGGCTGATGGACTGGCTAGAGGACAATACCGCAAGCCGCCGAGATGGTATTGAGCGCTTACAGCAGTTTTTGGCCAGTGACATTGCCCAAGGTGGCGATATTAGCAAAGGTATTGACGACTATTCACAAGAGGCCAAAGTAATTCGTCAGCTACTGTCCAGCGATATGGCCATCTATGTTATTGATGCCAGAGAGCCTGTATTAGGTAAATACAAAGATGAGTTGGCCGTTCTATCGTGGTCGGCAATACCGGTAATGCCTGTGTTTAACTTCACAGACAGCCAAGATGCCAATATCACTGACTGGCAAACCATGCTGGCACGCCGTAACCTGCATATTTCAACCCGTTTTGATTCGGTTGCCTTCGAGTTTGAAGATGAGATGACACTGTGGCAAAACCTAGCCACCATGTTGACCCATCCTGAGACCCTCAATAAGCTGATTTCTCGTCGTCGTGAAGACTGGGCACAGCTGTATGAACAAGCCAGTATCATTATCGCTGACTTCTTAATTGATGTGGCGGCCTATGTCCGTGAAATTGATGAAGACGATGACCCAATGCCGGTGCTGACGGAGATGCAGGAGGCAGTTCGCCAAAGCGAGCGCACCATGCAAGGTAAGCTATTAAATTTATATAAATTCTATGACAATACCGCAGTGGTTACCCCGCTTGAGCTAAGCGAGTATCAACAAGATCCATTTGACCCTGAATTATTAAAAAGCTATGGCTTACGTACCACCTCAGGAGCCGCTGCTGGTGCTTTACTGGGATTGGGTATTGATGCCGCGGCTTTGGGCACAACCTTGGGACTTGGTGCTGCTATTGGCGGTATTGCTGGTGGTATTTTATCCAATACAGGGAGCATTGCCGATAAGCTGGCTGGTGTGAAGCGTCTGTTTATTGATCCTGCAACCATTACGCTACTGGCCACACGTTCGTTAGATTTGCTGGCGTCACTACGCCATCGAGGCCATGCTGCCAGTTCAGATGCACCCATTGCTGAGCTACAAGAGACCACTACACCTCCTTGGAATCCTAACAAACTCCCTAGTGAATTAAAAAAAGCGCGTGGTAAGCCGCAATGGAGCAGTTTAAGCAGTGGCAAGAGCGACTTATCCGCCGAGTTAAGAGCGGATGCTGCTTGGTCATTGTCCGATAAATTAAAACGCTCGAGACTCGACGAAAAAGACTAGTCTGGTTGATGGTTTTCTAGGCTAGTTCAGTCTTGCAAGCGCTTCTTTACCGCGCACATCAGACTGCTGTAAGTAAACTTCATAGATAGGATAGTCAGCAAAGTGCTGCTTAATGTCATTGAGCAGACTTTGTTGACGTAGAGCCCTCTTTTGCCAAAACTCATCACTTTGTTCAGCGTGTATTAATTGATTCACGACCAATGCTGCTGGGGCTAAATGCGCTTCTTTGAGCTGGCTTGCGGCTCGGCGCGTCTCTTCAATAGGTAGATTATCTGCGGTCAGTATCAGCACCACAGCGGTCTGCTGTCTATCGTGTAGCAGTTCACCTGCCCTTCTGAATAAATTTTTCCGAGTATTCAACACCTCTACTGCTTGCTGCCATTTATCAACAGGTTTGGCATCCTCAAAAGGATTGTTCAGTGCCGACTTGCCTTTTCTAGGATTAAATTGATCTGCGGCCCCTTTTAATCTGGCTTGACGCCGCTGCTGGGTCAATAGTCCGTCGGTCCAAGCCTCCATCATTTCTGGCAGCATCAATAATCTCAGCGTATGTCCGGTGGGCGCCGTATCAAATATGATGTGCTGATACACTCCTTTCTCAACACTGTCCACTAAGTAGCGACAAATGGCTTCTAGCATGGCCGCTTCTTGAGCGCCTGGTGCACTTTTTGACAGCTCTAAATGCTCCCTAATCTTGGGCATCATATCAGGATTGGCATAGCTACTAATCGTCCGCTCTACCCTAGAAAAGTGTTCGTCAATAATGCTATCGGGATCAAGCTCTAACGCATCTAGATACGTTGTCAAAGATATAGGGTCGTTTGAGACACGGCTGTTTTTAGTAGACGCTGTGTTTTTTAAATTGGTGGCGAAGACGTCACCTAAGCTGTGTGCTGGATCAGTGGAAATAATGAGCGTTTTTTGCTGTCTTTCAGCAAACTTTGAGGCCAATGCTGCCGCTGTCGTGGTCTTGCCTACCCCGCCTTTACCGCCAACAAATATAATAGGGGTATGCTGTAGTTGTAAAACTAGGTGGGCTAGAGTACTCATAACAAATCTTCTTTTATTTGATTTATTTGCGATTAATAGGCAATGTTATAAAAAATGTCGATAGAACATATGAATAAGCAAGTTGAACAAGCAGTATTAATAAGCATTACTAATGAAAGTAACTTAATTAAAATAGCACTTAGCAACAGCCACCATGCTGCAATGGACACCTTGGCATGCCCATACGCTGATGCCATTCATGAAATTTCTCTAAAAAAATAGGTTGCAGCTCTAACGTATAAAAGCTGGCAGGATTATCAATCCCCAAACTCTCTGAAAACAACAGTAGCATAAACAAATCTTCCTCATCACGAGCTGCCCTAGCCAACGTCTGTCGGTATGGTGCATGGTAAAACTCATTTAAACCTTCTACAAATCGACTAAAGATTGATTTGTTATCGCTCATAGCTATTTCCCCTAGTTTAACCGTCCTAATATTTTGACAGCATTTTCTGTATGGAATTTGAGTCATAGTAATTGATAAAAATCCATAGTACTTATTGACCATTATTAGCACTATAAATTCAAATCTAATGTTACTTTAAATATTTTTATTATTTAGTTTACATAAAATATACAAACAAAATTCTGTATACGCTATATGAGATTTTAAATGTCATATTGCACAGATAGACTAAATAAATACTAAAAAATAAATTAGAAATAAATCGTAAATTTCGTATCCCTTACTTGTAATACCGAGATTGAAAATACGATAAGCGTGCCACTGTTGTTCCTCTTCATATGATAAAAATAAGGATGGTTATGTCAGATATAGAGTCAAAGTCACAACAGCAAAAAATAGCGATAGTTACGGGTGCATTAGGCGGTATTGGTACTGCAATTTGCAAAAAGTTAATAGCAAATGATTACTTTATTATCGCCACAGTCAGTAAGGAAAACCCAGAGCGTATCAAAAAATGGTGTGCCGACCATAGCTTTGATTCCGATGATTTTGAATTCATAACCGTAGATTTAACGGCTCACGAACAAACCATGGCTGTCATTGAAGACACTATTAGTAAATATGAAAATATCTACGCCTTAATAAATAGCGCCGGCATCACTCGGGATAGTAGCTTTAAGAAAATGACTTTTGAACAATGGAAGCAAGTTGTCGACTGCAATTTAATGTCTCTATATACCGTTATCCACCCTATATTCTTAAAAATGCTTCAGCAAAAATCAGGTCGTATTGTCAATATTAGTTCGATTAATGGCCTAAGAGGTCAATATGGACAGACCAATTATTCTGCTGCCAAGGCCGGAATTATTGGGTTTACCAAAGCCTTGGCTTACGAAGGGGCTAGCTCATTTGTCACTGCCAACGTTGTTGCCCCAGGTTACACCCTCACCCCCATGGTAGAAAGCGTTCCTGAACATATCATGGATAAAATCAAAGAAACCATTCCCATGAATCGCTTGGCCTGTGCCAGCGAAATTGCTGCGGCCTGTATGTATTTGATTAGTGATGAGGCCATATTCGTTACAGGAGAGACCATATCGGTAAATGGCGGCCAGTATATGTCTTAAGGCTCATTTATCTTTTAGTTATACCCTTTAACTCTTTAACTTTAAACCTGTTGTTCCTGCTTAAGTAGCGACAATAGCCTTAACGAAGGTGTCTCACACTACTTTACTCACCCGCACTTTACTCAATAACTGGAGAGATTTTATGTCATTTTCTACCTCAAACGATTATATCAATCAATTTAATGAAAATACTCAAAAGATTTTTGCGCCTTGGAGCAGTCTAAATAAAGCGATTGCCAAAAATGCAGAGCAAATGGCTGAATTTTCATTAAGTACCCTCCGCACATATACCGAGATGGGTCTAGACAATATGCGTCAACTTGCCGAAATTGACTCAACAGAAGCCGCTAGAGACTTTAGCAGTAAACAGCCAGACATGTTAAGTCATATTAGCCAACAGATTTTGGCAGATGCAGCTTGGTAGCCAAATGCAAGATGAAGTTATGCAGGTAATGAGTGAAGTTTCTGGTCAAACCAATGAGCAAATGCAATCAGCCATGCAAAAAACCGCTGATCAAGCTTCCAAGACCGCTCAAGAATTTACCGCTAACATGAACAAAATGGCCGAACAAACCAATCAAGCTGCCTCAGGTTTTAAAACAACAGAAGCGAAAGGCCCGACTAGTCCTTCATCGGCTAATACTACTTCTGCCAATACGGATAAGCCAAATAGCACCAGTAAAAACACGGCCAGCAAGGCATAACGGCTTACATAATAGAGTAACTCAGTAGATAGTATAACGGCTTATTTCCCTAACTTCATTTGTCTGACATTACATCATTGTGGTGTTGGCTTTGAATGTACTTAATTGCGAGTATTTAAGCTTAATTAAATTTAATTAGGCTTAAACCTTTTTACCAATTGGTTAAAATAGGGGTGGAAATATGTTTAAAAATCAAAGCAACAACCTGTCTAATAATGCTATACCAAGTACAGATACCCATAACGACTCACTATTTGACCTGCCTCCTAATTCAAACTTGCCTGCAAATTCATGGCACTACCCTATTCGTTATCTTAATCGACTGCTACCTTTTAATGGATATCATAAGACTAATAAAAGCAGCAAGACCATTAAAGCCGACAAAAAAAGTTCTGTCGATAGTGAGCGTCATGCCACTATGGCTAATCCTAGTAAAATAGCGTCAAGTAAGCTTGATAGCTTTAACACATTGACCCAAAAGTTTAGCACCCAGTATTTTAAACGCCTCACCCAAACCAGCATCACCAGTCAATCTCTACTATTTGGGCTAATGGATATTTGCCAGCAGTTCACAACCGCTGCTATCACCAATAGCCCAGCCACGTTGATGGCCGATCAACTACAACTGTATCAACAACAAATGCAGTTACTTAAAAATAGCTTAATGACTGCCATTGGGGCTGAAAAAGAGCCGTTAGTACAGCCTGAAAAAGGGGACAAACGCTTTAATGACAAAGCATGGTCCGATCGAGTCTTTTTTAATCATATTAAGCAAAGTTATCTTTTATCAGCCAATAGCATCTTAAACACCATTGAGACGACAGAAGGTATCGATAACAAGACCCGTCAGCGCCTTTCTTTTTTTACCAGACAATGGTTAAACGCAATTGCACCCAGTAATTTTTTACTCACCAATCCTGAAGTGCTTCGAATTACCAAAGAGAATAAAGGTAAAAATCTACTGTGTGGACTAAAGCAATTGGCCGAAGATTTAGAAAAAAGTGCGCATCTGCTCACTATTAGAATGACCGATGACAATGCTTTTATGCTGGGTGAAAATATCGCTGCCACCCCAGGCAAAGTGGTCTACCGCAACCGTATGTTTGAGTTAATTCAATATACCCCTACCACTGAGCTGGTCAATAAACGACCCTTATTAATTGTTCCGCCTTGGATTAATAAATTTTACATCGTTGATTTAAAGGAAAAAAACTCTTATATCCGCTGGGCGCTTAATGAAGGTCATAGCGTTTTTATTATCTCATGGGTCAATCCAGATCGAAGCTATAAACAGGCTGGCATGGAAACTTACATGCATGAGGGGCTGTTAACCGCTTTAACTGTCATTGAAGACATTACCGGCGAACCTGATGCCAATGTTATTGGGTATTGTATTGGTGGAATGTTGCTAGCGCTCACCTTATCGTGGTTGGCAGAAAATAATCAATCACAGCGCATCGCTAGTGCTACTTTTTGGACCACTATGTTTGACTTTAGCGATCCTGGAGATTTGGGAGTGTTCATTGATGAAAACATCGTCAATGCGCTAGAGCAAGAAGGTGAGAAAAAAGGCGTATTTGATGGTCGTTTAATGGGGATAGCGTTTAGTCTACTGCGTGAAAATAGCCTGTATTGGAACTACTACATTCAAAACTACCTCAAAGGTGAGCGTCCCATTCCTTTTGACCTTTTATATTGGAATTCAGACTGTACCAATGTCACTGCTGCCCTGCACCGTTTTGTTTTACGTGAGCTTTATTTAGGCAATAAGCTGATTCAAAAAGGGGGGCTACAGTTCGATAATATTAACATCGACCTATCAAAAGTCACCACACCTACGTATGTGGTAGCCGCCTTACAAGATCATATTGTGAAATGGAAAGGCAGCTATCAATCTACCCAAGTGCTGGGTGGAAATGTCACATTTGTCTTGGCCGAATCTGGCCATGTTGCCGGTATTATCAACCCGCCTACAGGTAAGTACGGCTTTTATACGCACGATCTCAATGTTTCAGACCCTGAACAGTGGTTTGACTTAGCCCAAAAGCAAGACCGAAGCTGGTGGCTACACTGGAGAGAATGGATTTCTAATTACTCCGAAGGCAAAGTGCCTGCTAGACAGCCAGGTAAGGATACCAAAGGCAACGAATGGCCGGTAATGTGTGATGCACCCGGAGAGTATGTTCGCATTAAGGCGGCTGAGGCCTTGGTTTAAAGAAGACCTCCCTAAAGATGGCCTATGTAAAAGCGATTTATATAAAAGAAATTATATAAATGCAATCCATAACGAATTAACAGCGTTTCTTTAACTCATTTTCTTTAACCTTCTTTCAAATATAGTCGCCACTCACCTAAAGCACTAACTATAAATCGGGGCATCTTATGACAAAGACCATTACTAGAAATATTGAGAATCCGGACAAGGCAGATGTCTGGCTAGACTTAGATAATCCACATAGGACCACGACCGGCTCTTTTCCCAACCTACAAGACATGGTCAATAACCAGACGCATCAGGCACAAGATTTGATGCAAGAATATAGCCGTCAAAAAAGGTACTTGGCAGAGGGTGCAGAGTTAAAGCTAGTAGTTACTTCAAGTCACTTAAATCAAAGCCATCAGCAACTAATTAAAAATACTCAAACGTTCTCTCAAGACTTGGCAGACATTAGATCTGCCTTAATAAAGGCGCAGACGCCTTCTGTCTTTGGACTATGGCAACAGTGGCTAAGTTACAGTACAGATAGCACCAAGCGTCTGTTACAGACTGCTGAGATACTCAAAGATCGTGGTGATATATTTATAGAGCATGAGCTGGCAGGTTGCCCGCCTGTATTGGATTACGATTACGATATCATACTCGATGCCAGTAACTTTGACCGCCCTTGCAACTATGTTTTGCTAAGAATAAAACCGCCTGAAGGCGTGGTTACTGAGGAGAGCAATCGCCCTTATATAATTATTGATCCAAGAGCAGGTCACGGCGCAGGCATTGGCGGATTTAAACCTGAAAGCCAAGTGGGTGTCGCCTTAAATAATGGCCGACCTGTATATTTTGTGGCCTTTAAGCGGTTACCAGAGCCTACTCAGACGATTGCTGATGTGACTTACGCTGAAGCAAGATTTGTACGTGAAGTAGAAAAAAGACACCCTGATTCGCAGTCCCCTGTAATCGTAGGTAACTGTCAAGGTGGTTGGGCGGCGCTTATATTAGCGGCGACCCATCCGGATATCAAAGGCCCGATCGTGATGAACGGCGCTCCTGTTGCTGCTTGGAGTGGCAAAGTGGGTGTTGATCCCATGCGCTATAAAGCAGGCGTTAATGGCGGTACATGGCTCGCAATGATGAGCGCTGATATCAACAATGGTGTTTTCGATGGGGCGTGGCTGGTCAATAACTTCGAACAAATGAACCCGTATCGTAACTATGTCGGTAAATACTATGATTTGTACAAAAACCCAACGGCCAATCGTGAACGTTTTTTAGATTTTGAGCGTTGGTGGGGTGGCTTCTTTACCATGAATGAAGCTGAAATACGCTGGATTGTCGAAAATATCTTTATTGGAAACCGTATTGCCCGCAATACAGGACAGCTTGAAAAAGGGGTTAATATTGACCTACGCAATGTCAAAGCCCCTATTATTGTATTTGCTTCTCGCGGCGATGACATCACCCCGCCACCCCAAGCATTGGCTTGGATTCTTGATGCCTATACCGATGAAAAAGAAATAGAGGTTTGTGGCCAACGTATTATTTATATGATTCATGATCAAGTCGGCCACTTAGGGATATTTGTTAGCTCAAAAATAGCCAATCGTGAGCATAAAGGTATGGCCTCTATCATGAATATGATTGAGATTATACCACCAGGTCTTTATGAAATGAGAATTGAAGGCGAACAAGGTGTGGGCAAAGATAAGACCTTTTCTGTGGACCTCAAGCGTCGTACTTTTGACGATTTGAGCCAAGCCATTGGTCAGTACCGTACCGATGAAAAGATATTCCGCGCCGTTCATCGCTCCTCCAAATCGCAAACTCGCATTTATGAGCAAAGTTTACGGCCGATTATAAAAGCCATGAGCAATGAAACCTCTGCTCAAATTCTACGCTCTTTACATCCCTTACGGCTCCAAAGAAGCCTTTGGAGCCGTAAGAACCCTATGGTTTCGGCCACTAGCACCTTAACCCATACCTTAAATAGATTTTTAAGCCATACAGCCAATGACGCGGTGGAAGAAAATGCCATACCGCAGGATACCAATACCTCTCAATCAAATACTGATAATCAAACAAGAAGCACTATTACCCAAAACTATGGCTCAGTAAAGCTGCCTGGTATTGAGCCTATCAATCAAGATAATGTGTTTTTAAAGATTGAGAAAATGTTTATGGACTCTTTGAGTATGACATTGGATTTCTGGGGAGATTTACAGGGTAAACATACTGAAAACATGTTTTTTACCCTGTGGTCCATGCCTTGGTTGCGCGAATATGGTAATAAAGAGGCCTCACGTCGTCTTTCGAATAAGAATGCTTTACGTGACCTGCCTAAAGTGGATCAGGTCTTGGCAAAAATTTCACAGGGTGGCTATTCTGAGGCTGTTATTCGAATGCTTATCCTCGTTAATATCGTTGCTGATAATAATATAGACCGAAATAAATTAGTGCGCTTAACCGAAGTGATTACCAAACAGCTGCCTTTCAAAGATCTATTAAATTCTAATTTGGCTCAAATCATAGAAAACCAAACGCTCATGGTTAGGTTCGATGAAAATCAGTCTATGGATACGTTAAAAACTTTACTAAAAGACAAGGATGAACGTATACAGGCCTTTAAACAGGTTGTCTATGTGATTGGTGATGAGGAACATAATCTCAACTTTGCAACCATTAGTATGCTCAACCGTCTTAAAAAAGTTTTGGAATTGTCGCAGGATATTGATTAGGGTCTTTATAAGGATATGACATGCCAACACAACAATCGACACTCTCCGAAGCATTAAAAGTACCAGCCGCCATATCAACAACTCCTTCTCAAGCCTTGCAAGGGATTAAGGTGCTTGACTTATCTCGGGTGCTGGCAGGCCCCTCCTGTACTCAGATATTGGCGGATCTGGGTGCAGAAGTGATAAAAGTTGAAAGACCTCTTATAGGGGATGAAACGCGGCATTGGACACCACCCTTCTTTGAAGACATCCGTGGTGATAAACCGCAAGCGACCTCTGCTTATTACGCCACTGTAAATCGTAATAAAAAATCAATAACCGTAGATATGTCTAAACCTGAGGGTCAAACTATTATCAAAAAGCTGGCTAGTGAAAGTGATGTTTTAGTAGAGAATTTTAAAGTTGGCGGTCTTAAAAAGTATGGCCTAGATTATGAGCCTTTAAAAGCACTCAACCCAAAACTTATCTATGCCTCACTGACCGGTTTTGGTCAGACCGGACCGGATGCTCACAAGCCTGGATATGATTTTATCAGTCAAGGCCTATCTGGGTTAATGAGTCTCACCGGCCAAGCGGATGGTGCACCGCAAAAAATCGGTGTGCCTGTCGTTGATTTATTTGCAGGACTAGAGTTAACCATAGGGATTCAAGCAGCTCTGCTGGCTAGGCAGCATACTGGCAAAGGACAGTGGGTCGATGTGGCATTACTGGATAGTGCTGTCTCCATGCTGGCCAATTTTGGCATGAATTATCTAGCCTCTGGTATCACCCCTTCAAGATTGGGCAACGCGCATCCCAGTATTTGTCCTTATCAAGTGTTTAAAGCTGCTGATAGTAAACACTTTATCATAGCCTGCGGTAATGACAGCCAGTTTGCCAATCTAAGCAAGGTGTTAAATTTAGAATTACATCAAGACGCGGACTACTCAACCAACCCCCAACGGGTAAAAAACCGACAATCGTTAACACAGCAGCTAACTGTGCAATTTAATGAAAACACGCGAGATGAGTGGCTGCAATTACTACAGTCTGTCACCGTCCCTTGCGCGCCTATTAATGATGTGGCAGAAGCGATTAACCTACCTCAAGTAATCGCCAGAGATATGGTAGTTAGTTTTGATAATAGCTCAATACGAGTACTTGGTAGTCCTATTAAACTGTCAGAAACGCCGGTGAAATATCACACCCCTCCTCCCAAACTTGGGGCAGACACACGTTCTGTCTTAACTGACTTGGGACTTAGTCTGCAAGAAATTGCCGCATTAGAGCGTGATCATATTGTGTAGCTATTGCTTATGCTTATCTTCGGCTATGGTTTTTAAAATAAAAAAACGCTGACCTAAGTCAGCGTTTTTTATGAGTATCATTATATTAGATAAACAACTATCTACAGGTTGCAGAGTTAATTTTAACCTCTATATTGTTTCCACTCACGGCGTAACACAGAGAAGCTCTCAAAAGTAACCATAATTGTCGCAATTAAGATAATAATATCCATCACAATTAATAGCCAGTTGCCCTCTAAGTAGAAACTCTTTAACTGAAGAATTAATGCAAAAACTGCCATGACCAATAGGAAAGACAAAGGCGCTAAGGTATACCAAACCGCTTTTCCTTTGCGTAATAAGATTACCGTAACAATCATTAAGGTTAATGCCGCCATTAATTGGTTGGTCGTACCAAACAGTGGCCAGATAATCATACCGCCAGAGCCGTCAATACCACCGGCACCAAAAGCGATTAATAGACAGGTACCCACTGCAAGTAAGGTTGCAACCACACCTTTCTTCAATGCTGGTAAGTTATAAACCTCTCCAAACTCTTGGAAGATATAACGCTGTAAACGTACCCCAGTGTCCATAGTTGTGCCCGCAAATAAGGCAGCCATTACGGTTAAAATCGTCTGTGATAAGACAATTTCAATTCCCATACCGTTATTTAAGATAGTTGCCCCACCATCAATGAAGGCACCGATTGAGCCATCACCGAACTTTTGATAGATACCTTCCCATTCTGCTAAGCTTGCGAAGCCTGCTGTGGTCGCCAAAACTGCACCTAATGCTAGCAAACCTTCACCTACTGCCCCAAAGTATCCTACAAAACGTACATCTTCTTCTTTATCAATTTGCTTAGAAGTTGTACCAGTAGACACCAAACCATGGAAGCCTGAGATTGCGCCACAAGCGATAGTGACGAACAACAATGGCATAATAGACGGTGTGTCGGCAGGCAAGTTATGGTTAAGTGCAGGCGCAACGATATCTGGAGTCGCCACTAGTATGGCACCGAACAATAAGATTAGTCCCACGAATAACTGAAGGCCGTTAATATAGTCTCGAGGCTGTAGTAGCATCCAAACAGGTAGTAATGAGGCAACCGCAGCATATATAAATAAGAAGATAATCCATACCGCATTATCTGGTAACCCAAACATAGTTTCAGGCAATACCACTGGCACTAAAGTACCTAGATAAATCAAACCGTATAAGGCAATTACCCCAACAGTAGATACCAAAGCCAGATTCATCTTAAAGCGATAAATACACTGACCAATGATAAAGGCGACGACTAAAGCACCCCAGACCGGGATAACTGCTGTCGGCGTCTTGATCATCATATTGGCAATCACCACACCGAATACTGCGTTGACCATTAATAGCAGTAAGAAAATAACCACCATCATTAGAGTACGTACTCTACCGCCCATCACTGAGCCTGCAATTGAGCCGATAGATTGACCTTTATTGCGCATACTGGCCCACACAGCCGACATGTCATGAATGCCTGCCATAAAGATAGTACCTAGTACTACCCAAAGTACGGCAGGTACCCAACCCCAAATCACAGCGATAGCTGGCCCAATAATTGGTGCCGCTCCTGCAACTGACGTAAAGTGATGTCCCCAAAGCACATACTTATTAGTAGGTACGTAGTCGATACCATCCTTCATGGTATGGGCAGGTGTGGGTATAGAATTATCTAACCCTAAAATATGTTTAGCAAAAAATTTAGAATAAAAGAAATAGCCGGCGAGCATGGCTAAAATACCAAACAGCAATACTATGGCACTGTTCATTTTCCACTCCTTGAAAAGCCTCTATTTATATTTATGCTTAGCGGTTTGGCTATCAAAGCAGACAAAACAAACTAAGCCATAATCATTAGGGCCAAATTATATTAAAGGAACTCCGATTAAAGAATTAAAAGGATTACAAGACCAAAGGGTTAAAGACTCAGTATCAAAGAAATAATATTTGATACTGAATTCTTACTAGATTGTAAGATAACGCCGTTCATTATAACCAATTAGTTTTAATTATCGAGAAATAGATAGCCACAATGGACAATAAAAAAACCCAGTTAAATATGATGTTTAACTGGGTATCTTGTTAATGGCGGTCTAATCGCCGGCCGGCTTATTGTTTATTTAGGTCATTTAGGTTGTTTAAGCTGCGTAAGTTCCTTGAGTTGTCTGTCTCTACGGTTGAAATGTCTCAAAAAGAACTTTGCCTTGCTCTGTGCCTTGTCCTTTTTCATATCTTTGTTTTAAGTCTGTCAGATACGCTTTAAGATCCACACTATTTGACTTTGAAGGCAGTGATGCGCCGGCAGGTAAAGTATTAAACATAGGCTGCGCTACTGAAATGTCCGCGTATCTTATTAACGCTTCTAGGCGCATTCCTCTAAATAAATCATCTGAACCGCTATACATGCTGTCTGTTTCTTTCATCTGACGTTGAGCAAGTTGCCAAACGATTTGTTGTCGATTATCCAAACCGTAAACATTACGCCATGACCATTGGTTATCAGTTTGGCTTTCATCACGAACAGCATAATCGATCGCAGGGTTAACCTTAATGATATTAGCTTTAACTGGGTTGCTGTCACTGGTAGTAATAGTATCTGTTTCTTCTAAGCTACTGTTCTTTAGCCTATCATCAATGGCTTTAAATATTTTTGTGAATATAACACGGCTATTGAATGTATCTTTGTTACTGTCATCATCGTCTTTAATACTTTCTTCAACACTGTCTTCAATATTGCCATCATCGTCTCTTTCTAGATTTGACTCAACGACTAATTGTGGGTACTTATTGGTTATTTGATTGTATAACGTGCTTAAGTACAGCTGTTGACCTTCCTTAAACTGGGCTTCAGTCATGGTGCGTTCGATGACAGTAGACGCATTATTCATATAAGACAAGTGTTTGGCATCTGGTTTGGGAGACTGGTTCTGAAGCTGTGCGGTAGAGAGAAATCGATATTGGCTGTTGGCTGAGTTGGCGTACATTTTATCCTGAGCTTGTAAATGACTTTTGATCAAGTCCATTAAAAACCCATTGGGTAAGCTGCCATCATTCAAGTCAATTTTTATCCATTTATCTTGCATACCTAAGCCAAGATTTTCATCCAAGTAAACGGACATTAGATAAGCAAAAGTATCTGCCCACAGATAAACAGAACCCTCTTTGGCATCAACATAAATAAAATGGCTGTTAGAAAGAGTTAAATTGCGACGTTGATAGCTAAAAGTTGGCACAATGCTTAGCTTTCCACTTAACGGACGATACACCCCTGTACTGGTTAAACTCATTGGGTTTAATAAGTAAGCATCTAACAATTTTGCTTTACGCACATCAAGTTTGGTATGAGAGGCATCATAGCCTGGCAAAAACTCAGCTCGCTCTTGGTCTTCATAATATTCGGTGTCCTGGCTCTCCTCCGTACTATCTTTTACTGTACTACCTTCTGTATTGGCTTCATCTGCTTGACCCAAATCAACTTTTGCTTGGTCAATGGCTTGCTCTAACCACTCGTCATAAGGCGCTTCGTTATTCCATTCTTCATAGGCAGCCTGACACTCAAGGAATGAGTGCTTAATAGATTCTCTTTCAGCCGAATATGTCGTATCTGTTATTGGTCTACCGGACTTTTCCGCTTGCTCTAAAAGAGCGACATAGGCTTCATCATGAATATGCTCACAATGCTCTTCCGAATTATCGCTCATGACCAATTGCTTTGGTGACGCCTTTGCCAGATTTTCTCGCCTTAGATCATTAGAGCCTAAGATGTCGACATGATAGGCATAGCTACTGCGATACTGTTTTTGTAAAGATTTTAGTAAGGTGTCTTTTGCCATTTGTGACTGTCGCTCAGCAGGTAATTGTGCAAGCGTTGTCGATAAAGAGTTTTGACTAATACTGGGGGATATTTGGCAAGCAGTCAGTGCCAAGGGCGTCAATAAAGCAAATGATGCTAATCTATAACTTTTTCTCGAGAGCTGTAATCTATAAACAGGTTTCATTGTTGTCCTTATAAGTATCGGCTATGAAAATATGAGTTATTTGGCTTGTGCAGGCTCATAATTGTCGTTTTTCTCATAATCATTAACATTTCCATAGTCTATGATTCTAATAGAAGGACGGTACTCTTCATCGTCGACACTGTCTTCTGAATCACCATACAGTGCATTATTACTTTCATAATCGTAACGAGCCATATAGGCTTGCTCTAACTTATTATTGCGATCTTGTATTTTTTTGAACCAAGTATTGCCGTCTAAGCTAGCAGGTGACTTTTGTTCTAAAGCTTTTCCAAAGGATTGTTCAAATACTTGATGTAAGGGATTCGTAGTGAAATTGCGTTTGTTATAAGACGTTTGACTTAGTATGGTGGTGGTAGCGCCCATAAAGTCTCCTCCGGTTGACACACTTGATTGAGTGCCTAGGAGCTTACCTTGACTGTCGAGATAGTAGTAATTACTTTGATTGAAAGAGATTGGAGCAACTGCCTCAATCAATTGAAATAACGACCCAATATCACTACTCTGGAACTTTTTATTGGCTTTTTGCCAATTCTCTAAGGCGACTCTAATGGCATCTGAGTTAGTAAACTGATCAGGGCGTAAATCCACATAGTCTTGAAGACTATTAGATAAGTGTTTTACCATCACGCCAATCAGCTTCCCAGTTTGTTTGCTATCTAGGTTGAGTTTTACCGCTGAACGGGCTCCTAAAGTTTTAGCATAACTGTCTTTTGAAATATCTAAAGCGGTAAAATTACTTGAATCAAGCTCGCTCAGACTATAATTAACTGCAGAAATAAAGGCATCGTAAAGGACCTCTGGGGGTACTTTATCAATAATTTCGGGAGGTAATTTGAATGAAACAGTTGGGGCATCAAGTTCTTCGGGTAAAGGGGCGTGTTCAGGGATAATTACGGCAACTAATGGCAATAAAGCGCTAGGGTCTAAAGTCAGCTGCGACTGATTAAAATCTACCGCCAATGGCAATTGGATAGAATAAAGAGTAGTCGGTGAGGCAAAATCATAGCTATAAACCAAACTGACCTTTTTATTGATTGGGTCAAATTCACTGATTTTGTTTATGGCCATATTTTGATTAACGTAATAATTAGAGGCATCGATTTGAGCGGGCGAGCGATTATACCACTTATATATTCTATCGATTAATTGCTGATCATCAATGACTTGATACTCTTTTGACTGCTCATCTGTCGATTGATGACTGCCTTCATACTCGTTGGCTTGGCCGTCTTGGTAATCATCATCTTCAGATTGATAAGCTACTTCCTCATTATCTGTATCATGAACATCTTCTAAGTAACCCTCATCATCACTCTCCCATTCATCACCATTACGGGCTACGCTCTCACTGTCAGCTATATATTTGAGGGCAAACTCTAAAATAGTTCGATAAGCACTGTTTGAATTCTCATCGATACTGCCTTCTTTGATATATGTAGCATCATGAATTCTTGTTTGAGTTACTGCCACATGAGGCGAACTAAGGTGAGTATTAATGGCATTTAGAAGTGAAGTTTTTGCTGTCCCATCGACATCAATACCAGAGTTGGTACGGAATTGATTTTGGTAGTTCTGATTTTTAAGTTGCAGGTTTTTTTGATAATCAGCTGAGGCGATAACTGGAGTATGTTGAAGGGTATTTACGGAGGATTGATAGTTTGGGCTGATTTGACAGCCTAGGAGCATTATCATACCACCCGATAGGAATACAAAACTAAATTTACGGGAGGTTTCTAATACTCCATTGTGGGCAGTCTTTATTTTCATAATACTTAATCAATCCTGATACAAAATTATTTAATTGATGATTTAAGAGTAGATAATTGACATAAAATTGGAACATTTTTATGAATAACAATTAGTTAACTATATAACATTGAATAAAACCCTTATAGCTATTATGCTGTGTTGACCCAATAGTTTCTATTCACAGTATATTTTGCATAAGTAATAAAGTTATATTAGCACAATAACTAAGTATATTTAGTTGTATAACAAACTGCGAATGGACACTTTTAGGAATATATTTTTTAATTATACCTAATCAATTATAAAAGGATTTAGGATGGCTTATTACTTCGGATTTGAACCCACTGAAAAATTATCAGACATGATTACTGAGGCAGAGCAAATTATTGACTCTGGCAAAGATGTATCTTACTACCCTTTACGTAATGATATTGCACAACAAATTGGACGTGAGCTTCTAGATAACATGTTGGTTAATTTGATCAGTGTTATTCCAGATGCAGAGCGTCAAGAAAAAATGCGTGGCATCGTCAATAAGATTGAAGGCGCAACCGAAACTATGCTTAATATTTTGTTGGGTAAAGACTCCAACAAAGAAGTTATCCCGAACTTTGACTACATGAAAAACGAAACTGTATTTGAAGATAATTCAGGCAATACCCGTGTTGGCTTTAAGATGGATGATGCCTCTGCTAAAACTATTCTAGAAGGTTTTGATGCGGTTACGCCAGAATCTGTCAATAAAGAGAAATTGGTTAAAGCATTATTTGCTATGAATCATGCAGTTGTGGATCACTTTATTACTCGCTTTTCAGAAACCCTACCTTTGGGTCTAATTAAACGTAAATCTGTACCCGTGGCCAAAGCAGGAATTAACAAAGCTCTTGAAATGGCAATTAATAAATTGCTTCCTCAGTTACCAACAGAGTCGTTAAACCGTTTGGTAGGTTTTTATCGTCCTTTCATTATTGAAAAATAAACCATTTATTGCGTATTGGTAAAGATTGATAAAAAATGGATAACAGGGTTGGCTGAAATTGGCCAATCCTGTTAAAATAGATCCTTTTACTACTGCGTGTACACCGACTATGAGCCAAATTAGCAATAAAGAAATTGAACAAACCCTCCGTAATTCAGAATGTTTGATTAGTAGTATTGAGGTAGCAGCTGCTTATGAACGTTTGGCTGCCCAGCTAAATTTACATTATGCCGGTCTGAACCCTATTGTTATGGTCGTTATGAATGGTGGTTTGATTCCAGCAGGTCAATTATTAACTCATCTTACTTTCTACCATCGTATGCACTATATCCACGCTTCTCGTTATCGTGAAAATGAAGGCACTAACGAATTAGTTTGGAAATTTAAGCCAGATGTGGATATTTCTGGAGAGCATGTGCTTTTGGTTGATGATATCTTTGACGAAGGCATTACTCTAAAAGCTATCGTAGAAGAGCTGAAAAAAGAGAATCCAAAATCTGTTGATTGCTGTGTATTATTAAACAAAGTACATGACCGTAAAGTAGATGATTTTAAAGTAGACTTCGTCGGTCTAGATGTTGATGATCGTTACGTTTACGGCTGTGGTATGGATTTCCATGGTTACTTACGTCATCTTCCAGGTATCTATGCTATCAAAGAAGACAAACTGCCTTAATTAAAACTGTTTAATTGGAAAACTATTTAATTACGCAGATTAATTAAATAGGTTTTTCTAACGAGAAAAGCACCTAATCGCTAGGTGCTTTTTTTGTGTCCAAACTTAGTAGCTCTAGCCAATTTGCCCTGTTTGCTGAAATTGTAAGGCCAGCCCTGTATAGCGCTGCGTTGGAGTTTGCACTGCTTTTTGTAGGGCACGTTTGGTACTATAAATACTTACCTTTTGCTTAGCACGAGTCACCGCTGTATAAATCAACTCTTTACTAAGTAGTCGACTATTGCTGTTATCAAAGGTAATGGCGACATGATCAAATTCAGAACCTTGCGATTTATGAATGGTCATCGCATACGCGGTGGCAATCAGCTCATCATTAAGTAAATTGACCGCAATACCTTGAGTTTTATTTTCAAAGAATACCTCTAAGCGGCTGCCCTCACCTTTATTCTGTGTCTGCAAACAGATACCGATATCTCCGTTAAAGAGGCCCAACTCATAGTTGTTTTGTAGCACCATAACAGGTCTGCCATGAAACCAAGGACTTTTACCCAAAGGCAACTTGAGTTGCGTCATATGCCAGCGGGTGAGATAGTCATTGATGTTATGATCACCCCACTCGCTATTATGTCCTGCAGTTAAGATACGGAAACGATTAAACTCATTCATAAGTTCTGAAATAGTGAGGCTTACTGCTTCTGGTACGGATTTTGCTATCGGATTTCTTATTAGTAGATTAACTTTGTTTAAGTATGGGGTGTAATTTTGGGTGATTTTTGAAAGTATTTTTTTATTGCTTAGGCTATTTTCTAATTGAGTATTAGAAATTGGTGTGTCTAAATCTTCGGCGTAAACACCGCTAGCATCAGCGTTGATGCCTTGAATATTAACGCTTTGGAACTGTAATGCCTCGTCATGGTTTAATAATTGCCAGATCTGCTGCATATTTGCTGGGCTCTTATTAATCTCCATAGCCAACTTGCCAATACCTGAATCGGCATGGAAGCGGCGGCTCTCTGTCAGCTGAGCATGGATCGGTTGCAATACATCGATACGGCACAAATCAGCGAGCACTGCCCCAGCGTCTACTGCAGCCAACTGGTTGGCATCTCCTAGCAAGATTAGTCGAGCGCCAGGCTTAATGGCACTAACCAGATAGTTGGCCAGCTCTACCCCTAGCATTGAGGCTTCATCGACAATAATGATATCTTCACCCAAAGGGTTGCCAGCGTGATAGCGTGGTCTACCATCTCTGCCAATGCCTAACAAGCGGTGAATAGTCTTAGCTTCTTGCAACTGTACTTCCACTTGAGCACTGTCTAGAGCCGCCTGCAATGACTCTTGCATACGCTGAGCTGCTTTACCCGTTGGCGCCGATAGAGCAAGCCCCGCGCTGTCTGTGCTAAATCGAATCGTAGCGCCCTCCCCCAATGCTTGCTGTGCATCACTATCTGCTTGAGCCTGCTGTAACGCAATAACCAACTGTGCCACAGTATAAGTTTTACCCGTGCCTGGTCCGCCAGTGATAATGCTAAAAGCATTCTCATTAGCGACTTTAACCGCCTGAACCTGCTGAGCATTGAGATTATCAGGGATATCAATATCTAATGGCTTAATCGGCTGATTTAGGATATTTTGTATGGTTTTAGCGAGGTTAAACTCAGCTTGCCAGGTGCGGTGTAGCCAAAAAGTTACTTCGGTTTTTTGCCCTGAGTGATTGTCTTGATATATGTTATTTTGATAGATAATGGGGCTTTGTTTTGGAATTGGATTTTTTTTGCTTAGGCTATTTTCTTTTGCTAGAGATGCTAATGATAACTGAGCAAATAAGGGCTGCTGATCAACGTGCCGCATAAATTTGCTTAGGCTATTTATTGTGCCTTGTTGATTCAATCCACATGCCTCATTATCATTTTGCATTAACTGATATAGCTGCTGAACCAATTTAAAACGCTCAACCAACTGCGCTTTGTTGCTATTTGATAGGTTTAACTGTAACCACAGTTGCGTACCACGAGTAATCAAAATATTAAGCAAGTTAAAGATAGAGTCACTGTTTTCAGGCTGTGTAAGCTCATCTTGATGATCGCCCTCTACTTGTGTCACAGCCGCCAGAGCCGTATCGCTATCAATCAAATCAAACAAAGGCGCTGCTAAGCTTTGTAAAATATCTCGTTGCCAGGCATAAAGCGTAGCGATCTTTCCCTCTACCCTGCCCTGTAAAGCCAGTTCCTTACCGTCTTGACGCAGAGTTAACACGGTATGCCCCTCTTCCAATTGCTTAGCAAGTACCATAAACAGCGACTTAAATAGATAACTATCAGCCTCTACCAAGTTTGTTGAGGCGTTAGTGTCATTCGGCTGTACATAGGCTGAATAAGTCTGAGCTCGGCGCTGCAAAATATAGCCACTAATAGTGCTCGCCCAGCTCTCTTCAACGCGCGTATTTGCAGTATTATTATTGGTTTTCATTAAGTTATCAGACCTATAAACAAGTAAAAAGTTAAACAATAACCACTTGGATTTAGTGAGTTAGTGAGTGAGTTAGTGAGTTAATAGCCAGTCAAGCTACTGCGGCTTACCAAAAAGCTTATCCAATGCTTTCACAAATTCTATGGGAATATCCCAAGTGACTAGCCCATAGCGGGTATTGTTATTCGTGCTTTGAGTTTCTGTTAAATGCTGATAAGTGCCTCGTAAAAACACATATTCAACCGGGCCTAAGTATTTGGCTTCATTGCCTTTATAATCGGCAATACGCATTGATAAAAAGCGGTGTAGTGCTACTTGGTAAATCGCTGCTTGTAGCCAATATCCTGCCTTGCTCATGGCTATCTTAAGGGTAGCTTCATCATAATTGCTTAGGCTATTCCCTAAAAAGTTACTCTTATAATCGACCACATAAAACTTGCCAGCATGTTCATATACCAAGTCAATCTCACCACGCAGATAACGGTATAATTGGCTGCTACTTTGGGCAGTCAAACGGATATGTTTGTCAGTCTCATGGGGCAAATGCTTCTCAAACAGGGTGTTAATCTGCTGCGCTTTAAAGGTTTCAGACAATCCCATATTAAAGCCCATCTCTGCAAAGCGCTGCTTAGGTGAGATATCTACTAACTTCTGCCCTGAAGCCGATAATGGTGTGTGTAAAACCTCATCAATCCATGTCATTAATGCCTGATGCTGAAGTCCTCGCTCATCGATATGATAAGTTTTGTTGTTAGCCCCTTGTCTGCCGCCTTCTAAAATACGCTTCTGATGCGCCACACTGGCATACGCTAAGGGTAACTGATAGCCACTGACGGCTCGGTCTATCACCGCAGGCCATTGCTCAGGATTAGTAAAATGTATCTTCTCAAATATCTCGTGCAAAAACGTACCGGCATTGGCACCTTTGACAAAACTAAAGCGAATGTCATCTACTGCTTTAACGGGGAGTCCTTGATCCTCTATCTGCGCATTTAAAGAGCCATCTGCCTCGCTAATATCAATATAAGTGGCATCATCGATACGCTCATCGACAACAGCCATCGCTTGTGTGGATTCATCTAATTGACGGGCGAGCGCGGTAAAGCTGGTCTTGGCCCAACCATAAAAGTAATTGACTCGCATCACATCGGAAAAATTATCGTATTTGATAGGCTCTAGGTTCGATTGAGTAAGAGTAGCCTCAGTACTGTCAGTTAAGTTATGCGTTTTGCTGTTAGCATAACTGTCTTCATAAAACTCATGTACTTTTTGGCCGCGTACCATGCCTATTGTATTTTTGAGTCTATCAGGCAGTTCAAACTTCGGCTCTGGTGAATCAAACCAATAAAATACTGGCTTTAGATCAAATCCGGTCTTATCTTTGGGGTCTCGCAGCACCACGTAAAGCAGCTCACTGGCACGGGTGAAAGCCACGTACCCTAGACGACGAAACTCCTCAAAATCTTCTTGAGTCTCGATATCTGTGTAATAGCCCGGTGTGGTAGCTGAGTCTTTTACCGGTGAAAAACGGCGCTGATTACCAGAAGACTTCTGAACTAGAGCATTAGGCGCTTGCTGAGCATTATATAAATACAAGCCATAGTCTTCCTTATTGCCCGACTTGCGACTGGCACTGCCCATGCCCAGTACATAGACAATGGGGAATTCAAGTCCCTTTGACTTGTGAATGGTCATTAACTGCACACCAGACTCTGTAGGCAGTGGGTATTGCTTTGCCCAATCACTGTTAGGGGCAGCATCAATGTTTTCCCTAAACCACGTCAGCAGCTCATGCTCGCCCATACCTATACCATACTGCGCCAAGATATCCATCACATGACGCAAATCCATAATATGTCGATCACCTTCAGGATGTGCTGCCAATGCCTGCCAGACGCCTTGTGGCTGTACTGGACTTTTATCTAGAAAATAATGCATGGCTGATAAGATGCCAAAATTCTGCCAGCGCTGAGCCCCTTCTTTAAGATAGCTAATAAAATCTTGATAGCTTTTTTTGCTAGTATCACCTTGAGTGCTAAGGTCAGCAGCACTATGCGTATTAACGGTTACTTTTGCTGGCGTCTCATCGCTTTGTGCAACGCCTGACTCATGGTCGGTCATCATCGCTTTGACTTCTTTGATAGTCAGGCTATACAGATGGCTGGTCAATACCCGATTAATCATGTCGTGACGGTATGGATAGAGCATAGCACTGAGCAGAGCTGCCACGTCTTCGGCCATAATGGTCTCAAAGATACTAACGTCACTGGTAGTCAAAGTGGGGACATTTAACTTAACCAGTTCATCCTCTACCCGTTTTAAGTCTTTTTTGGCACGTGCCAGCACTCCGATGTCACTGGGCTGAATAGGCTTACCTTTTAAGGTCTGACCGCTGTTTAATAAAGCGGCAATATGGCGGGCGGTGACTTCATGCTCATCGTATTCAAGTTCTTTGTCATAAGGCAGATGCAATACACTGACAGGCTGGGTAGAGAGCACGTCAGTAACTAAGTCTGGGATATTTTCTAACGGACTGTTTTGGGCAACAGATTGATTATTATCTAAGTCATTAAACCAAGATAGCTGTTTCTCAAGCTTTGCCGCAGTAATGTGTTGATAATAAATTTGACTGCCTAGCTCAGCAAATTTGTTCTCGCCTGTAGTGGGCGTCGGCATACCAAACCAACAGTTTAAGGCGTCAATGACCCCTTTGTTAGAGCGGCGGTTAATATCAAGTGTCCATAGATTGTTTTTATCAAACTGAGCTTTCATATAGTTATAGTTAGCAACATCCCCACCGCGGAAGCCATAAATGGCCTGCTTCGGGTCCCCAACTAATAATAAAAACTCTTGATTGGACTTGGTATTAGTCGACTGGTTATCCTCATTACCTACCTGACTACTTAACTGCTGGCGTTTATTCTTTGGTAGATAAATACTTTCAATCATGATGGCTTGCTCGCCATTGATATCTTGTGATTCATCAATAAGGGCCACTGGATAGTGGTGGCGAATATAACGTGCCAGCTTCTCTCCCTGACGACCAGTTAATGCCTGATTAAGACGTACCATTTGCAAGCTAAAAGTAGTCTCACCTCGCTCTTCTAAAATTACCGGTAATCTTTCGCGGACTGCCAGTACGATATGGCGGTTAAGATTGGCCAATAACAATAAAACATGCTGATTTAAACCCTCCATCTTATCCATAATAGCCATTAACTGGCTTATGGTTTCTAGCTCAAACAAGGCTTGATGCTGTTTTTCTTTATTCTTATTAAAGTTCTTTATTTTTCCGTCATCATCGGGGAACTGAGCATCTCTCAATGACCCTAGTAGTTTTTTCGCATCTTCACTTAGGTAGCTCTCAAAATTCAAACCCTTTTCAGCGATCACTTGATGAATCTCAGTAATATGCTCAAACCGAGTGAACAAACTTGATCGACCATTAAATCCTTGTGATTTTCTATAATCAGGATCTAAGTACGGCTGAACATCTATCAAATCAAGCTTAGCAAAATCCTTTAGCAACCGCTCAAAACTAGCGAAGTCAAAAGCCTCATTCAACTGTACCTCATCAATAGGCGCAGAAATAAAGTTAAGCGAACGGTTTACATACGATTTATGATCACCAACAGCTGTTAGTTTGCCTTGCTGCTCCATTAGTGCATATAGCTTAGGCTGCTCGTAATACAAACGGCTTTGAAACTGACGCAGCTCATCATGAATAATGCTATCGGTCACCTGCTCAATACTACTGTCTTCAATAATCGCCATGCCTTGCTGATGACCCGTCTCACTGCTATATTCTGCTAGCCATTTTTGTGCCAGACTATCTAGCGTGCCCACAAACAGTTTATCGAGTGTGGTTAATACCAAGGCGGTGCGGCGAATGGCATCTGTCATCGGATAACTATATACATGATCGAGCAAGTAACCCACTAAATGCAGGTTAATCGGGTCCTGCATGATGTCATCTAGACGGGCATACCCTGCCTGCTCTATTAGCCACTTAGCACGATTCTTTTTAGCAGTGGCTTTTTGCTCTGCTTCTCGCTGCTTGTCATGTGCTAGGTCTTGGTTAAGCTCATCGGCACTAATACTGTCAGTATCGGCCGTTGAGCCTGCCTTTTTATCCGCCTGTCGATGGTCCTTACTACTTTCAGGGGTGACCTGTAGGATATCTGGATATAAGTGTTCTTTATTGGCCAAATCCGCACTTAGGTTATTGACCCATTGCAACAGTTGATAAAAATCGACCAAGCGATCATGAATACGCTGACGCATTTCCGCCGCTGCCGCCCGAGTAAAGGTAGTGGCAATAATTTGCTCAGGGGCACGCCGCGCCTCAATAAGTAGGCGCAATACGATACCGGTTAAAGTCCAGGTCTTACCTGTGCCTGCTGATGCCTCGATAAGATGGCGACCGCTTAACGCCACATCGACAGCCGGTATCACATCTTTGTTATGCTCCTGGTGCGTCTCATTGGGCATATCGCTGTCATCATGCACATGCGAGGTTAAGTGCGAACTATCCAACACATCTTCTGCTTGCTGCTCTAAATTGTTGTTATCAGTCATGTCTGTCATAGGAAGATATACTTTTAGTTATTATCTATAGAATCAAGATCTTAGCTTAGCTAGGGTTTAGCTTAATTTATGTAACGTGCTGGTCTAACTGGTTAACCCTTAGCCTTCTAGCCCGTCAAGCGTATCAAACATGGGTGCATACAAGGGCTGCGCCAAAGCTGTCAGTGAGGCGGCTAACGCTTTAAAGGCGTCTTGATCCCGCAAAATATATTGCCAAATAGCATGCTGCGAACAAGTGTCATAGACCGCATCTGACGTATAGTTAGGGAACAGCCACTCTGAGAAATCACCTCGTTTTGGCCAATACTCAGCACCCTCATCTTCTTGTGCTTTTAAACAGTTATCCAAATAGCCAAGCGCATACTCTGGTAATAAGGTTAGCGGTATTTGACCAGACAGATTGGCAAAAATGGCCCATTTTACCAGTTCAATGACAGCGTCTTCATAGGTGATGGGGTTCAGTTTAAATGCCGTGGCTTTCTCAAGCTTTTTGGCCTTAGTGCCTGACTTATTAAAGCGCCAAATGCTCATGCCATCGTTTAATACCACCTGCTTAGCTGTAGTGCGTCTGGCAACCTGCCAATACAGATGTGATAACCAAAACTTAAGCAAATGTCTGGGACTAGCAGAATTGGGTAAGATATTAAACCAGTGTTTAGGCGACTGCTCCGCATATGACACACCTGCCTTTAGATGCGTACTATCGCCATTAACCTCTATCGGCACAACACCTTTGATTTTAATCACTTTGGGTAAAAAGGCTAACAAGGGTGCTTGGTCTTTTTGTTGAAACACACTGGCCAAGTCCACTTGTATTGGATGTTCCGTGGTGGGCGTGATAATCGGCAGACTTGTATCCGCTTCTTGCACCTCAATGCCGTTAGCGATTAACTGCTCTCGAAAGGTTTGACATTGCTGCTGCAACTTTTGTTGTTGATTGGGCAAAGTGGTATGGCGTGCTACCCCTGCTGGCATAATTTTTTGGTACATTAAAATTGGCGTGCTTTGGGCCACTGATTCCTCTAGACTCTCTCCGTTGTCTAAACCTGTCGTTGGCACAGGGTTGGCCAATTCATGAATCAAATAGTCTTTGATCTGGTAAGTAGTCAAGCTATCCAAAAACAGTGGCTCTTGGTGTGCCATCGCCTCCTCACCCTGTACGATGTGCACTTCTTGAGCCCGCAAAAAGGCCTTGGCAGGATGACGCACTTGATAGGCAAGCACCCCTTCAACGTCAATTTCACCAATATCAAACAGCACTTGAGCCAAGGCTTTATTCTGTTCATTACAATCCAGCTTAGCATCTATTGACAACAAATCATTTAAAACAGGTAAGTTTTGACTGTCGATATGTCCTAATTGACCCAAGCCAGCACCCAATAACTGAGCGATTGCCTCATAGTGTGCTTTGCTGGGTAAGCTGACCAGCTGAGGATGTTGACTAGAGTCACGAGATTTTAAGGTATTAAATACCGCTTGCCATAACGGCGCTGGCGGGAACTGACGTTGCTGTGCCAGTTTGGTTTTTTGCATCGCTTTATCTAGCATGCCCTCTAAAGCGTCAAACTCAGAAGACTTATCATTGGGATCATTTAAAGCATTTGAATCAATTGCACTAGGCTCAGATTCATTGTTTTCAGCCTCAAAATAAGACGCATGTCTTTCCTGTTCTACAGCTTGCTCAAATAAGCTCTTATCAAAAGGCAATGCTGGATGTTCGGTTACCAACCACTGTTTGACCAGCTTTGGTAAATGACGCTTTAGGCTTTCGGTAGTCGGATCCACCTCTTCTGGTAAGCTGTCTAGTGAATTGACCTGCCACTGCACCTCGCCTTGTAAGAATTGCAACAGTTCGCTAACAGGGTTGGCCGGTAAATGCTCGTGGGTATCGGTTAGACTTTGACCGTTATAAAATATCCAGCAAGCACTGCGCGCACACAACAAAGCATCTAAAAATGCCCCATTGTCATCGTCTTCACTTACTCTATCGCCGCGGCGTGATAGGGTCGCCTTCATCAAGTCATAACGATTGTCACGGTCTCGCGCAGGGAACTCAGATAAGTTCATATTGAGCATAACCACTAAATCAAAGGGCACGTTTCTTAATGCCCCGAAGCGGCCGAAGGTAATTACTCCTGTCGGCTCCGCACTCACCTGCTGACTCTCAAGCTCCGCCTCGATACTATCAAGCATAAAGCTCAGCTTCAGCGGTAACTGCTCAACCTTCGCTAGCCTTTGCTCAACCTCTCGGTTATCCGTATTATCATTAGTGGCATATTGTCGATAATGACGATTAGCGCGCAGGCTCGATTTAAAGCCGTTCATCGCATTATAAATGGCACGCATACTGCGGGTTTGATCCACATCACCAAAATAACGGTGAATCACTTGACGCTCAATTTGATCGAGCCAATCCTCTGCTTTCAGCTTTTGTTTGTGATCATCACGTCTCGCTAGCAGCCCGCTATAAATACGACACAAAGCCTCAATAATCGGGGCATCATTAAGACTCACCTCAGGCAATGGCAAACTCATCTCAGCAATCGAAGTACTTGGCCATTGATGTGCCTCAAGCGGATATAAGCAGTCGCTCATTTCAGCTTCTGGCATAATCAGTCCCAACGTTAATCTATCTAACGCTTGGGCAAAGCTAAAGCGGTAATCAAAATCATTGCCATCCAAGGTCTGCTTAAGATGTAATTCATCAAAACCGCGGATGAAACCTGCTTCAATCAATAAGTCACAGCCACGGCTCATCTGATCATGAGTCAAGCCAAAGCTTTCATATAGCGGCGGCAGCATGAGCCAATCTAACACCTCAGCGGCTTCAAAGCGGGCACTGTCACTGCCTAGCAGTTTATAAAACCCAATAATTGCCTCCCATAATTGGCGAATGGAGGCATCGACCACACCGGTAACTTTCGCCGGCAGGGTCAGTCCATCTTGACCTTTTCCATTGACAAAAATTGAGTTAATTAAGGCATGATGTCGCTCCACATCGGGCAGCAGCACCACTATGTCAGAGATATGACGCTTTTTTGTGCCAGGCGGTAACGGCTCATTCAACCAGCGTCCAATCATAATGCGCAACACCTCAAGTTGACGCTGCAAACTGTGGCATGAATGAATGCTTAGGCTATTGTCTTGTGAGGACATTGACCACAGGCGCTCTTTTTCAAAGCGTTTGTTCTCAAGTACCTCATCCTCATACCAAGCAGCGGCATTGGCCTCATCAGCTTCATCAAAGCTTAGCTCAATTTGCTCGCTAATGGCCTGTGATACTTTAACTGCTGTGGCCTGCTGAGTTGAACGCTCATCAAGCATTAACACATCATTTTGCAGGCGTCTTAATAAGCTAGGGCTATTGTGGGTGCGATAAGAAGCGGTGTCTTGTTGGTTATAGTCGCTATCAACATCTGCCTCAAAACCAAATTCATCGCCTAAGTCCTCAGACAAATCGTCCTCGAAATTATCTTGCCAATCCACAACGGCATCTTTATACAGCTCGTTACCAGATAGATTGGCAAGCATGGCAAAGGTATCACGGGACTGTTTGCCTAGACGTGACAATAGACTATGCCCATAATCACGCAAAAATACACTTTCGGGGTTAATAATCTGCTGGCGCTGTAGCCATGACTTATCTACGATATCCGCCCAAAACAGCTTGGAGGGGTTATAGTGCAGTAAAGTGATATCCATGTAACGCGACAGACGCTGTAAAAAATCTAGCTCGGTCTGCGGTAGCTGCTGAATGGTAAAAATACGCAGTACTTTGGGCAACTGATCTTGCTCGCCTGCATTGTTACTCTCTAATGCTTTCCAAAAGGTTTTTTCTAACTGAGCACGGTATTGATGCACATCAGCGAACAAATGCGACCATAGATAACGCTGAGCGGCTTCCAATTCTACATAGTGCTCTACCAACCATTCTGGTGTGCCACGCGCATACTGATCAAAGCGTAAAGACAGCGCATCTTTTTCTGCAATTAACGCATTCACATCAAGCGGTTTGTTATCCGACCATAGACTTAGCCAGTCCTCACGGTGGGTTAAATAGCGGTTAAATACTCGCGCCAAATCACTTGCCAGCTGCCAAATACGCGCATCTTGCTGCGCCTTGTCTGGCTCAACGCCTTGTTGAGGCTCATCAATCAATGACGACAGCAGCGGATATACCGGATGTTTATCGTCCTCGACAATAGTTTGCTGATAATAGGTCAGATAGCCAAACAGACGCCACTGCATCACAGTCGGCGAGAGCACTGCCACCTCCGGCACGTTAAGCACCGTCGCATCAGGATTATTTTTCAATAGATAAGCATTATGCTGACTGAGTACATCTTGCATCAGTGTCCACTGATATTGACCCCAGAACTTAGTCATTACAAGCGTACTGATACCCGCACGACTGGCAATGGTTTTATCGAGCCAATCGCCTAAGACCATTGACGGTACGATAACCACAAAGGGATCAAAAATAGACTGCTGCACTGATTGATATTCGACCAGCAGTTCATCGACTAAGTTTTCGGTGCGATGCGATTGGATAATCTTGAACATAGAGAGGCAATCTTTTATTAAATGAAATTCAAATAAATAAGGTCATAGCAAAGACACGACGGTTATATAAGCATAACTCATTATGGTAAAAAGGAAACCATCAAACACCACTATAACGTCAACTACTGTCGCAAAGAGTTGACGCCATTGTGGTTATGAGTTGCGTTTTGAATCTCGTCAGAATTAAAAAGCATTGAAACCTATCAGAACAGAGTAGATGAGCGGTTTGCTATAAATATATTGCTAACTCTGAAGATGTGTCGGTAAAAGAGAGGTTTGAATAACTGAATTTTCAAATGGCATTGTTGTTTTAAATACAGGCTAAATCTCAAATAAAGACTAAACTTGATACTGGCTAAGACTTAGCACTATCTGTCCAAGAAAACTCTTCCAAAATACGGGTCCATTGGTCATCAAACCCCGCTTCTAGCATCAATGGTTCGCCAGTAACAGGATGACTGAGCGCTAAAGTCTGAGCATGTAGCAGCATGCGCGTGCAATCATATTGAGTACGAAAGAATTTATTGTGCCGTCCATCACCATAGCTGGTATCACCTATTATATGATGAAACAGATGTCTCATGTGACGGCGTAGCTGATGTTTTCGCCCCGTCTCAGGTATTAAGCGCATGAGACTATAACGGCTCGTATCATGCTTTTTTGATACTGCAAATGGCAGCTCAATTTGGGCTAAGCTCTGCCAGTGGGTGACTGCATCCTGAGCGGGTTTGTCTAAGTTAGCAAACTTATCAGCGATGGCATCGGGCTTAAAGCTTAGCGCATAATCAACAGTGCCTTCCTCTGACATAAAGCCGCGCACCACAGCTAAATACTGCTTACCAACCTTGCGTTCAGTAAAAGCTTCGGTAAGGCTACGTGCCACAGTAGAGCTCTTAGCAAACAACAATACACCGGATGTCGGCCTGTCTAATCGATGCACTGGAAACACATGGCAACCTACGGCATCACGGGTTAGTTGCATTGCGAATCGTGTTTCACCTTTATCAAGCCAACTGCGATGCACCAATAGACCCGCTTCTTTATTAATTGCTACTAGATGCTCATCTTCATAGATAATATCTATTTGGCTATCAGTTTGTTGATTGTCAGTTTGGTTATCGGTGCCGCTTTCAATATCCATCTTTTTAATACCTTAACATTAGATAGTTTTGCTTTAAATCCTATTATTATCTCTACTGTCTTTAATGCATAGCCTTTATCATCAAGGCTCAGACTCTAAAGCTTAGTTTCTGTAAAGCACTTTAACCACATGCCAACCAAACTTTGTTTTCACTAAATGCGGGGTCAAAAGCTCGCCATTGAAACAGACCTTATCAAATGCCGGTACCATTTGACCTTTTCTAAATTCACCTAAGTCACCGCCCTTTTTACCTGATGGGCAGGTTGAATGCTTTTTGGCCAACACATCAAAATGCGCGCCCTTTTTAAGCTTGGCAATAATGTCTTCAGCCAGTTCTTTGTCTTTTACTAAAATGTGTAATGCGCTAGCGGTACGAGCCATGATGTAAACCCTTCATAAATATCGATTATCGCGGCATTATAGCACTAGTGATTTTGGTTGCTAGCCTTATTGGTATGCCATTATCGTTTTATCTAAAAGACAATCTGAGGATTTTAAACTGGTAAAATAGACTAAGAGCCACTATTTATTTTTATCTGGTAATGCCGAAAAATTGGGTAAAAGGCTGATTTGTTATGATAAAATAGCTCTTCTTTCTATGTGCCTATAGCTCAACAGGATAGAGCAGTTGCCTCCTAAGCGACCGATCGAGGTTCAAGTCCTCGTGGGCGCACCAAATTAGCATACCATATTATACCATATTGCCCCGTAGCCCTTTGGTTGCGGGGTTTTTTATTATCTTTAATAAACTTTATTGTACCATTTTATACCATTGCATACCGTAAATTCTACGGTATTATATACGGTACCGTTAATAAATACCGTTAAAGGATACCGTAAAGCAATGGCAAAAATTACCGCACCCCTTACAAACACTCAGGTTAAGCAGGCTAAGAGTACCGCAAAGGCTTATAAGTTATCAGACGGCGGAGGCCTATATTTATACGTTTCACCAACTGGCACAAAGTCTTGGCGCTTGGATTATTCCAGGCCATATACAAAAAGACGAGCCACACTTACCCTGGGCCAATACCCCGAAATATCACTTGCCGGCGCGCGAACCATACGCGCTGAATACCGCTCATTGCTGGCAATCGACATTGACCCAGCCGATAAAATCAAACAGAAAACGCGCGAACAACGCCTAAAACAAAGTAATACTTTTGAGATAGTGGCGGCTGAATATATAGAGCGCCAAGACCATTTATCTAAGGCTACGCTCGACCATAAAGTCAGGTACGCCATGTATTTGAACAACCATATAGGCCGTATGCCTATTGCTGATATTAAGCCAATTGATGTTCTCGAAGCGTGTCGCAAGGTTGAAAAACAAGGCTACCTTGAGACGGCCAAAAAAATGCGCTCGCTCGCAAGTCAGATATTTAGGTATGCTGTGCAGACAGCCCGATGCGAGCGCGATATTACTCAAGACTTAAAAGGAGCTCTCAAGCCACCAGAAATTAAGCACTATCCCGCGATCACCGACCCGGAAGAATTTGCTATATTATTACGTGCGATTGACGATTATGATGGGATGTTTGAGACGCGTATCGCTATCAAAATAATTCCCCATCTCTTTGTGAGAAGTGGGGAGTTGCGTCACGCCCTATGGGAGGATTTCGACTTTGAGGCGCGAACCTGGACATTCACGCCGCGAAAAACTAAGCGCAAGACAGGTGTATCTTTAATCGTACCTCTATCTGATCAGGTTTATGACCTATTCAAACAGTTAGAACCTCATAAACGCAGCGATTTTGTATTTCCATCACTACATTCAACAATGCGACCAATGAGCGAAAATACATTAGGGCAGGCTCTCAAACGCTTAGGATTTAGTGGTGAGCAGCATACGGTGCATGGTTTTAGAGCGTCAGCTAGAACAATGCTGGTTGAGCGACTCAAATATGATGAATCGTTAGTAGAAATGCAGCTTGGTCATAATGTGCGAGATCTGCATGGTAGGGCCTACAATAGGACCGTTTTTTTAGATGAGAGAC